>OLSP01002746.1_pt1 | contig 13483 bp, 9 predicted proteins | sample 1672941 | NCBI WGS metagenome assembly OLSP01 (sample SAMEA3136739, study PRJEB25190) | human gut metagenome | reverse complement strand
AAATGGATGAAAAAACGCGGAAAACATCGTTTTCCGCGTTTTTTGCATTCTTGCGGGAAAACGGCGCGCTTCTCCCAAAAACGCTGTTGACAAACGGAAGAACAAATGATATAGTAACCGTACTAACACAGATAATACACTAAATACACTCTGAGTAGGAAAGGAGTGGACGGCATTGATCAGTCTGAACTATCGGGATGCCAGCCCGATCTATGAACAGATCAAAAACGGGCTGAAGCGCCTGATCGTCACCGGCGCGCTGAAAGAGGGCGACAAGCTTCCTTCGGTGCGCTCCTTGGCTACGGAGCTGGCCATCAATCCAAACACGATTCAAAAGGCGTACAATGAACTGGAAAACGAGGGATATATCTATTCTGTTCCCGGCAAAGGCTCCTTTGCCAGCGGAGACGCCCGAACAGACGAGCGGCGCAAGGAGGAATTGAAGCGCCGCTTTCGGGAACTGGCGGCGGAGCTGCGCTATCTGGGCACGTCGCAGCAGGAGCTGATGGAATTGCTGGAGGAAGGAAAGGAGAGCAGCCATGATTGACGTGCAGAATGTGAGAAAGGAATTTGACGGCTTTGCCGCGCTGGACGGGGCTACCCTTACCGTGCCCACCGGGGCGGTGTATGGTCTGGTAGGTCCCAACGGCGCGGGGAAATCGACCCTGATCCGCCACATTACCGGCATTTACCGCCAGGATGCGGGCGAGATCACGGTGGATGGGGAAACGGTTTTTGAGCATCCGAACGCCAAGGCGCGCATTGCTTCAATTCCCGATGATTGGTACTACTTTCTCCAGTCCGATGTGCGGGATATGATGCGCTTTTATCGGGGTTTTTATCCGAAGTTCAATATAGAGCGCTATGAGAAATTCAAGGAAGTGTTTTCCATTGATGAAAAGCGGGCCATCCGCCGCTTGAGCAAGGGCATGCAGAAGCAGGTGGCGTTTTGGCTGGCCATGTGTACCATGCCGGACTATCTGGTGCTGGACGAACCGGTGGACGGACTCGACCCTGTGATGCGGCGTCAGATCTGGAGCATCATATTGTCGGAGGTCGCAGAGAAAGAGATGACCGTGCTTGTATCGTCCCACAATCTGCGTGAACTTGAGGATGTGTGTGACCATGTCGGTATCATGCATCATGGAAAAATCATGATCGAGCGTTCGCTGAGTGATCTGCAGGGAAGTGTGTCGAAAATCCAGGTGGCGTGTCAGAGCGGAATGCCGAAGCTTCCGGAACATTTTCAGGTGCTTCACATGGCAAATACAGGGCGTGTGTATACCATGATCGTAAAGGGAGATCCAAAGGAAGCAGAGGCGGCACTGTCATATTGCAATCCGACGATTGTGGATGTACTGCCGCTGACACTGGAAGAAATATTTATCTACGAGATGGGAGGGGCAGATTATGAAGTCAAAGACATCCTGTTTTAACCGCACGATATTTAAGAAGAACTTCACGCATTTCTGGCCGCTGTGGCTGCTTTACCAGATATATCTCCTTGTGGTGATTCCCGTATGGGTGTGGCAGAAGGCTGCCAGTCCGTACTACTATTATGGAACGGGGAACGAGGACACAACCTACCGCATGTATCAGCTGGTGGAGCTGGCAGTACACCGGATGATCCCTCCTCTGCCGGTCTTTTTCTTCGCAGTGGCAGCGGCGCTGGCAGTGTTTTCCTATCTGTATTCGGCAAAAAGCGCCAATATGATGCATGCGTTGCCGGTCAACCGGCTGGAACTTTATGTGACGAATTATCTGTCAGGACTCATTTTTCTGATCGTGCCGGAGATCATCACATTCTTTATCACAGTGCTCGTATGCCTGGCAAACCAGTTTACCTGTATACAGTATCTGTTCGCTGCACTGTTGGCACAGGCTGGTGTGACATTTTTTGCATACTCACTTGCGGTTTTCGTGGCGATGTTCACAGGGCAGGCGTTTGCAATGCCATGCTATTATGTGATCGTCAACTATCTGTATGTGGGATGCATGTTTATTGTTGCAAAGGTGATTGAAACCATCAGCTACGGGATTGAGAATGCATGGAATCCGGGAAAAAGCTGCATTTTATCGCCACTTTATTATCTGAACAATAATCTTCGCAGCAGTCTTATCTACACGGAGAACGGGAATGGAATTACCGGCATTAAGATCACGGGCATGCCGCTCACCGGAATCTATGCGGCGGCAGCAGTTGTGCTTGTCGTGGCGGCTTACCAGTTGTATAAAAGACGGCAGATTGAGACGGCGGGCGACTGGGTCAGCATCGGGATCATCAAGCCGGTATTCCGCTGGGGAGCAGCACTTTGCGGAGGTCTGGTCGTCGGTGTCACGGTCATATCCATGCTCACGGATCTGCCGCAGCTGCGCAAATATCCGTGTCTCCTGCTTTGCAGTGTGGCGATGGGCTTCCTCTTTTTCTTCGGGGCAGAGATGCTGCTGGAAAAGAATTTCAAGGTATTTCGCAGAAAACGCGTGCTGGAGTGGGCGGCGACTGCCGTGATCACAGTGGTGTTTGTATCCCTGTTTGAAATCGATGCATTCGGTCTGGAGCGCTATGTGCCGGAGGTGGCGGATGTGGAGACGGCGTTCGTCTATCTGGATTATCCGGTGCAGGTGAAAGGAGAAGAACTTGCGACACTGACGGAGCTGCAGCGCCAGATTATTGCAAATAAGGATGCCTATCAGGAGGTAGAACGTACCGGTTCGGGATTTTATTATACAACGTTCCTGTATTATATGCAGGATGGTTCCAAGGTGGAGCGGCGGTATGCACTTCCACTGTCTGAGGCGGATGGGGGTGCTGACAGTACACCGGCAGAGCAGATCCTTGCGTGGGAGAGTGAGCCGGAGAATCTGGAGCGTGAGATTTTTGGTATCGGAAATTCAGAGTGCCGGTTTACCTCTGGATATATGGATCTGTATACTTCTACGGGGCTTAACAATACGCACATGTTTTCCGAGAAGGAGATTGAGCAGATCTTAAAGGCCATCCGGGCGGATATCGAGGATGGAAATCTGGCGAAGTATTATCAGTATTGCGAGCAGCCGGAAGACACGTACTACAGCAACATTGAACTGGAATATTACAGTACAGGCAGGTATGTTGACAACTGGATGTATTATTATGACTATCACAACAGTTTAGAGAAGCTGGAAGGAAAAGCCGTGGACGGTCAGGAAACGACGGTGGGCGGCAATCTGTATCTGACGTTCGGACCAGACTGCGTGCATATCGTAGAGACGCTTGAGAAACTTGGCATCACAAATGACGAGTGGAAGCTGATGACGAACCAAGAGATGATGCAGTAGAGATACGGCAGGAAGAGGAACTACCGCACGATATGCTTCGTGCGGCAGTTCCTCTTGCCTGCCTTTGTTAAACTGCTTTACAAGTCGGGACAGATATTGTAAAATCAAGCGGTCAGGATTATGATAGGGACAGGTGAAGTCTGCCTGTCAGTAAGAAGATGGATGATATTGTTTTGTATAGAAAGGAAAGGTCAGATAGATGAGTAAACCCGTAGTAGCGGTTGTAGGGCGTCCGAATGTTGGAAAATCCACACTGTTCAACGCACTTGCAGGAGAGCGAATTTCAATTGTAAAGGATACGCCGGGAGTGACAAGAGACCGTATCTATGCGGACGTCAACTGGCTGGATTATCATTTTACGATGATCGATACCGGCGGTATTGAGCCGGACAGCAGAGAGGTCATTCTCTCGCAGATGAGAGAGCAGGCGGAGATTGCCATTGCGACGGCGGACGTGATTATTTTCCTCACGGATGTCAGACAGGGACTGCAGGATTCGGATTCCAAGGTGGCAGATATGCTCAGACGTTCCGGCAAGCCGGTCGTGCTTGTGGTCAACAAAGTGGACAGCTTTGAGAAGTTCATGCCGGACGTGTATGAGTTCTACAATCTCGGCATCGGCGATCCGTTCCCGATCTCGGCGGCATCCATGCTGGGACTTGGAGATATGCTGGATGAAGTGGTCAAGCACTTCCCAGACTATGCGAAGGACGAGGAGGAGGACGAGCGCCCGAAGGTTGCGATCATCGGTAAGCCGAATGTCGGCAAGTCCTCCCTCATTAACAAGCTGGCACAGGAGGACCGTGTGATTGTCTCCGACATTGCGGGAACCACGCGCGATGCGATTGATACCGACATTACCTACGACGGAAAAGAATATGTCTTTATTGATACCGCAGGTCTTAGACGGAAGAATAAGATTAAGGAAGAGATCGAGCGCTACAGCATCATCCGTGCGGTGACAGCGGTGGAGCGGGCGGATGTCTGCATCATCGTGATCGATGCGACGGAGGGCGTCACGGAGCAGGATGCCAAGATTGCCGGAATCGCACACGAGCGCGGAAAAGGAATTATCATCGCGGTCAACAAGTGGGATGCGATCGAGAAGGATGACAAGACGATCTACCGTCACACGGAGAAGATCCGTCAGATTTTAAGCTTTATGCCGTATGCCGAGATTATTTTTATCTCCGCAAAATCGGGACAGCGCTTAAATAAGATTTTTGAGCTGATTGATGTGGTTATTGCGAACAATAGCATGCGTGTGGCGACCGGTGTCTTAAACGAGATCGTGACAGAGGCAGTTGCCATGCAGCAGCCGCCGTCAGACAAGGGAAAACGTCTGCGCATCTACTACACGACGCAGGTTGCGGTAAAGCCGCCGACCTTCGTGATTTTCGTCAACGATAAGGAATTGATGCATTTTTCCTACACCAGGTATCTGGAGAACCGTATCCGTGAGACGTTCGGTTTCCGCGGAACGGCACTGAAATTCATTATTCGGGAGAGAAAGGAAGAGCAGTGATGATAGGAGCAAGGGTTATTGCATTGGGAATCGGGTATCTGTTTGGACTGTTTCAGACGGGGTATCTCTACGGAAAAAGCCAGGGGATTGATATCCGCAGTGAGGGAAGTGGCAACGCGGGGACGACAAATTCCCTGCGCGTGCTTGGAATCAAGGCGGGACTGATCACATTCGCGGGAGATCTGTGCAAGGCGATTCTGGCGGTTCTTCTGGTGAAGGTTCTGTTCCGGAACGCTTATCCGGATGCGGTTAAGATTCTGGAACTGTATGCCGGTTTCGGAGCTGTGCTCGGACATAATTTTCCGTTTTACCTCAAGTTCAAGGGCGGAAAGGGAATTGCCTGCACATCGGGCATGATTCTCGCGGTGTGTCCGCTGGCGGCGCCGGTCTGTCTGATCTTATTCATCGGTTCCATTGCGATCACAAGATATGTGTCGCTCGGATCAATTCTGGTGGTGACGAGCTATCTGGTGCAGGTACTGATCTTCGGACATATGGGATATCTGCATATCGATGCCGCGTACCTTCCGGAGTTCTATGTGGTGAGCGCCTGCTTTACGGCGATGGCGCTGTGGCGTCACAGAAGCAACATCGGACGTCTGCTGCACGGCACGGAGAATAAGTTCACGTTCAAGAAGAACAAACAGGAGGGAAAATAAAAGATATGGCAAAAGTAGCGGTAATCGGAGCGGGAAGCTGGGGGACAGCGCTCGCGAAGGTGTTGCACACCAACGGCAGCCAGGTGACGGTGTGGTCGATTGTGGAAGCGGAGATCGCGATGCTGCGCGAACGGCATGAACATGTGGATAAGCTTCCGGGGGTGAAGCTTCCTGAGGATATGGAATTTACCACGGATCTTAAGGCGGCAGTGGAAGATAAGGAATATCTGATTCTGGCGGTACCGTCTGTCTTCACCAGAAGCACGGCAAAAAGCATGGCGCCTTTTGTGAAGGCGGGACAGATCATTGTCTGTGTGGCAAAGGGCATTGAAGAAAATACGCTGATGACGCTCTCCGATATTGTAGAAGAGGAAGTACCTGCGGCGGAGGTTGCCGTGATGTGCGGACCGAGCCACGCCGAGGAGGTTGGCGTCGGACTGCCGACGACTGTTGTTGCCGGAGCAAAGAAGCGCAAGGTGGCAGAGGGCGTGCAGGATATTTTCATGAATGAGGTGTTTCGCGTGTACACAAGCCCGGATGTGCTCGGCATGGAACTGGGAGGTTCCCTGAAGAACGTCATTGCACTGGCAGCCGGCATGGCGGACGGACTCGGCTACGGGGACAACACCAAAGCAGCGTTAATCACGCGCGGAATCACGGAAATGTCGCGTCTTGCCATCAAGATGGGGGCAAAGGCGGAGACACTGAGCGGTCTGACCGGAATCGGAGATCTGATCGTGACATGTGAGAGCAGACACAGCAGAAACCGCAAAGCCGGAATGCTGATCGGGCAGGGCTATACCATGAAGCAGGCGATGGATGAGGTCAAGATGGTGGTCGAGGGCGTGTATTCCGCCAAGGCGGCGATCGCGCTTGCAAAAAAATACGGGGTCGATATGCCGATCATCGAGGAAGTCAACCGTGTGCTTTTTGAGGATAAGCCTGCAAAAGAAGCAGTGCGGGAACTGATGATGCGCGACCGGCGTGCAGAGCATAGTGCCCTGGAGTGGGAAGCATAGAAAGAAAAAGACAGACATAACAGGAGGAACATACATGCCACAGATCAGGATTAAATATTTTACGGATGCGATTGAACGTCTGACCTATATTGACGGAAAGTCGGACTGGATCGATCTTCGGGCGTCTGAGGAAGTGACACTGAAAGCGGGGGAGTTCTGTCTGATTCCACTCGGCGTTGCCATGGAGCTTCCGGAGGGCTATGAGGCGCATGTGGTACCGAGAAGCTCCACTTTCAAAAATTACGGAATCATCCAGACGAACAGCTGCGGCATTATCGATGGCACCTACTGCGGGGATGACGATATGTGGCGGATGCCGGTCTATGCGGTGCGCGACACGGTGATTCACGTCAATGACCGCATCTGCCAGTTCCGCATTTTTGAAAATCAGCCGAAGATCACGTTTGACGAGGTGGAGAGCCTCGGCAACAAAAACCGCGGCGGATTCGGAAGCACTGGAAAACAGTAATGCGTTCGTCAAAGTGCTTACTTTTTGATGGAAAACCTGTCGGTTTGACGAAAGAATAGAAAAAACAACCAAAACACTGTGACATTCTACAAGAAAAGCAAAAATTCTTTGTGTAGGCGGTCTATGGTATTTTGGCTGTTTTTTTTGTATAGTAAGAGTAGTTAAAAACGAACAAATTTTAGGAGGTATCGTACCAATGGCAAGTTTATCATTGAAAAACGTTTGCAAAGTATATCCGAACGGCTTTGAGGCTGTTAAGGATTTCAACCTTGAAGTAGAGGATCAGGAGTTCATTATCTTCGTAGGACCTTCCGGATGTGGTAAGTCTACTACACTTCGTATGATCGCAGGTCTTGAGGAGATCTCCTCCGGTGAGTTCTACATCGACGGAAAGCTCATGAACGACGTAGAGCCGAAGGATCGTGATATCGCAATGGTATTCCAGAACTACGCTCTGTATCCGCATATGACCGTATTCGACAACATGGCATTCGGTCTTAAGTTAAGAAAAGTTCCGAAGGATGAGATCAAGAGAAAAGTTGAGGAGGCTGCAAAGATCCTTGACCTTGAGAAGTTATTAGACCGTAAGCCGAAGGCTCTCTCCGGTGGACAGAGACAGCGTGTTGCCATGGGACGTGCCATCGTACGTAACCCGAAGGTATTCCTGATGGATGAGCCGCTCTCCAACCTGGATGCAAAGCTTCGTGTACAGATGCGTTCCGAGATCGCTTCCTTACATAACAGATTAAAAGCAACCATCATCTACGTAACACATGATCAGACCGAGGCTATGACACTTGGTACCAGAATCGTCGTATTAAAGGACGGCGTTATCATGCAGGTAGATTCCCCGCAGAAGTTATACAACGAGCCGAATAACTTATTCGTAGCAGGATTCATCGGATCTCCGCAGATGAACTTCGTAGATGCTGTATGCAAGGTTGAGGGTGAGAAAGTAAGCCTTTCCTTCGAGAACACAACAGTTGTTCTTCCTCCTGCAAAAGCTAAGAAGTTAGCTGACGGCGGATACAACGGCAAGACTGTTGTTATGGGTATCAGACCGGAAGATATCGGTGATTCCGAGATCGAGATCGAGGCTCATAAGGATGCTGCATTCGAGACAGATGTAACAGGATATGAGTTATTAGGTTCTGAGGTACTGTTATACTTCAAAGTTGCAGGCGCAAGCATGACTGCAAAGGTTGATTCCAGAACAACTGCACGTATGGGCGACCACATCAAGATGGCAATTGATCCGGAGAAGATTCACGTATTCGACAAAGAAACAGAATTGACAATTACCAACTAATCCGTTAGAATTGAATAGGACTTAAAAGTAAAACTGGGTGCACATGTTGTACCCAGTTTTTATTAACGTATGGAACACATGAGGCATGTCAATGTACAGTAATATTTGACAGGAAAGGCGAGACACATGATTTCGAATCACAAGATACAGGCAGCATTAGATGAGATAAAAGAGATTTCCAAGATTGATCTGGCACTATATACGGATAAGGGAAAGCAGGTGGCAGCGACGTTTGAAACGGAAGGGGATATGGAGTACGCTGTGAATTCTTTTGCGGGTTCCATGGCGGAGAGCCAGATGCTGTCCGGATGTCATTTCTTTAAGGTGTATGTGGACGGGGAACTGGAATATGTCCTTTTGACCAAATCTTCTGCGGAGGACGCGTACATGGTCGGAAGACTGGCGGTCTGCCAGATCCGGACGCTTGTGTCTGCTTACATGGAGCAGTTTGACCGGAACAACTTCATGCAGAATATCCTGCTCGGCAATATGCTTGTGGTAGATATGTACAACAAGGCGCAGAAGCTTCACATCGAACAGGCGGAGCGCGTGGTATTTGTGATCGAGCTGGAAGGGAAGAAGGACGCCACAGCGATCGAACTGGTCAAGAATCTGTTCGCGGCGAAGACCAGGGATTTTGTGACTGAGGTGGACGAGCAGAGCATTGTGCTCATCAAAGACACCAGAGAGATGGGAGAGGACGAGGATCTGGTGTCCCTGGCGTCAATGATCGTGGACAATATGCATGCGGAGGCGATGGTACGCGTCCGGGTCGGCTACGGCAACCGTGTGAACAACCTGCAGGATATTGCGAAATCCTACCAGGAGGCAAAGATGGCGCTTGAGGTGGGAAAAATCTTCTACGCGGAAAAAGAGACGATCGCGTACCGTTATCTGGGTATTGGCAGACTGATCTATCAGCTCCCGATGTCTCTGTGCGAGATGTTTATTCATGAGGTATTCGGGGATGAAATTCCGGATGTGTTCAACGAGGAGACGACGACAACGATCCAGAAATTCTTTGAGAACAATCTGAATATCTCTGAAACGGCAAGACAGCTTTACGTGCACAGGAACACGTTGGTGTACCGTCTGGAGCGCCTGGAGAAGGTCATCGGACTTGATATCCGCAAGTTTGATGATGCGATGACATTCAAGATTGCAATGATGGTCATTTCCCACATGCAGTATGTCAAGAATAGTGAAAATGCACTAAATTAGTTGAAAAAATATATGCTATATGTTAAAATTAAACAAAAGACAGCATAAGGGAGTGGAAGAGTTATGGCTGGCTATGTTTACACGAATGAGAACTGTATTGGGTGCAACCGGTGCATTTCGGTCTGTCCCGTTCTGACAGCGAATCAGGCTGTCGTGGTGGACGGGAAGCCGCGCATTGAGGTCAACCATGCACAGTGCATCAACTGTGGTGCATGCTTTGATGCCTGCGAACATCAGGCGAGGGAATATGCCGATGATACGGAGCAGTTTTTTGCGGATCTGCAGAGAGGCGAATCCATTTCACTGCTTCTGGCGCCGGCATTTCTTGCGAATTATCCCAGAGAGTATGAGCAGATTTTAGGCGGCTTAAGACAGATGGGGGCAAAGCGGATCATCAGTGTCAGCTTTGGCGCCGACATTACGACCTGGGCGTATATCAATTATATTACGAAGAATCAGTTTACGGGCGGGATCTCGCAGCCGTGTCCTGCGGTGGTCAACTACATCGAGATGTATGCACCGGAACTGCTTCCGAAGCTGATGCCGGTACACAGCCCGATGATGTGTGCGGCAATCTACGCGAAGAAGTATTTACATATCACGGACAAGCTTGCGTTCATCAGTCCGTGCATTGCGAAGAAGAACGAGATTTCCGATCCGGATACAGACGGCTATGTTTCTTATAATGTGACATTCGATCATCTGATGGATTACTGCAGGAAGCACCGGATCAGTGGACCGGGGGTCAGCGATGAGATCGAATACGGTCTCGGCTCGATCTATCCGATGCCGGGAGGACTGAAGGAGAATGTCTACTGGTTCTGCGGAGAGGATGTATTTATCCGGCAGATTGAGGGAGAGCGCCATGTCTATGAATTCCTGGATGCCTATCGCAAGCGTGTCGCAGAGCACAAGGAACTGCCGTTTATGGTCGATGCGCTGAACTGTGCGATGGGATGCATCTACGGTACGGGCGTTGAGCCGGAGAAGACTGCCGGGGATGATGTGCTCTACGAGCTGCATAAGATCCGGGAGAAGAGCAAGAAGGTCAAGGGACCGTGGGCGAGATCGGCGACGCCGAAGCAGCGGCTGGCACAGCTGAACCGTCAGTTTGCGCAGCTTGAACCGGCGGATTTTACGCGCCGGTATACCGACCGGTCGAAGGGGAATGAGATCCGCGTGCCGGAGGGACAGGAGTTAGAAGCAGTATACAGCCGTCTGAACAAGCAGACGGCGATGGATCGTGCGATCGACTGCAGCGCCTGCGGTTATAAGACCTGCCGGGATATGGCGACAGCGATCTACAACGGGTGCAACAGTGAGAATTCCTGTATTCATTTTATCAAGAACGAGGCGGAGGAAAGAGGGCGTGCGGCACAGGCGGCTGCGGAGGAAAGCCAGCAGGCGAATGTGGAGATCCAGCGCAGAAGCGATCTGATTGCAGGAATTATCGAGGGACTGAATTCCGATTTTCAGGAACTGGATTCCGCCATCGGGCAGATGGCTGCCGGGAATAGCAGCAATGCGAGCGAGAGCACGGCGATTACGGATGCGATGACCGGCGTGACCGGATTCTGCCAGGAGATGCGGCAGTCGTTTGAGGCGATCACGGAGCTTTTGGATAAGCTTGAGAACAACAACAACGACATCACGAAGATTGCCAACCAGACCAATCTGCTCTCACTGAACGCTTCCATCGAGGCTGCCCGTGCCGGTGCGGCAGGCAGAGGATTTGCGGTGGTGGCGGAGGAGATCAAGAATCTCTCGGAGAACAGCAGAGCAACCGCAAACGACAGCAACGATAACAAGAATGAGATCAGTCAGGCGATCGGAAAGCTGTTGGAGGAGTCGGATCATCTGGCAGAGATCATCCGGGAAGTGGATGAGAGGATGACCAATCTTGCGGCAAGCACCGAGGAGATTGCCGCATCCACAGATTCGGTGAAGGAGATTTCCTCTGATCTGAAGGATAAGGCAGCCGAGCTGATGAACATGTAAGATACAACAGAAAAGCAAATGATAATACGCGGACAAAGAAAGCAATCGGATTCTTTTCCGCGTATTTCGTCTGTTTGCACAAAAATAGAAAATTTTTACAAAACATACGTTCTGTTGCTTGCACGGGTTTTCCCAGTATGTTATATTATCCAGAGGAATGTCAAGGAAAGGAAGAAGAACATGGCAAAGAAAGAGACTTATGACGAGAGTAGTATTTCCGTTCTGGAAGGACTCGAAGCCGTAAGGAAGAGACCCGGAATGTACATCGGAAGCGTGTCCAGAAAGGGTCTGAATCATCTTATTTACGAGATTGTGGACAACGCAGTGGACGAGCATCTGGCGGGTGCCTGCGATACCATATATGTCACATTGGAGGCGGACGGCTCCTGTACAGTGGAAGATAACGGACGAGGCGTGCCGGTTGGCATGCACGCGAAGGGCGTGTCGGCAGCGCGAATTGTGTACACGACGTTGCATGCGGGCGGCAAGTTTGACGATTCCGCATACAAGACCAGCGGCGGACTGCACGGAGTGGGTTCCTCGGTCGTGAATGCACTGTCCACCTATATGGACGTCGAGATCAGCAGAGACGGCTACATTCATCACGACCGCTATGAGCGCGGTGTGCCGGTGGTGGAGCTTGAGAACGGACTGCTTCCGAAGATCGGCAGGACGAAGAAGACTGGAACGAAGGTCAATTTCCTGCCGGACCCGGAGATTTTCGAGAAGACGCGTTTCAAGGAGGACGAGGTCAAGAGCCGTATGCATGAGACGGCATATTTAAACCCGGAGCTTACGATCATCTATGAGGACCGGAGAGGGGAGGAGACCGAGCATATCGTCTACCACGAGCCGGAAGGCATCAAGGGGTTTGTGAAGGATCTCAACAAGAGCACGGAAGTTCTGCATGATGTCGTGTATTTTAAGGGAGAGACTGAGGGCATTACCGTCGAGGCGGCGTTCCAGTACACGAACGAATTTCATGAGAATATTCTGGGCTTCTGTAATAATATTTTCAACGCGGAGGGCGGAACACACATCACCGGTTTTAAGACGGTGTTTACGACTGTTATTAATGCCTATGCGAGAGAGCTTGGCATCTTGAAGGATAAGGACGCCAATTTTACCGGCGCGGACGTGCGCAACGGCATGACGGCAGTCGTCTCCATCAAGCATCCGGACCCGCGTTTTGAGGGACAGACGAAGACGAAGCTGGACAATCAGGACGCGTCGCGTGCGACGGCGAAGGTGACCGGCGACGAGATCCAGCTCTATTTTGACAAGAACCTGGAAGTGCTTAAGACCGTCATTTCCTGTGCGGAAAAGGCGGCGAAGATCCGCAAGACCGAGGAGAAGGCGAAGACGAATCTTCTGACAAAGCAGAAGTTCTCCTTTGACTCCAACGGCAAGCTTGCGAACTGCGAGAGCAGGGATGCGTCGATCTGCGAGATTTTTATCGTCGAGGGAGATTCCGCGGGAGGTTCCGCAAAGACGGCGAGAGACCGCAGCTTTCAGGCGATTCTGCCGATCCGCGGTAAGATCTTAAACGTGGAGAAGGCGAGCATCGATAAGATTTTAGCCAACGCGGAGATCAAGACGATGATCAATGCGTTCGGCTGCGGATTTTCCGAGGGCTACGGCAATGATTTCGACATCACGAAGCTCCGCTATGACAAGATTATCATCATGGCGGATGCCGACGTCGACGGAGCGCATATTTCCACGCTGCTTTTGACGTTATTCTACCGGTTCATGCCGGAACTGATCTATGAGGGACATGTCTATGTGGCAATGCCGCCGCTTTACAAGGCGATTCCAAGCCGCGGAGAGGAAGAATACCTCTACGATGATGAGGCGCTGGAGCGCTATAGACGGAGCCACAAGGGCAGTTTTACGCTGCAGCGGTACAAAGGTCTCGGCGAGATGGATGCGGAGCAGCTCTGGGAGACGACGCTCGATCCGAAG
>OLSP01002742.1_pt1 | contig 13491 bp, 10 predicted proteins | sample 1672941 | NCBI WGS metagenome assembly OLSP01 (sample SAMEA3136739, study PRJEB25190) | human gut metagenome | reverse complement strand
CGACCTTTTTGCGAAGGACGACAGTCGGCTGAAGGTGTGCGATATGGACAGACTTCGTATTTCCTGCATAAAAAACAATATAGACAAATTTGCCTGTAAGGTTTGTCAGTTCTACAAAGAATCCTGTCTTATCATGGATCTCTGTCTCCTCATAAAGCTGTTCCACGTCGACACGTTCTGTACGGAGGATTTCTGCTGAAATCTTCTCTTTATTTTCATCAAAGATCTGAATTTTGACCGGTTCAGATGCCACAGCCCATCCACGTACTCTCAGGAAGCCCTGCTGCACCTTTTCTTCTTCGATAAAAAACTGCGGTTTGCCTCTGCGTCGTTCCAGTTCTTTGACCGGAACAGAAAACCAGCAGAAGTTTTTGTCCGGCATATCTGCATAAACGGAAAGTTTCTGAAAGCCTTCCAGTGATTCCGGGAGACGGATCTCAGCCGTGATCCTCTCGCCGCGCATCAGATCAGGATCCTTGAAACGCTCCAGTGCACTGACCATCTCCAGTTTCTTGATCTCTGCCTTTACTTCTGATCCGTCCAGGCAGGCACGCATTCTTGCTTCTTTTGGCCAGGTTCCCTGAAGGATGTAACAACATGGATTCTGAAGATGAAACCTGTCCTTGGTCACTTCAAAAATTTCTCTTGCCATAATCTATATCCAACCTCATTTCTCAGTCTTCTCTCAGGGAACAGTCCCCTTCTGTCACAGAAAGATTCGGGCTGTAATACGGGTCCCCCATCTCAAGCTGCTGCGCCCATTTCTCCTGGAATCTCTTTACTTCTTTGTCAAAGCGGAACTGTTTTTCCGGTGTATCTTCCAGTCCTCTTGATTTTGATTCATAGTGATACAGTTCTGCATACGGTGTAAAAATGATCTTCTTTCCTGCCGCACGGAATTTCATGCACAGATCGATATCATTAAATGCCACCTGGAAAGTCTCATCAAGACCGCCCACGGCATCAAAATCGGATTTCTTTACCATCATGCACGCCGCTGTCACCGCACTGATCTCCTGCACGCTGATCATACGTCCAAAATAGCCCGGGTCTTCTTTCGATGCACGGCACATGATATGGCCTGCGATGCCTCCAAGTCCCAGGACAACACCCGCATGCTGGATCGTATCATCCGGGTAATAAAGCTTCGCTCCCACAGCCGCCACGTTTTCCTGCTGGCAGTTCTGGAGCATTTCTTCCATCCAGTCCGGTGTCAGGATCTCCACATCGTTGTTCAGGAAAAGAAGATACTCTCCCTTCGCTTCCTTCGCAGCGAAATTGTTGATCGCGGAATAGTTGAATTCTTTTTCCCAGGTCAGTACCCGCGCCTTCGGATAACGGTCCGGGAGTTTTCTGTAATATTCAAAGGTTTCTTCCTTCTCGCTGTTGTTCTCTACGATCAGGATCTCATAATTGCGATATGTTGATTTCCGTGTCATGGAAAACAGGCACAGCTCCAGATCATCTGTATGATCTTTGTTCGGAATAATGACAGAAATAAGTGGATTTCCCTGAACCTTCACATGGCTTCGATACCAGCCAGGACGTTCTGTCATCTCCACCTTCGCATCGATGCCCAGTCTCTGGTAATGCTCACGGACGGCTTTTCTTCCTGCTTCATATGCGTATGCCTTGCTGGAAGGATCTGCCGCTGTGGAGTCCATGTGGCATCTCCAGTGATACAGCACTTTCGGGATATGCGTGATCTTCTGCGCCTTTTCGCAGCAGCGTAAGATAAAATCAAAATCCTGCGCGCCGTCAAATTCAGGCCGGAGAAGTCCCGTTTCGTCTGTCAGGCTTTTTTTCACAACAAAAATATGACAGATATAGTTGTTTTCCCTCAGACGGAACAGGTTAAAGTCAGGTTTGAAATTCGGGTCAAAGTAATGCCGGCCGTCCATGCTGACCTTATCCTCATCGGTATAAACCACATCGGCACCTGTATCGTTGATCGCTTTGACGATCTCATAGAGAGCATCCGGTTCCAGGGTGTCATCGTGATCGCAGAGCATAAGATACTCGCCTGCTGCCAGCGCGACCGCCTCATTTGTGTTGACGGAGATCCCGCCATTCTCTTCCAGCTTGCGGTAAACAATACGTTTCTCTCTGCCGTAATGCTTCTCAATGAATTCTTTTGCCTTGTCATCCGGGCTTCCGTCTGCCAGGCAGAGCTGCCAGTTCTCATAGGACTGTCTGCGGACAGACTCCAGCAGTTCCTTAAGATAAGGAAGCGGTGTGCAGTACAGCGGAATCACAATGCTGATGAGCGGCTTCTGTGCAAAAGCAGCATGTTTCTGCCTGCGAAGGGTTCTCTTATCCACCTTATGGCGCGCAAGCCATGCTTCATATCCACCTTCTGCCACACTCTCTTTGCCAAAAAGCCTGCTTAAGAATCCTTTTGGTTTATTTTGTTTCCGAAGTTCCTCGATGTCAATCGTATATGTTTTGGTGACAGAATCACCACAGAAATGAAGAATGATCTCTCCGCCTTTGATCTCCGGAAGCGCCGCAGAGATCCGGAATCCGATCTCCTGCGTCTTATATTCCTCATCAAGATTCCTTCTCTCGACCACATCCGGTCTGCGTCCTCTGCTGATCCGGCAGTCCAGAAGTGATGCATCCTCCTGATGTACCGTCACTTCCACGCTTCCTCTCTGATCAACGACCCATCCCTGGATCTCCAGCATCGTATCATACAGGATCTCAACACGGTCCAGATGATATTGCACAAGATTTTCTTTGATCAATTCATCCAGTTCGTCTGCACTGATCTCCCAGATACTGACACGTTCTTCCCCGTCGCGGAGAAAAAGTTCCAGACTCTGATATTTCTCTGCCAGTTTCAGTACCTCCGGGATCTGAACGGTAAATCCCGGCAGAAAATCCCCGAATTCACATCCAAGAGCCTGTGCGACATCCGGCCGCTCCCGTCTCTGGATCTCTGGCAGTTCTACCGTATCATAGCCATCTCCCAGAAGTTCAAATCCATATGTTTTTCTGTCAGGATGTGAATACCATCCGTCCAGACTCAGCACATGACCATGTCTGTCATCGTAACGTTCTTCATCTATGCTGAAACAAAAATCACCCATTCTACATCCTCTTAATTCCGTAACTGTTCAGTACCCTCACAGTTACGAGTCAAAATGCATTCCAAATCACCTTCGGTGATGGCATTTTGCCTTGTATGTCTCGGGATTTTGGCAAAAACATGCCAAAACACCTCGCGGGATACTACCTACTGAATAGTTACTTAATTTTTTTTAATGCTTCGGTACAGCTTCCAGACTTTTGTGTTTTCCATCTGCTGTATTTTCTGGTTCAGTCTCTGGATCTCCTGCTCTTTCTGTGAAGATACCTGTGAGAATTTCTGCCAGAATTCTTCCCTTGCTTCCTGCTCTTTCAATACTTCGATCTCGATATCCAGAGTTTTGCCCTGAACATGCTCAATGATAAACTGCGGGTCACCGGCTCCGAAATAATATCTTCCATCGCCCATGTCAAATCCGTTACTGTAAAAAACAGCCTTGCTGCCATCATCAAAGGCAAGTCTGTGAAGGAGAAGTCCTCCTGCTGCCTCACCAGGATCAAGTCTCAGACGTTTTGCATCCTTCGAAATCGGAATCTTCAGAGAAAGTCCGGTCTTCGCCATCGGATAGACGGCTGAATCGCTTTCGTTGAAATCATTTCCTCTGTCATAAAATACCTGCAGTTTCCGCTCTGCACCTGCGATCCGGAGCTGCTCATAATAAGACAGTACATCAACTTTGCCCGGTGAAACATCCTCATACATGTCAAGAAGCGGTACATGGCTGCCCTTGATATAATTCTGGAAATTACGCTCCATTGCAGCATAGATCTCCAGTTCTTTCTCTGTCAGACCTGCCTTCGTATAGAAATCCATATCCTTGAGCGCACGGCGCTTGCCGTCACTTTCCAGATAATAATGGATCATCCTGTAAATGATAAAGTTGCCCGGGATCGGGAAACGGAACGTCCACTCGTAATCGATCACGGAAATCCTGTCATTGTCGATCAGGATATTTGCCGGAACCAGATCGATATTGGAAATTCCACTACAGGAAAGTGTTCCTTCCTGTGAAACATTTCCGAATACTTTGACAAATTCCGGTGTTTTATAAAAAGCTTCTCCACTGTGGATCCGGCGTACCTTCTCAACATAACGGAACAGAAGCTTCTCTGCCTCTTCGTTTCTGCCCTGTTCTACCAGCGCATCGAGATGTTCTTCCAGCGTCTTTCCCTTGAGGAATTCCAGACGGACACCCTGTTTTTCCAGTATGCACTGGTTCAGTTCCAGACCTTCTTTGGCATAGATCCTTGCCATCTCTCTGGAAAGGGATTCCAGATTCCGTACATGTTTCTCTGCTGTAGTTTCTGTCGGAACTTTTCGAACAAAACGATCTTTTTTGCCTTCTTTGCAGATATCGGTACGAAGGGCGAATTCCGATGATCTCTCATTGGAGAATTTGGAATATACCGTTGCGATCTCCGGCTTTTCCCTGCCGATCAGAAGAAGGAACGAATTGGAAAACTCCGGGAACAGATCATTGTCCAGAAGAGAATCATATACTGGTGACTCCTGGAAAAGCTGCAGGCGCAGTCTGTCATAATTCGTCTCCAGCCTGTTCAGTTCGCCCTTGAACGGAAGACGCTCATCAGAATAGATCGTCATTGGAAGTTTGTAGTCCGGAAATGGATAATACCAGGATGCTTTGAGGTCCCCTGCCTCTCGTAAGATGGCATTGAATTCCTTCTTCGTAAAGGTCTTGACACCTTTTGTCGTCGGATATCCTTCCAGTCCTTCAAAAAGCGTTCCGAAATGATCTTCTGTACAGCCCGCCCAGTATTTCAGTCCAAAACGGTTTTCGATCGCAAGGACGATCTTGCCGTCCGGTTTGAGATGTCTGGAAATGATCTTCAGGAAATCTACATAAGGAGTACTGCTCTGAATATAAGCCTCTCCATATTCAAATACACCGATCAGCGTGATGTAATCATACTTTTCGGTAAGATTTTTCTCAATATCCTGAAAGTTGCCCATAAGAATCTTAAGATTATCAAAGTCCTTATGTCTGTTGGCATTGATCAGGCTTCTCTTGCGTGACAGTTCGATGCAGGTCACGCTCTTTGCCTTCTTGCACAGTGCGCCAGTCACCGCGCCGCAGCCGGAACCGATCTCCAGGACATTTTCTTCTCCTGTGAATGGAAGCCAGCTTAAGATATTTTCTCTGATATGTGAAAAATGATACAGGATCGGCCAGCTTTTGCGCTCTGCGATCACCTGATTCCATTTTTCTTCTGGATAAGTCCTGGCGATCTCCAGCATCTCATCTTCGATCGCACCGTCTGTATATAAATCTTTTCCCGGATAATACGTGTCATCCAGCACAACCTGTCCTATTTTTTCACTCATTTTTCTTCTCCGTATTGTATCTCTACCTGTGAATCCATGTCATAAAAACCTACGGTGTTCTGTTCGGAAACAACCGTGATGTTGCATGCATCATAAAGTCTGTGGAATACCGTGAATTCTCCATCCTTGTATCCCGTGCAGCCAAATGCGAGCAGATACTCTCCGCCCTGAAGGAACATCTTCTGTGTGAAAGTCACCGTACAGGTGTCACCTTCATCCGAATGCTCGATATGCATCTTTTCGAACATGGTATTGGTTCCGGTGATCTCCGTACCCTTGATATCCTTGAAAGTATATGCCATGATCGGCTCCTGGATCGCCTCGTGGAACACAGCTTTCATGCGGATCTGGAAGGAACTTCCTTTCTCGATGGTATTCGTGGATCTGCCCTTGTCATCGATCACGGCAAAGTCTGTGATCTCCGCAAGCTTACTGCCATATTCCAGCATGTTCGGATTGACCTGGAATTCTTCACTCCAGCTTTCCTTCGGCTTCTCTTCCTGCACCTGCTGCTTCGTCGGGTCCTGCCCGACCAGAAGCTGCTTGTACATATCTACCATCTGCTTCGGTGATCCCTCTTCCAGCTTCACACCCTTGTTCAGAAGAACGACCCTGTCACAGTATCTCGCGATACTGCTCAGATCATGGCTTACAAAAAGGATGGTCCTTCCCATCTTCTTGAATTCTTCGAACTTACGGTAGCATTTTGCCTGGAAGAAAACATCTCCTACAGAAAGTGCCTCATCTACGATCAGGATCTCCGGATCGATATTGATCGCCACTGCAAAAGCAAGGCGGACAAACATACCGCTTGAATACGCCTTGACCGGCTGGTGGACAAAATCTCCGATATCAGCAAAATCCAGAATATCCTGCAGACGGGAATCAATTTCTTCTTTTGAAAATCCCATCATGGTTCCGTTGAGATAAACGTTTTCGATCCCTGTGTATTCCATATTGAATCCGGCTCCCAGCTCAAGAAGTGCTGAGATACGTCCATCTACCGTCACTTCGCCGCCGGTAGGATTCAGTACGCCTGTGATGATCTTAAGGATCGTGGATTTACCGGAACCATTTGTTCCGATGATTCCCACGGTCTCGCCCCTTCGGACCTCAAAGCTCACATCGCGGAGCGCATAATGCTCCCGCACCGGAACCTTGAACCCCAGTGCCTCTTTGAGACGGTCTGAGGGTTTGTTATATAATTTGTACATCTTGTCCAGATGTTTTACCTGAATTGCAAATTCACTCATTTTACTCTCCATGTTACAGTACATCTGCAAAGTGTACCTGAAGTTTTTTGAACAGTCTGGTTCCGAAGATAAATACTGCCAGCGTGAATACCCAGAAATAAAGTGTCAGTACAGGGTGGTCCCAGATCGCCACTTTGTTTATCAGGGAGTCACGATACCCCTGGACAATATAAAACAGCGGATTCAGTTTGAGTATTTTCTGAAGGATCCCGCCAAGCCCGAGATCATTGAAGTCCCACATGATCGGAGTCACCCAGACACCTACTTGCAGGGCAATGTTGATGATCTGGCTTAAGTCGCGGAAAAATACGACTGCCGCACTTGTCATATAAGTCACAGCAAGGATCAGCATAAAAATACAGAAACTGTAGTACACAAGCTGCAGGGCGTACAGGCTCGGCGGGTATCCCATGCAGGTGTAGATCACCAGAACGATCACTACAAAAAAGCAATGGACAAACACCGCTGAAAATACCTTTACTACCGGCAGGATGCGGATATTGAATACCACTTTCTTGACCAGATAATTGTATTCCAGAAGTGCATTCGTTCCACCCGTCAGTCCCTCCTGGAAGAAAAACCACGGGATAAGACCTGCGATCAGCCAGAGTACAAACGGAACGCCCTTGTCAGAACCATTCCGAAGTGCCAGACCAAACACAAACCAGTAGACACAGATCGTAACGATCGGCTGGATAAACGCCCATACTGTTCCGAAATAGGAACCGGCATATTTTGTTTTGAAATCATTTTTTGCCAGAGAAAAGACTAATCTTCTGTTTCTGTAGATTTCTCCAGGCAGCCAGGTATTTTTATTCAATCCTTTTTACCCCTGTTTGCAGTGTATTCCTTGAAGCTTCCCCATTTCTGGTCTTTGTCAGAAAGAATCAGTTCCATATCCTCCGGGATCGGCCACTGTACGCCGATGTCAGGATCATTGTATGCAAGTCCACCCTCATCATTCGGATGATAGAAGTCTGTACATTTGTATGCGAACTCTGCTGTATCAGAAAGTACAACAAATCCGTGTGCAAAATTCTTCGGGATGAAGAACTGTTTCTTATTCTCAGCAGACAGAACAACACCGTACCACTGTCCGTAAGTCTCAGAACCTTCTCTCAGATCAACGGCAACATCAAACACTTCTCCGCTTACAACACGTACAAGCTTGTCCTGCGGATAGTTGATCTGGAAATGAAGTCCGCGGAGAACGCCCTTGCGGGAGCTTGACTGGTTATCCTGAACGAATTCCATGTCGATTCCTGCTGCCTTGTAATCATTGTAATTGTATGTTTCCATGAAATAACCGCGTTCATCCCCGAATACAGTTGGTGTGATGACCTTAAGTCCTTCGATATGACAGGTTTCTACTGTGATCTTACCCATTTTATAATCCCTCCGCTACTTCGATCAGATATTTGCCATAGGCAGTCTTGAGAAGCGGCTGTGCCAGTTCGACAAGCTGCTCTTTTGTGATAAATCCACGTTTGTACGCGATCTCCTCGATACAGGAAATATAAAGTCCCTGACGTTTCTGGAATGCCGCAACGAAATCTGCCGCATCAAGAAGAGAATCATGGTTTCCTGTATCCAGCCATGCAAATCCTCTTCCAAGAGTTTCTACTTTAAGAGTTCCTCTTCTCAGGTATTCGTTGTTGATGCTGGTGATCTCGATCTCGCCTCTTGCGGACGGTTTCACGTTCTTTGCGATCTCTACAACATCATTGTCATAGAAATAAAGTCCCGGAACTGCATAGTTTGACTTCGGATGCTCCGGTTTTTCTTCGATGGAAAGGGCTCTGCCGTTTTCATCAAATTCTACAACACCGTATTCTCTCGGGTCTCTTACATAGTAGCCGAAAATAATTGCTCCCTTTTCTTCCTCTGTACGCTTGTAAGCATTCAGAAGTACTCTGGAGAAGCTCTGTCCATAGAAGATATTGTCTCCGAGGACAAGTGCCACTGCATCATTGCCGATAAAGTCAGCACCGATGATGAACGCATCTGCCAGTCCTCTTGGCTGTTCCTGCACTGCATATTCAAATCTCATGCCAAGCTGCTTACCATCTCCGAGCAGTTCACGGAATACCGGAAGGTCACGTGGTGTGGAGATGATCAGGATCTCACGGATTCCTGCAAGCATCAGAGTTGACAGTGGATAATAGATCATCGGTTTGTCGTATACCGGCATGATCTGTTTGGAAATTGCTTTGGTCAGCGGATATAATCTGGTTCCGGAGCCGCCTGCTAAAATAATACCTTTCATTGATTGTCCTCCTTTTATCTTATAAAAGTACTCTAATAATTTTTTCTGTGAAGCAGGATCAGAAGAATGATCAGGAGTACACCCATACCAGCCATAACTCCAAGAAGGATTTTGGATGTCTGGGAAAGTCCCTTTGTTTCCGTCTGGCTGTCCTGTACTGCTGTTTCCGTCTGCTCTGCAGTCTGATCCGTCGAAATGTCTGCTGTCGCTTCCTCCTCATTCTGCGGAGCCTCCGTAGGTGTCGGTGTAGGATCTGCAGCCACCACATACCCTACATACTGCCCATTGTAATAATAACGGTTCATGGTTTTTCCGTTTCTGTCTACGCTTTCTGTAGTCAGATCATTGACTGTAGCTCCCGCCGGAACCGTCATCTTTGTTCCATTTACATCAATTGTATCAAAATTATTAAATGCATAGTCAAATAATGCAGTACTGTCTGTACAGTTGATTCCCAGATCAGCAGCCCTCATGGTCACTGCAATATAAGTCCTGCCGTTTCTCTCCGCCGCAACAACCAGTGTATGCTCTGCTTCATTCGCAAACCCGGTCTTTCCTCCGATACATCCTTCATAATAAAGATCAGATTCCTTTGCCATCAGCGGCATATGTGTGTGCATCGGTCTGGATTCACTTAAGTTTGTTGCCGGAATCGTGTAGCCGACTCTCTCGATCACCTTGCGGAATCTCGCATTCTGGAGTCCTGCACGCATGATCTTTGCGAGATCCAGGGCACTGGAATAATGATTTTCATCCGGAAGACCGCTGGCATTTGCGAAATGTGTGTGCGTACAGCCAAGCTCTTTGGCTCTCTGATTCATCATATCGACAAAATTCGCCTCTGAACCGCCGACATACTCTGCAATCTGTGCACAGACTTCATTCGCAGACTTAATGTAGGCAGCAAACCAGCAGTCTTTCATTGTCATCTGCTCCCCAAGCTGTGCATTGATATTACTGCTGTCCCAGGTCACGTCACGGATTCCTGTCTCTGTAAATGTTACAATATCCCTCGGCGAACTGTTTTCGGTTGCCAGAAGGATCGTCATCAGTTTCGTCGTACTTGCAGGATAACGGCATTCATTCATTCCCTTGTCATAAAGAACCGCTCCTGTATCGGCATCGATCAGAACCGCTGCTTCCGATGTAGTTTCCGGACCAGCCGGCCAGTTCTGAATATTATTGGTCGCAACTGCCGCAGGCGTACCGTTCGTAGTAACAGCAGCTGCCTGTACGGGTGCAGAAAACGCCAGAAGCAGAGCACTTCCCAACGCAGCCATCTGGCATATTCTTTTTTTCATGGCGTTACCTCCATTTAAAACTCAAATTGCTGTATTTTTTCTACAATGTATTCCATATCTGTCTCTGAGAGATCGTAGAACATCGGAAGACGCACCAGACGCTCACTCTCTCTTGTTGTATATACATCCTCGCCGCTGAATCTGCCGAATTTTTCGCCGGCCGGTGAACTGTGCAGCGGAACATAGTGGAATGCTGTACAGATACCATTTTCTTTGAGGTAAGCGATCAGACGGCTCCTTACGGACAGATCCCTGGTCTTGATATAATACATATGTGCATTATGCACACAGCCTTCCGGCACAAACGGACGCTGGATCTTGCCCTCGTCCTCAAGATTCTTAAGATTTGCATGATAATAATCATAGATCTCATGGCGTTTGTGATTGATCTTTTCACATTCCTCAAGCTGTGCATAAAGATATGCCGCATTCATCTCACTCGGAAGATAGGAAGATCCATAATCGATCCAGCGGTATTTGTCTACCTGTCCACGGAAAAATTTGCTTCTGTCAGTTCCCTTCTCACGAAGGATCTCTGCTTTTTCCTGGTATTCGTCTTTCTGGAAAACGAGCGCGCCGCCCTCTCCCATCGTATAGTTCTTTGTCTCATGGAAACTGTAGCAGCCAAAATCGCCGATCGTTCCAAGAGCCTTGCCGTGGTAATATGCCTCCACGCCCTGTGCGGCATCCTCAACAACTTTGAGGTTGTATTTCTTCGCAAGTTCCATGATCTTGTTCATCTCACAGCCCACACCTGCATAGTGGACAGGAACGATCGCCCTGGTCTTGTCTGTGATTGCCTGCTCGATCAGGTTCTCATCGATATTCATGGTATCCGGACGGATATCTACAAAAACGATCTTTGCTCCGCGAAGCACGAATGCATCTGCTGTTGAAACAAACGTGTAGGAAGGCATGATCACCTCATCCCCCGGCTGAATGTCACAGAGAAAAGCCGCCATCTCCAGTGCATGTGTACAGGAAGTCGTAAGAAAAACCTGATTTACATCAAAGCGTTTCTTCATCCACTCTGAGCAGAGCTTTGTATACTTGCCGTCTCCACAGAGCATCCCCTGCGCCACAGCATCCTGAATATATTTTAATTCATTTCCGACGATCGCCGGTCTGTTAAAGTCTATCATGTATTACCTCTTTTCTTCTTCGGATGTGATATTTGCCTTATCCCGGATCACGTACTGAGGAGTCCTGTTGATATTCAGCATCAGCTTACCGAGATATTCTCCGATGATTCCGAGCATCAGGAATGCAATTCCAAAGAGCACCAGCATCGCGCACATCAGAGAAGACCAGCCAATCGCGATCGTCGGATCCAGAAGCTTACGGACCAGTACAACGATTGCCCCGATAAAGCCAGCCGCTGAAAACAATGTTCCGAAAAATGTCGACACACGGAGCGGGATCACTGTAAAATTCAGGCAGGAAAGAAACAGATTCAGTCCCTTGCGGAAGTTATAGTTAGACGTTCCTACCTCGCGTTCAAAGTGCTCGATCTCGATATTGGCAATATTATGTGTTGTGCGGAAAAACAGTACCTGAAGGAAGATATTGTATCCATCATACTTCACGATCTCATCACGCACATAACGGCGGCAGCACCAGAAACTGCTCATCTGGATATCCTTCGGACGGTCCAGCAGATGCCACAGAAGAAATCTGCTGACTGCTCCTGTCAGATTCTTGAATGCAGAAAACTTTCGTTCTTTGAACACGCCGAATACAATGTCATATCCCTCCTGGATCTTGTCCAGAAAAAGTGGAATCTGCGACGGATGGTTCTGCATGTCATCATCCATTCCAATGATCAGATCTCCCTCCGTATGATTCATAGCCGCCATGATCGCATTGTGCTGTCCGAAATTCTTGGCAAGGTTGATTCCCTTGACATTCGGATGCTTCTCTGCCAATGCATGGATCGCATTCCACGTTCCATCCCTGGAATAATCGTTGACCAGCACAAATTCACACTCGTAGTCTTTCAGTTTCTCAAATTCTTCTATAGCCAGTTCTACCACTTTGCCGATGGTATGTTCTGAATTATAGCATGGTATGACAATGGATACCAGCATGTCCTATATCCCTCATTTCTCTATATGTTAAATATAATAACTCCTGCCAGGATCAGTGCAAATCCTGCCAGTTTTCTCTTCGTAAATTTCTCTTTCAGAAAAAAGTATCCCATCACCGACACAAAAATATAACCTGTGGATTCCAGGATCGGTGACATGGAAAGCGGCACATACTTAAGTGCCAGCATCGTCAGGATCACAGAGCAGAAAAACATTCCATACGCTCCTATCACCAGCGGATTCAGATATTCTTTCAGTGGACTCTCGTAGGTTCTGTTGGCTGCTTTTTTCAGTAAGATCTGGGAAACAGATGAAATAAACACAGAAAAAAGCAGAATGCAGACAGATATCTCCAGACGGTTCATGAATTCTCACCGCCTTTCTCTCCATCCTCTCCTGTTACAAGATAAATCCCGGCAAAGATTACGGCTGCACCTGCGATCATATTCCAGGTGACTTTTTCGCCAAAGATCAGTGCTCCCCATATGATTCCCCATATCAGTGTGACCGGACGGTTGGCATAGGCAACAGTCAGCGGCATCCGTTTCAGGATCTGCTGCCAGATGATCGCATATCCAAACATGATCACAAAAACAAGCCCGAACCAGAAAATAAAGCTCACAGAGAATATATGATCTGTATACCGGGATGCCATTTTGGAGCAGACTCCACTCAGTGAACTGAACAGAAGGCTGATATGAAGCATCAGAAAAATACTTTTTTTTGAACTAATGTAATTTCTCATGTTATTCTCTCACAATCATACCGTAAATTCAATGTTTATTTTCGACAAAATCTCCTGCAGACGTTTCTCGCAGGACTCAAGGCTTTCTCCCCGAAGGATCACCTGACCCAGCCGGTCTCTGCCGTTTGTGTAGTGATGTACTTCCTCACCCGGTGCAATATTAAAGGAAAGATCCACAATATCCTCTGCCGGTTCATTCTCATTGTGGATAGCTTTTACAACACCATCTTTCTCTGAAAGCAGCGTTCTGGAAAGATTTGCCACACCGGATGTTTTGCCACGGAACATCTCTTCCACATCCATTCCGAGAGCCAGTCGGACGATCGCCTCGTAATAGTTGATTCCATAATAAATGCTTACCATTTCCGGCAGGCAGGTTCCTCCCGCTCTTCCGGTGATCTCGAT
>OLSP01002738.1_pt1 | contig 13530 bp, 10 predicted proteins | sample 1672941 | NCBI WGS metagenome assembly OLSP01 (sample SAMEA3136739, study PRJEB25190) | human gut metagenome | reverse complement strand
TTTTCAACAATGGGTTGAAAGGTTAATTTGGGGATTCCCAGAGACTGTAAAGATTGTAGCAGGTGCCGGTGATAATGCAGCGGCAGCAGTAGGAACCGGAACCGTAGGTGATGGAAGATGTAATATCTCCCTTGGAACCAGCGGAACCATCTTTATCTCAAGCAAGACATTTGGCGTAGACGAGCACAACGCATTACATTCCTTTGCTCATGCAGACGGATACTATCATCTGATGGGCTGCATGCTTTCTGCAGCATCCTGCAACAAGTGGTGGATGGATGAGATCATCGGAACCAAAGATTACGCAGCAGAGCAGGCAAAGATCGAAAGACTCGGAGAAAACCATGTATTCTTCCTGCCATACCTGATGGGAGAACGTTCTCCTCACAACAATCCGAATGCAAGAGGAACTTTCATCGGTATGACCATGGATACCACAAGAGCCGATATGACACAGGCTGTTCTGGAAGGTGTAGCATTTGCTATCCGTGATTCCTTTGAAGTAGCCAAGTCACTTGGTATTAAGATCGAGAGAACCAAGATCTGCGGCGGCGGAGCAAAGAGCCCATTGTGGAAGAAGATTATCGCTAACGTACTGGGAATCAAAGTAGATGTGATCGAAAGTGAAGAAGGCCCTGGATACGGCGGAGCTATGCTGGCTGCAGTAGCATGCGGAGAATTTGCATCCGTAGAAGAAGCAGCAGAAAAGCTGGTCAAAGTAATCGATACCATCGAACCAGATCCGGAACTGGTAGAAAAATACAATGACAGATATGCAAAATTTGCAAAGATCTATCCGACAGTAAAAGGACTGTTTGATGAGGTGACGATCTAAGCCGCCTCGCAAAAAATGGAATAGAAAACCCCGATAGCTCGAACCTATCGGGGTTTTCGTTGTGTTAACGTATGGTTTCTTTACTACCTTTTGCCTGCTGCTACTATAACATATTCAGCAGGTTAATTCAAGTATTACATAAAATATAATTTTTATGAGAATTTTTCCTTCAAAAAGTAAAAACATGCAGTATAATAAAGATAAAAATGGGGGCGAAAATTATGAATAGAAAAATACGCTGGGGACTTTTGGGTGCGGGTAAGATTTTAGATCGTTGGATGAAAGGGGCATGCCAGATTGATGATATGGAGATCGTGGCAGTAGCATCCAGAACCAGAGAAAGTGCTGCAAAGACCGCAGAAAAGTTTCAGATACCGGAAGTGTTGACATATGAAGAGATGCTGTCAAGAGAAGATATTGACATTGTCTATATCCCGGTACCGCATACCGCACATATGGAGCTGGCAATCAAAGCTATGGAAGCTGGAAAGTCTGTACTGGTGGAAAAACCGGCAGGTATCAATGTGCATCAGTGGGAGAAAATGACAGAGTGTGCGAAGAAGAATCAGGTATTCCTGATGGAAGCAGTATGGACCAGATTCTTCCCATTGATCAAAGAGATCGAGGCACATTTAAAGGACATCGGAGATGTGCGTGTAGTAAGCACCAATTTTTCTTTCCGCAATGAAGATATGACATCCAGATTAATGGATCCGAACCGTGCAGGAGGAAGTCTTCTGGACGTAGGAGTATACGATCTGCATTTTACCAAGATGATACTGAAAAAAGAACCGATATTCATCAGCGGTGTGGCATCCATGGATACAGATGAACATCATCTGCAGGTGGATGAACAGGCAGCATGGATTGCCCAGTATGATAAAGGGGAACTGGGACTGATGTGCAGCTCGATACGTACAGACATGATTGATACGGCTTATATCTATGGTACAAAAAGGACATATGGTGATCCCACAGTTCTGGAAACCATGGCAGTTACAACTGACAGTGGGAGACAAGACAGAGGTCATCGAAAGACCAGTACCACAGAAGATTGCAGGCATCGAAGATGAAGGGTATCAGTTCGAGATCGCACATGTGAACCAGTGCATCCGAGATGGAATCAAAGAATCACCGGTGATGACCTGGGAAGAGACAGTATCAATATTAAAACAGTGTGATATGTTAAGAAAACAGTGGGGATTGAAATATCCACAGGATTAAAGATAGATATTATAAGATTGTTGAAAAAGCTCATACAAGAAATACTATGAGCTTTTTTATGTGTAAGGGCGTTTCAGATTTATAATAACGATAAGCGTAAAATAAATTGCTTTACTAACATTAACAAACAAAATATTAGAATAGCAAACAAAATATGAAATACATTATATTTTGTGCTGGCTATTGATATGGTATATATTAAATAGAGTGAAAATGGTTTATAGATAATGAAAGGATGTGTTTTATGAAAGCAAAAGTGAATTTATCATGGATCACTTTTATTGTTATTGCACAATTCGTAATATTGTTGATTTCATCTTGTATTATAGGAATTACCAGTTTTTATTCAAAAAGAGACAGTATTTCAGAAATGCTAAAAGCAAACACTAACCAAGTGGCTGAATTACTCGGAAAGGATTTAAATAGTATATATACCATTGCGGATAATTCTTATTTGAATATTTCAGTACAACAGGCATTACAAAGAGATAATGCTCAGGAATCTTCAGTTTATGAAAAATATTGTACGCATCAGCTGTTGGAATCTTTGAGCACAAGTCATCCAGCCATTAGCGATATGATTATTTATCCTTTAATTGGAGAACCATATCATATTCAAAATGATATTGTTGGAATTCAGAACTGCTATGAACTCAGGGAGAAGAAGTGGTTTAAGCAAATTTCCAAACTTGAAAGTGGGTTTACACTTTTGCCAGAAGAAAATGGACTGATTATAAAAGGAATAGAAAGACCGTATAGTGTATTTGGTAGAACAATATATGCGTCAAGTAGTCGAAAAATCATAGGTTATCAATTTCTGGTTGTTAACACTAAATGGATTGAAACGGTAAGTCAAAATGAAAAGGCGGTTATGCAGTATTATGTTTGTGATAATAAAAATATTCCTCTTTTGTTAAGAGAACAGGAAAAAAAGAAGTTTCAGATATCAGAAAGAGAAGGATATTTTACAGAAGAATCATTAATTAACAATAATCTGAAAGTCGTGGGGCATTATGCGCGTTCCTATTTGCTTGAGAAATCCTGTAAGAGTATCATTATTGTATTGATTTGTATGAGTCCTGTCATGCTGCTCAGTTTGTTTTGCAGCAGTATATGGATAAAGTGGATCAAGCGTCCAACGTTAGAATTAACTGGAGTTATGAAACAAATTGAGCAGGGAGATTTTTGCATTCAGCTTCCACACAGTCAGGTGGAAGAAATCAATGCTTTGAGTGTACAGTTTTCTAGGATGTTAACAGAGCTTTCTATTGAAAAAGAACAGAATCGAAAATTGGAAATGCGTTTTCTTCTATCACAGTTAAATCCCCATTTTTTATATAATACACTAAATTCTATCTATTGGATGATTTTAGATGAAGAAAGAGCTATAGAGGCATGTGAAATGGTGGATGCACTGTCAAATCTTTTGCGGTATGGCTTATATGAAATTGATGCACCATCTACAGTAGGACAGGAATTAGAGCATGTAGAGCAATATTTGTTATTACAGTCCAAGAGATATGAAGATCGATTTTGCTATTTCGCAGATGTTCCAAAGGAATTACAGTCTCTGGAAATTCCCAAACTAACATTTCAACCCATTGTTGAAAATGCGATTAAGCATAGTGTGGAATTTCATATGGAAACAGTAGAAATTAAACTTACAGCTAAAAAAGAAAATGGAATCATATCCTTTTGTTTTAGTAATAATTATGCAGAATTAAAACCAATAGAACTGGAAAATTTGAAAAGAAAATTTACAGAAGATTATCGACCGAATGAAACCGAAGTGAAATCATTAGGAATAGGACTATATAATGTTTACCGAAGATTAAAATTAATGTATGGCAGTAATGCGGAGCTACAGGTACATTATGAAAATCATATGTTTATGTTGGTAATTAATATAAAAACAGAGGCGAAAGGCAGGAAAGAGACATGAGATTATTATATGTAGAAGATGAACGACTAATCCGAGAAAGTGTGGCCAAACAGATACAAAAAATGTTTCCACTGGAAGTATTTACAGCTTGTCATGGAGAAGAGGGGTTAGAACTTTTTAAAAAATATAAACCAGAAATTGTTTTAACAGATATTCGAATGCCTGTATGCGATGGATTAGAAATGACTCGTCAGATACGGGAATTGTCTCAGGATACGATAATTGTCATAGTTACCGCTTATGCAGATTTTGAATATGCCAGAACTGCACTTCAGTATCAGGTACATGATTTTTTAATTAAACCCATTACAATAAAATCAGTACAGGAAACGGTTTGTGAATTGATAGAAATGGTTAAAGCCAAAAATATAGATCGTGATAATAAGTTGCAGATACAAATTTCAGATATGCTTCATGGGCTGATTTCAGCAGAATCGTTATTTTGGAAAAAACAGGTCATTTTATCTGGATGCAGGATTCAGGAATATCAGAAAATAGGAGGGTTTACGCCATCTGATTCAGGTCTTATTTTGTACGCAGTAAAAAATATCATAGAAGAATTGTTGGAAGTGAAGCAGCAGAAAATTCAGTATTGCCTGATCAGTGAATCATATAATATGTTCTATCTGGTTTTTTATACAGAATATTTTCATTCTACGATGCAGACACAACAAATAGAATATCAGATAAAAAAATTATGTGAAGAAATGGTGGATGTACTGGAAAATAATTTATTCCTTCCTATTGCTCATATTGAGACTGGATTTTTCGATGGAAGAGATTTATATTCCAAATATCTGGAAGTGGAACAGTGCATGGAAAATGACAGAACAAATCAACATATGATCATACAGATGAAAGATGCAAAACTGGAAGAGGAAAGAATAATTTATGCATTATGGAAAGACAAAAAATTTGATCAAGTTGCTGAAAAACTGGTGTTATATTTCAATAAAACAAACAGCATTCAGGAAAGACAAAATCTTATGATTCGACTTTCGTATTATCTTTATATAGCCATGAATGAAGAAAAAGGCGAAAAACAACTGATCTTTAAAGAATTTTACGATTCATTTCCAAAAATAAAACGGGAATTTTCTGAAATGGAAATTGCTGTAAGAACAACCGAAACATTAAAAAAGCTTACAGAAAAAATGGAAAAAATGGAGAAGAAAATACTACATCCTGTTATTTACAATATCCAAAAAGATATTCGTGATAATTATTCAGAAGTAAAACTTTTGAAAGATTATGCAAAGAAATATAATATTAATGCTACATATTTGAGTGAATTATTCGTGAAAGAATGTGGGAAAACTTTTTCAGATATAGTCACGGATATTAAGATGGATAAAGCAAAGAATATGTTGAATGAACCAGATGCACGTGTATACGAAGTAGCAGTGAAGTTAGGGTATCATGATGGACGTTATTTCAGTCAGTTATTTAAACGATGTACAGGTATGACGCCAAAAGAGTTCCAAAAAAGATGCGATAAATACGAATAAAGAAAACAAAATCTGAAATCTGCGATATATAACCAAAATAAACAGGGTGATAGAATATGATTACAAACAAGAAAAATAAAAAAATTGTAATAACCGTTCTTTTGACGATAGTTTTAGGAAGCGCATTTGTTTTTTCACTATTGGGGAAAAATAAAACATCTGCAAAAGAAAAAGAACTTCTGGATGTGCTAATCTGGGGAGAAAAAACAGATCTGTTTGACCATATATTTCAGAAGTTTGAGGCAAAATATCCGTCTATAAAGATACAAGTGTCTTTCGTTTCAGAAAACTATTATGAAGATTTTATGCGGGAGCAGATCAGCAGTGAGAAAAAAATAGCAGATGTAATATTTATGAAACCGAAGTATGACACGTTTTTATTACTGGAAACCAGAGGACGTCTGACCGATTTGACAGGAGAAATATATCTTGATAATTATCAGTCAGAAAACCTAAAAATTTATGAAGTGAATAAATGTCAGTATGCAATTCCTTTTATATCAAATAAACTGGTTGCCTGCTATAATCTTTCAGTTTTGGAAAAACTGAATTATGAAATTCCGAAAAATGCGCAAGACTTGGAAAAGATTTTCAGAGAGGCATTAAGAAGAGAAATCACGCCAATTATTTTTGGAGGTGAAGATGAAAAAGGCTTTTATGAAATGTACATACAATGGTTGATGTTGGTACTGAGGAATTTTAATCAGACAAGCTTTTTTGCAAATGACCTTCAGAATGGAAAAGTCAGGGCAGATGATCCGGTTTTGTTGGAATACATGGAATTAATTTATAATTTGAGCCAAAAAGGTTATTTTTCGAATAAAAATTTGTTGATTAATACAGCAGAGGCTATGGATGCTTTTGAGTCAGATAAAGCGGTTGTGATAATGAGTGATATATGGTCATTGTATCAGCAATTGGGAGATGATTTCGAAAAAAAATATATGCCGGGTTCTTTGATTGTCGAGGAAGGTGAGGTAAATGAAATCAATTCCCTAAGCTTTATTCTTGGAATTGATTCAAAATCAGATGCAAAAGAAAATGCAAATCTTTTTTTAGAATTTTTATCAACAGATGTAAACGAAGATGATATAGAAATACCAGAAGGAATGCATTTGCTTAACACGGAAGCAGATGAAAATTCATCATATAAAAAAGAGTATGATTATGAAGTGTATATGGATAAATGTGCCTGGTGGATTAAAGAACCTTTCAAGGATATGACAGCCAGACTGCTCTCAGATCAGAAAATTGAGGATGTAATTGCAAGCACAGAAGAACTGTTTGAGAGTCTAACGATACCGACATATATATATGTACCATAAATAAAAAATAATAGGGAGGTCGAAAAATGAGTAGAAAAACAGCAATTATTACAGGTGCCAACAGAGGGGTTGGCAGAGGAGTTGCTAATGTATTTGCAGAAAAAGGATATGATCTTTTTCTTGCATACAATGGTGAGACAGAAAAGGCAAAAGAAGTGCAGCAACATGTAACCGAAAAATATGGTGTTCGATGTGAATTATTTGATTGCGATTTAAGTAAAGTGGAGGATATTTATAAGCTGGTTGATACAGCAGTTGGCATTTATGGAAAAATTGATGTACTTATGAGCAATGCAGGGGTAGGATACGAAAAATATCTGCGTTATGCAAAAGTAGAGGAAATTGATCATGTGTATATGGTGAATTACAGAGCTGGCATTCTTTTGGCAACTTTGGTTGGGCAGCATATGATTGATAATAAAATCAAAGGCAGTATGGTTTTTACTGCATCTGTAAAATCTATACAGCCGACCCCTATTGATTGTATTTATGGTGGTATGAAAGCAGGCTTGAAACGTTCTGTACAATCTATTGCCAGAGAGTTTGGTCCATTTGGAATCAGAGCAAATACTGTATCACCAGGTTGTATCGCTGTTAATCCAAAGGGATACGAAGATAAGACTTATGAAGGGGATGCAGATCGTATTCCGATTGGAAGAACAGGAACAGGAGAAGATATAGGATACATGGCGGCGTTCCTTTGTTCTGAAGAGGCAGGATTTATCACCGGTGCGGATTTCTTAGTTGATGGTGGACAGGCATGCGGGGTAAATTCTATGGATGAGACAGAAGAATACGACGGTATTCATGGAAGAGGAACTTATATTGTAAAGTAGGAGATTAGGATGAGAACGGTTCTGTATACAGGAATTCATCAGAAAAATAATGGAATTATTGCATGGGAATATAATTGGGAAAATAAATTATTTTCCCTCCTGTTTGAGAAAAGTGAGGTACAGAATATTACTTATCTCTGTAAAAGTACTGATGCTCCTTATCTGTTTGCAGCAGGTGAATATGATGGACAGGGGATGATTGCTGTGTACAGAATAATCTCGGAAGGCGAGCTACAGTTTTTGACTTCTTATATTTATAAAAAAGGAACATTCAGTCATTTACAGAGCAGTAAAGATGGAAGGCTTTTATTTGCAAGTTGTTATGGAACGGGAGAAGTATTGATATTTTCTGTTGTAGCAGAATTGCCCAAATTAGAAATGGTTAAGTCCTTTATGTTTGAAGGTAGTGGACCAAATGTAAAAAGACAAGAAAGTTCTCATCCACATTCCGTATATCTGTCTCCAGAGGAACGACTGGCAATTGTGTCAGATCTTGGAGCAGATAAACTATACATGCTTTCAATAGAGCAAAAAAGCAAAACTGTAAAATTTGAATTTGAATGGAAAGCAACTCCTGGTTGCGGACCGCGGCATATAGCTTTTCACCCTGATGGGAAATGGTGTTATCTGTTGACAGAATTATCATCGGAAATCTATGTTTTTACGTGTGAAGAATCTTGGAAAAACATACAGAAGATTTCAGCTCTTCCAGAGAGTTTTGTTGGAGAAAATCTGGCGGCAGATATATTGGTTTCTAAAGACGGAAAATATTTATATGCAAGTAACAGGGGATGTAACAATGTGTCTGTTTTTAAGATTGAGCAGGATACAGGTCTGTTGCATTTTTGCAAAAGTGTTTCGACTAAGGGCTGGACCAGAGCAATTGAACTTTCGGAAAAAGAGGAAATATTTTTTGCTCTAAATGAAGAATATGCAGATTCAATCGGAGAGCTGGAGGCATTTTCTATGAACGGTGGTATGCCAGAACAGGCAGTCTCAAACAGACGATGTATTTTTGCATATTCATTTTGTGCAATGTAACAAGATACTTATATATAAAAATAATGAGTGTAAAAAATAAGATAAATGATATGGAGGGCGCTTATGAAAACAACAAAGAAATTAAAAAGAATGGTTGCAGGAGTATTGGCTTCGCTTATGGCAATGTCTGGGACAGCAAACATCTGGGCAGCAGATACGGAAGAAAATGTACATTTATCAATGGCATTCTGGGCAGATCAGTCGGAGATTGATCGAATGGATCAGCTCCTGGAAATTTGGAAAGCAGATCATCCTAATGTAACATTGGATTATACATATTGTGCAGGTCCAGATTATCCTACCAAGTTACAAGTGTGGTTTTCCTCTGGGAAGGCACCGGATGTTATCCGTATGTCGCGTGATATTTTTTCCCCATTTGCATCTGAGGATTTATTTGCTGATTTGACACCGTATTTGGAGGCAAGTGGATCAGCAGGTTGCTGGGACGAAAGTTTGTTGGATATTTTTGATTTTAATGGAGAACTGCTTTCTCTTCCTTATTTGTATTCTAATTATGTAATTGCATACAATAAAGACATTTTTGATGAAGCAAATCTGGAATATCCTACTGCGGATTGGACAGAAACAGAATTTGTAGAACTTGCCAAAACACTAACTTCTGGTGAGGGACCTGAGAAAACATATGGCATGTGGTTTGGCGGTTGGGTGTGTGAACTTGTACGAGCACTCTATGGAGAACCGAAAATGTATGATACAGAAAATATGGTTATGCAGGCAACAAATAATGAAAAGTTCAAAGCAGCATTCCAGCTTCTTGGGGATCTTCATAAAGATGGATATTGTTCTAATGAAGTAACAAAAACAACGACAACAGGTGGATTTGTTACTGGAAAATATGCCATGGCTTTAGCAATGACTAGTGATATTGGAAATTATCAGAAACAGATTGGTGACAATTTTAAATGGGATATTGTGGAACTTCCAATTAGTGAAACGTATGACACGCGGTGGAATACGAATATGCGGCTTCAGGGTTTTGGTATGTCTAAAACAACAGAGCATCCGGAATTGGCATATGATCTTATAGAATATATGACAACCAATTATGAAGTTCAGAAAGCAGTGGATGAGGAAGGCGTAGGCATTCCGGCACTTACCGAGTATCTGGAAAGTGAGGAGTTTAAGACCAACTATGGAGGCGGTGCAGCTTACAATAAAGAAGCCTTTGTAAACATGGCAAAAGTAGGAACTGCATGGGAGTTTGCAGGAATTTGGGCAGATATTAATGATACTTTGACCAGTGAGTTCAATGCTTACATTACAGGTGCAACCGATATTGATACAGCACTTGATAACTTGCAGAAAAAAGGTGAGGCTGTTATTGAAGCGGCTAAATCCTGACAAAAACACATCCCAGATTATGAAAGAGAGAAATGATGAAGAAAAATAGAAAGAGAAATGGCATTTACAGAGAGAAAGATTTTTATATATTTGTAGGACTCTGGATTATCGGATTCATTGCATTTACATTGATTCCGATGGGGTATTCATTATATGCATCTTTTACTAAGTGGGATGGCGTTTCTGCACCTCAGTTTAATGGGGTGCAGAACTATATAAGAATGTTTGTGCAAGATGAACGATTCTGGGGAAGTTTGAAAAATACATTGTACTATATGGTAGTTTCTGTTCCATTGAATATTGGGATTGCACTACTTCTTGCTATTTTACTTAACAAAAGATTACCAGGAACCAATATTTTCAGAGGAATTATTTATGCACCGTCGGTTTTAGCAGGTGTAGCGGTTTACATGGGGTGGACTTATCTTTATGGAAATGATACAGGAATGATAAATCATTTGTTATATAAGATCTTTCATATCATTGGACCTAACTGGCTCCAGGATGCGAATTGGGCTATGACAGCACTGATTATTATGAATGTTTTTACCTGTGGAAGTGTTATGTTGATTATTCTGGCAGGCTTACAAGATGTACCTGCTATATATTATGAAGCTGCGAAGTTGGATGGTGCATCACCATTCAAAATGTTTATAAAGATAACGATGCCTATGTTGTCACCGGTCTTGTTTTATGTATTAATTATGCAGGTGATTGGCGCACTCCAAATTTTTACTCAGCCGTATATTATGACCCAGGGTGGACCAATGTTCTCTACGTATACATTCGGGTTGCATTTATACAATCAAGCATTTCGTTACTATGACTTTGGATATTCCTGTGCTTTGGCTTGGGTACTATTTACAGTAATTATGTTGATTAGTATTGTGATTTTTATGTCTTCCAAACTTTGGGTATTTTACAGAGAGGATGTGGATTGATGAAACAGAAAGCTTTTTTTAAATATAAAATCAGCAAAATATTGGATGAGATAATTTTGATTATTGTGGCAATTATGTTTCTATTTCCGCTGTTGTGGATGTTTTGTGCTTCGTTTTATGATACAACACAGGCTTCACAGTATCCACCGAGGTTGTTTCCAGATCCGATAAGTCTTCGAAGCTATCTATATGTATTTAGTGATAAACGCATTCCAAGATATTTTTTAAATACATTTTTAATTACTGTTATTTGTGTAGTGGGAACGCTGATAACAGCATCATTGACAGCTTTTGGATTTGCAAAGCTGAAATCAAGATTTAAGAATATTTTATTTTTTATATTGCTTAGTACAATGATGATACCATCATCAGTAACGTTACTTCCAACTTACACGATTTTCAGTAAGTTTGGTTTGGTAAATACTTATTGGCCGTTAATTATTCCTAGCCTTTTTGGTGGGGGTGCGTTTTATATTTTTTTACTCCGCCAGTTTTTTGCGGCAATTCCGAATGAGCTGTCAGAGGCTGCAATTGTAGATGGTTGTTCTTGGTTTGGAGTATTTTGGAAAGTAGTATTTCCAAATGCAAAACCGGCATTAATTGTTGTGGTGATTAATCAATTTGTATATTCCTGGAATGATTATTTTGCACCGATGATCTATTTGCAGCAACCAGAGAAATATACGGTATCTCTTGGAATCAGTTTTTTCAAGAGCATGTATGGAAGTATGATTGATGTAGGACCGATGATGGCAGTGTCAATGTTGGCTATCGTTCCTATCTTGATTTTGTATATTTCCTGTCAGAAATATTTTATTGAAGGAGTTGTAACAAGCGGAATTAAAGGATAAAAACATGGAAAATAGAGATGTATTGAAATAAGAAAGGATGAAATGTTGTTATGAAATTTGAGGAAGGCTACTATATTACACCGTCCAATTTACCAAATAAAGGAATTCTTTTTGTGGATCATGCAGCCAATAATCGTAGTGGGCATTTGGGACATGCGCTTGTGCAATGCGAGAATGGAGATATTCTTGCTTTTTATCCTAATTGTTCTGATGATGGTGGAGGTCATTCGGCAGTGGGATGGATGGAATATAAACGTTCCAGAGATTTTGGAAAAACCTGGGAGCCACCTATGATATATACTTATTCAAAACAATATTTTCAGTTGGGCATCAATACATCTGTAATGGCAGAAAAAGCAGTTGTTACAAATGATGGAACGATTGTGATATTTCATTTGTTGTGTGATATTTCAGAAAATCCATTGTGGGAACCTTATAGAGTACCCACCTATAGTCGTAGTTTTGATCAGGGTCTTACATGGACGAAAGCTGAAGAAATTGATAAGGATTGCGGGCGCATATATGATGCAGTATATTATGAAAAAGAAATTTTTGTTCTGAAATTTTGTAATGACGCACGAATAAACTGGACGGGATGTTTGCCGGAACATCAGTATAAAATATATGTAAGTAATGACAGTGGAGCATCTTTCCATAAAAGAAGTGTAATTCCTTTTTCAACTTATGGACGTGGCTATGGAACGCTTTGCTTTCTGAAAAATGGAGATCTCATTGCATACTGTTACAACAGTGCAGATGAATATCACGCTGATTATGTAATTAGCCATGACTCTGGAAGAACCTGGGAAAAACCTGAAAAAGCTTATTTTGCTAAGAAACTGCGAAATCCACAGATGATAGCTTTTGGGGATGGTTACTTGATGCATGGAAGAAGCGGAAATACAGAGCCAGATGCTGGGAATTTTGTCTTGTACTATTCGGAAAACGGTATAGAGTGGGATGATGGACGGATATTGGCAAAATGCGAAGCTGGATATGGGGCTTATTCAAATAGCATCATTGTTGATGAACCGAATCGAGAAAGAGTATATATACACAGTTCGCATGCATATGCAGATAATAAAACAAACATTCTTGCTTGGTGGGTAGATAAAATATGATTTTGTGGCTTAAAATGTAGTAAGAAAAGAATCTCTTATAGAAGTTGAAAAATCTGGCTTCTATGAGAGATTTTTGATATCTAATTTAAAAGAAGTTTTTTTATGTATGAATATAAATGTTTATGAAACAAGTTAATTCAAGTATTATCAGTAATATAATTAACATGTGATTTTTCATTTAAAAAGCAAGTCAATTTTCTAGAACATACTCTTCAAAGAATGGCAATGTGAACTTCACATATCCCCGTGTTTCGCCATCGATCAGACCTTTTCGGATCAGACGTTTTCGGTAAGGATTAAATTCGTTGGTTTCCATATGCAAGATTGCACGAATCTCACTGATTTTTCCGCTGTTCACCTGAGCAATTCCCCGTGCAACCATCTTATCTTTTGCAGATAATTCAGACCAGAGCTTATCGTATACAAATTCACTTAAATATTGTTCATACTGTGGAAGTATAGACTTATAATCACCATGATTGTTCCAGGTCAGATAGCCTAGAACCTGAAATGCAAATGGATATCCCCTTGTTTCTCGCCATCC
>OLSP01002734.1_pt1 | contig 13544 bp, 10 predicted proteins | sample 1672941 | NCBI WGS metagenome assembly OLSP01 (sample SAMEA3136739, study PRJEB25190) | human gut metagenome | reverse complement strand
GTCTGGGCCGTGTCTCAGTCCCAATGTGGCCGTTCAACCTCTCAGTCCGGCTACCAATCGTCGCCTTGGTGGGCCGTTACCTCACCAACTAGCTAATTGGACGCGAGTCCATCCTAAAGCGAATAAATCCTTTTCCCTCAGTGTCATGCGGCACCGTGGGCTTATGCGGTATTAGCAGTCGTTTCCAACTGTTGTCCCCCACTCTAGGGCAGGTTACTCACGCGTTACTCACCCGTTCGCCACTAAGCTTAAAAAGCAAGCTCTCTAAGCTCCGTTCGACTTGCATGTGTTAGGCGCGCCGCCAGCGTTCGTCCTGAGCCAGGATCAAACTCTTTATAAATGGTATTTATCACTCATAAAGTGTTAAATCTCGTTCACTCAGACACAATCGCTTGCGTCCTGTATGAATTACTTGTTTGCCGATCTCTCGGCTTTGGAATTGTTTTTCGTGATTTTCCATCACGTTTAAGGTTCCACAAGTTTCAGTATTGTTCAATTTTCAAGGTCCTGCTTGCTCTCCTCTCGGACAGCTCAATCATTATATCAAAGGTCGTACTTTTTGTCAAGCACTTTTTTCGATATTTTTTTGAGCTTTCCAAACGCCTTTTAAAAGCCTTTCACCCGCACGCTGTTCGGTTCCCCGCTGCGTTTTTGCTGGTGCATCGCTTTTATTTGGCTTTTGAAGAGCTGCTGTCTTGCGCGACAGCTTATTTATAATACCACACTTTCGCCTAAAGTCAACACCTTTTTTCTATTTTTTCTATAATTTTTTCGATTTATTTTTGGGCAGAGTGCATATGGGCGCTTTAACGTGGTTTCTCTATTCATTTTCTTTTTGTCCCCGTTTTTTATCCTTTTCCCCCACATCTTCCTATAATACAAATAGCCTTCTCCATCCCCTGCTTCCCCATCTTTCCCAAATCATTTATCTTCCATACTTGCGCTTTGGGTCCAAAGCAAGTATACTAAAATCTGTGATTTAACAAAGAAATGATGGTGATCTTTCCATGCTGGCGATATACGAAACCGTCAACCGGCGCTTAACCCGCGCAGACGAAATTGAGGAAGGCACATGGATCTGCCTGACTGCCCCCAGCCAGGAGGAGATCCGCGAGGTTGCCGCCACCTTAGATATTGAGCCCGCTGATGTGCAGGCCGCCCTTGACCCGGAAGAATCCGCGCGTATCAGCCTGGAAGATGGTTATACCGTCATCATTGTGGATATCCCCTTAAAGGTAGACGGCGCCGCCGAGGGCGTATACACCACCATTCCCCTTGGTATTCTGTTGACCCAGACCACCATCACCACGGTTTGCTCCGTAGATACCCCCGTATTGTCTGATTTCGCTTCCTGCCGGGTGCGCGGCTTTTCTACTAAAAAGAAGATGCGCTTTGTGTACCAGATTCTGTACCGCGCCGCCACGATGTACCAGCAGGAGCTGCGCCTGATCGACCGCCGCCGCCAGGAAATTGAGAAAAACCTGACCGGTACCCTGCGCGATAGTGACTTGATGGAGCTGCATGGGTTGGAATCCACCCTGGTATATTTCGCAACCTCACTGCGTGCCAACAGCACGGTTTTGGACCGGTTGACCCGCTACAAGCGGCTGGAACAGTACCCTGATGACATGGAACTGCTGGACGATGTAATCGTTGAGATTCGGCAGGCCATTGAGATGACCAGCATCTACCGCGATGATATCAAGGGCACCCGCGAGCTGTTCAGCTCAATTTTGGATAACCGCCTGAACAATGCGATGAAGTACCTGACTTCCGTTACCCTGTTGATGGCTGTCCCGACCGTTATTTCCGGTTTGTATGGCATGAACGTGGACATTGACGGCATGCCGTTTTCCGGTTCTGATTATGGATTTGTCATTGTCTGTTTGCTTACGCTTGCTATTTGTGGGATCGCTGCCTGGGTACTGCACAAAAAACATATGCTCTGATTTGTATTGTTTGCCGCATCCCGCCCGCCGGGGTGCGTTTTTTACTTTTCTGCCTGTAACATTTGGGGGTGATTCCCCTATTATATAAATAGTAAGAGGAAAGCGAGGTGTGCCGCAATGACTGATGCCGACATTGTTGCGCTGTACTGGGCACGGGACGAGCAGGCCATTGCACAGACCGCACAAAAGTTTGGCGCCTATTGCCGCAAGATTGCCATGAACCTGCTGGGCAGCCAGGAAGACGCCGAAGAATGCGAAAATGACACCTGGATGGCCGCCTGGAACAGCATGCCGCAAAACCGGCCGGACAAGCTTGCACCCTACCTAGGGCGCATTACCCGCAACCTGGCACTGGACCTGCGGGAGCGGCAAAATGCCAAAAAGCGCGGCGGCGGCCAGACCGAAACCGTGCTGGAAGAGCTGGAATTTTGCCTGCCCGCCGGAGACCACACCGCGCAGGAGGTAGAAAGCGCTGAAACAGCCCGCTCCATCAGCGCGTTTCTGCGCAGCCAGCCGGAGCAGGCACGCAACATCTTTATTCGGCGGTACTGGTACTGCGACGCCACCGCCGACATTGCCAAGCGCTACGGTATTGGTGAAAGCAAGGTGCGCGTTACCCTGCACCGGATGCGCACCAAACTGAAAGCCTACTTAGAGAAAGAAGGTGTCTGCCTGTGAGCTCCCGCGATTTATTCCGCGCGATCGGGCAAATTGATGATGATTTGATTGAATCTGCCAACAAAACCCCCGTAAAGCACACCATTCCGTTGCAATTCCGGCATTTTGTTCCGGCAGCAGCTTGTTTTTGTCTTGTTCTGTTAGGGGCGGCGATAGTCAGTCAGGACCGTTCCGCCGGGGTCAGCCAGGCCGCCGAGACCGCTGATCTGAACGAAAGCGCCCCCGCCTATGAGGAATCCAACAGTCCCGATACCTTCAGCGCATTCAGCATGGAGGGCAGTGAACCAGATGCCGCCGCAGGCAGCGTTGCCGATGCCCCGTTGTCCTCCTCCCTGAAATCCGCGATGCAGGACAGCAGCCCCTTGCAGGCTCTGAGCGATATTTTGCTTGGCAGCGGCGCTTCCGGCAGTTCTTCCCTGCTGGCCCACAGTGCCGATGAGCTGTATTTCGGCGAAAGTCTAATTTTAGGCAGTTCCGCGGATGTTGTTCTCCCTGCCAGCCTGCCGGTCTACCGCAACAGCCTGCTGGATGCCGCCGACAATACCGATGCCATGAAAGCCCGTCTTCGCACGGTGCTGGATGCTCTTGGGCTGGATACCACACTGGCTGACACCGCCACGTTCAGCAGGGACAGCGCCGATACCATCTCCAAAACAGTATCTGGTATAAAGGAATCCGCCGAGCAGAACGGGTGGGATGCAGATTCTTCCGTGCTGAATTATCTCTCTGATGCCGCACAGCTGCAGCTGAACATCCCCGAAAGCGACTGGCCCGGTGGGCTGACAATCACCGTCTCCAACGACCTGCGCACCAGTGTGGTCTGCAACAGCTCTGCCGAGGTGAAGACCTTTGCAACCCTTGCGGAAGAGCGCGTGATTGCCGCCGACCTGCAAGAGAAATACGGTTCCCTCTTTACCTCTCTGCTTGGCGGTGAATATACCGATGTGACGGATGGAGGCGACAGCACGATCGACGGCCAGCCCTGTTCCCTCTTTGTCAAGTTCGCGGTGGATTCTTTCCATTACCTGCTGGTCAGCGTAGATACCGACGGCAATCTGTTGAGCCTGCATGAAACGAACCGCACCGTGGAGCCCTTGGGCGAATACACCAGCGTTTCCCGCGCCGAGGCTGACAAGCGGCTGGCCAACGGAGAGTTTTTGACCGACAGCTACACGGCGGAAGCGGTTGACCCCGCCGCAGAGCCGGAGCACCTTGCCAACCTGCGCCTGACCTATGTGCAAAGCAACGCCGCCTATTATCTGCCCATGTGGGAATACACGATTGATGAAGGCCCCGCTGCCCTGGGCGACGGCGATGATGTCGACCAGACGCTGCACACCTTTGCCGCCTACTATGTGCCCGCTGTGGAGCTGGACGGAATCGACGCCTTAAAGAACAAATAAAGCCAGCAAAACCATACCGCAGGCCGAACCGCAACACCAAAATGTTCCGGAGCACAGCCTGCGGTATTTGTGTTATTGCAAAATTGCGGGTTCTGCGTTATAGTAAAGGCAACAACCTAACCGTTTTTATATAAGGAGGCCCGCCATGCCCACCGAACCGCAGAGCCAGCCGCTAGTCAGCATTATTGTTCCTGTTTACAACGCAGCAGACCATATTGCCCGCTGTATTGAGAGCATCCGCCGCCAGACCTACCGGAATTTGGAGATCATTCTGCTCAACGATGGCAGCAAGGATGTCAGCTATGCCGTCTGCCAGAGCTATGCCGGTATCGACCGCCGCATTGTGGTGATCGACAAAAACAACAGCGGAGTTTCCGCCACCCGCAACCTTGGCATGCAGGAAGCCCACGGCAAATACTTTCAGTTTGTGGATGCGGATGATTTCATCCAGCCCTATGCCACCGAGCTGCTGGTACAGAAAGCGGAAGCCAGCCACGCCGATATGGTGATTGCCCACTACAACCGCATTGAACCGCCGGTCAGCCTGCCCAAAACCATGCGGGATACCGTGGTGGAGCGTGTGCTGGACCCCATCCTGGATCCGCAGCACCGGGTGCAGACTTTCGGCTTTTTGATGGAAGGCCCCCTGAATAAAGACGCATTTGCCTGTGGCCTGATGCAGGAGCCCGCCAGCTTTTATTACGGCGTGATGTGGAACAAGCTCTACCGTGCCGACATTGTGCGTGAGCACCCCGATGTGCGCTGCAATGAGGAACTGGACTACAGCGAGGACCTGTATTTCAATCTAAGCTTTATCCGCTACGCCCAGCAGTTCTATGCGCTTTCCACCCCCATTTACAACTATGTGCAAAACCCAGACAGCGCCGTGCACCACCTGAACCCCTTTGATGTGCTGACCACTCGGTTTGAGCTGACCACCTATTACAAGGATCTGTTCAAGCACATTGGCCTGTATGAAGAAAACAAGTACCGCCTGAACAAGTTCTTCTTTGGTGTTGCGGAAAGCTGAAGCAATCCCGCATTATTCTATTACCGCCCCGGCAGAGTTTTTTGCCGAGGCGGATTTTATTTGGCTCTATATCACATACAGCGCGCACACTGCAGCAAAAATGCCCCGGACGAGAAACGTTTCTCGTCCGGGGCATCATGATTCTTATAAAAAACTCAGGATTCCTTCAGCATATGCTGGCTTTCGGCAAAAGCCACCAGCTTTTCAAAGGTTTCTGCGCTCAGGTCATGCTCGATCTTGCAGGCATCGTGGGAAGCAACGGTAGGGTCCACACCCAGTGCAACAAAAAAGCGGGTCAGCTTTTTGTGGCGGCCATAAATCCGGGTGGCAATTTCCAGTCCCGGCGGCTCCAGGGTGATATACCCAGCACCATCCATCGAAATATAACCGGCCTGACGCAGATTTTTCATTGCAATGCTCACGCTCGGCTTGGTAACACCCATCTCGGTAGCGATGTCGATGGAGCGGACTTCCCCGTTGCGTTCTGTCAGCATCAGGATCTTTTCCAGGTAATCCTCTGCGGATTCATAGATTTTCAACGACACTGCCTCCTTTGTGGACTTGCCATCTGTCATATTGCTATAAAATTATAGTGTTATTTTAACACATTTTTTCAATTTTGGCAAGTGTAATACTTTTTGTTTATCTTTCCGTTTTTTCTTTGCTTTTTGGGCGGATCCTCACGGTCAGGCATCATTCCGTGCTCTTACTCTTATCGAACAACCCGCCAAAAAAGTCTGCCACGGTGCTGCCTGCTTTCTTCAAAAATTCGCGGAACGGTTCTCTTGTTTTTTCGTCAGCAGCCGTTGTTTCTTCCCGGGTTGCAGCTGGGGCTTCGGTTGCTCTTGGCATTTCGGGCGGGGCCGCAGTTTCCGGCGTGGCCGTTTTTGCTGTTTCGGGTGTGGCGGCGCTTTCCGGTGTTGCCGGAGCTGCACTTTCGGGGGTAGCCGTTTCCGGGGTAGCGGTCTCTGGAGTAGCAGCAGTTTCAGGCGTTGCGGGTTCAGCACTCTCCGGCGTGGCTGTTTCCGGGGTCGACTGGGCAGCAGTCTCCGGGGTGACAGGAACCGCGCTTTCGGGTGTTGCAGCTGTTTCCGGGGTCGCCGGCGCAGCGCTCTCCGGCGTTGCCGTTTCGGGGGCAGCCTGGGCGGCGGTCTCCGGGGTCGCGAGGGCTGCGCTTTCCGGCGTGGCGGCTTCCACAACATTAATGTTCACTTCGGCATAAAAATCCAGGTCCACACAGCTTACCAACACGGTTGCCGTGCCGGGGGTCATAGCGGTCACGTTGCCGTCCTGGTCTACTGCGGCCACACTGGGGTCAGTCGAAGCAATATGTACCACTGCATCGGTCACAGCTTGGGCAAACTCTGCCCTGTCCTGCGGCGTAATATCGGAAAGGCTGCCGGTAAACCGCAGCTCCCCGGCCAGCGCGCACTGCTGGCCAACGGCAAGCTGCACTTCATGCGGCAGGGCAAAATCTTCTGCACTGCACCCACACAACAGGCAAAGCGCTGCTGCCAGCGCGGCCAAAATCCAAATTCTGAACTTTTTCATACCGGTTTCCATTCCTTTCTGCGGCAGTGGTGCATACATCTTAAAATGCGCCTTATCCTGCCAAAAAGCTTTCTGTAATAACGAACATCGCACGAAGTACAATTTTAGTCCCTCTCGGAGCGACATATATTTTCGATACGAACCTAAATGCAACCTGTAGGGGACGATGCTTGCATCGTCCCGGATGTCGGGCCTTGTCAGATATCTTGCTTCGTGATACCGGCAAACACTCCGCTGGTACACTCTGCCCCCTACGGCCGCCTTCCCCTTTCGCTTCATTCTTATCATAATACGCGGCAGGTGTGAAATTTTCAACATTTTGTGCTGTCCCCCGTTTAAAATTTTCCGGTTTTCCCGCTTGGCATGTTGTGGTATACTGTTAGCAGTATGATAAGTTGGGGGTATATGCTTTCTACAGCCACCGCCCCACAAGTTATACGATTTGTTTATCAAATCTTGTAAGAAATACATTTCGTATTAAGTCTATCGGAGGTTCTGCCATGCTGGATATCACTCTGCTTGGCACCGGCGGCACACAGCCCTTGCCGGAGCGCGCCCTGGCGGCTGCCTGCATCACAGTGGGCGGCTCCAACCTGCTGCTGGACTGCGGCGAGGGCACCCAGACTGCCGCGCGCCGGGCCGGGGTCAGTATTTTCCGCATGGACGCCATTCTGCTGACCCATTACCACGGGGACCACATTTTCGGCCTGCCCGGCATCTGGCAGACGATGGCCGCCCAGGGCCGCACTGCCCCCCTCGTCATGGCTGGGCCGCCGGGCTTGACGGATGTGGTGCGCACCTTTTACGCCGTGGCCGGACCGCTGCCGTTCGAACTACGACTGAAAGAACTGCCGGACTGCAAAGGCGAGTTTGAAGTGCCCGCCGGGTGCGTGCAGGCGTTCCCCCTCAAGCACCGGGTACCCTGCTGCGGATATGCGTTCACCCTGCCGCGGGCGGGCAAGTTTGATCCCCAGCGGGCAAAGGCGGCGGGCATCCCCGTGCGTTACTGGTCCACCCTGCAAAGCGGCCAGCCGGTGGGCGGCTTCCTGCCGTCCCAGGTTCTCGGCCCGCCGCGCCGCGGGCTGAAAGTTGTCTATGCGACCGACACCCGCCCCTGCGCGGCGCTGCGCCGCGCTGCACAGGATGCCGATCTTTTGTTGATGGATTCCACCTATGCCGATGACGCCGACCTGCCCAAAGCGAAGTTATACGGCCATTCCACCTGCCGCGAAACGGGGGTCCTTGCCGCCGAAGCCAACGTGTGCCGCCTGTGGCTGACCCATTACAGCGCCGCCGTAACGGACCTTGCCCCCGGCCTTGCCGCCGCGCAGCAGGCGTTCCCCACCGCAGCCGCCGGGGTTGACGGCATGCGGCTGACCTTGAATTTTGACCCTGATTAAATGAGGTTTTCCCCTTGAAAAAATCTACCCGTCTGAACATTTTGTTTGCCATCATCATTCTGCTGGCCGCCGGGGTGCTGTGGCTCTGTTTCGGCCATCCGGCTGCCGGGTCCGGTCTGGTTGCCGTGCTGACCTATGGCGATGACAGCACCCAGCTGCGCATCCCGCTGGACACCGACCATCGCTATGATATTGATACCGGCTATTACACCATCCATCTGGTTGTGGAAAACGGCGGCATCCGCTTTGTGGAAAGCCCCTGCCCGGACCACACCTGTGAATCCTTTGGCGTACTGACCAAACAGGGCGATTGGGCCGCCTGCCTGCCCGCCCGCGCCAGCGTTACCGTTGAATAACCATACATTACGGAGGTTCCCCATGAAACCCACCTACAAGCAAGTGACCAAAACCCGCTATATTGAGCAGATCAGCCAGCTGGCGGAAGAAATTTTTGTTCAGCATTACACCAAGCTGACCCCAAAAGTAGCCCGCGCCCTGGCGGAAAAGTACCAGAGTGATATCCTGACGGATGACGAGATCCACAGCGGAACTGTGAATTATTTCATGATCTATCTGGGCAGCGATCCAGTCGGCTATTTTGCGCTGGATCTTACCCCCACGGGGGCCATGTGCCTGTCCCGCCTGTTCCTTTTGGAAAAAGCCCGCGGCCAGGGCATAGGCCGCAGCATTGTGGCCTATGCCCAAAAACTGGCCGAAGGCGATGGCCGCAGCCGCCTATATCTGCGGGTATGGGCCAAGGACCTGAAAGCTGAAGGGTTCTGCAAAAAGTGCCGCTTCCGCAAAAGCGAGACCGTCCCCATGGAAGTCCTGCCCGGCGTTACTCTCGATATCACCACCTGGGAAAAACTCTGGCGCTGACCATCCAGCCTTTTTGAAAAAAGGCTGGGCGAAAACCTTTCATGGGCCGAGCATAGGGCGGGAGTTCATCCTGGCGGACGTAAAAATTATAGAGTGTTTGCCGCATATTCCGCCACGCTATTCTCCACAAAGCAACGGGCGCACAATGTGCGCCCCTACGGGTGGGATGCATACAAAATGACGATTGCGCATTATAAAACAATCTGTAGGGAACGGTCTTGACCGTTCCGCGATTTTATGGTGGATGCCACAACAAATTCATACAGAAGCCCGCCGTATATTTTGGCTCCCCTGGAGGGGAGCTGTCCGCACAGCGGACTGAGGGGTGGCTCCCCACGCAGGGCCTAAAAATAATCAGAATTTACGTCAGGCTCCCGGCTTGGTCAGGTTCACCCCGCCCTACCCCACAAATTTACCATTCACCTCAAATTTCAAACTTATCCTCATCTCCAATTCCTAATTTCTCATTCCTCATTCCTAATTGAGATAACTCCTAACTTTCAAGGGGGTGCCACCTTTGAATCTTCTCCACCTCGCCGATCTTCACCTCGGCAAGCGGGTCAATGGCTTTGACCTGCTGCCGGACCAGCGCTATATCTTAGAGCAGGTCCTTGACCTGTGCACTGCCCACAATGTGCAGGCGGTGGCGCTGGCCGGGGATATTTACGATACCGCCCTGCCCCCTGCCGCCGCAGTTTTGCTGCTGGACTGGTTTTTGACCGAGCTTGCTCATCGGAACATCCCGGTGCTGGCCATTGCCGGCAACCATGACAGCGCCGAGCGGCTGGATTATGCCGCCGGGCTGCTTTCCAACCAACAGGTCTATCTGGCCGGGCAGTTCACCAGTGCCCCCCGCCGGGTCATCTTGCAGGATGAATTCGGCGAGCTCACCTTTGACCTCCTGCCCTTTGTCCGCCCCGCCACCGTGCGCCACTGCCTGCCGGATGCCGATATCCGGGATGAAGATTCCGCCATCGCCGCCGCGCTGGGCCCGCTGCCCACCGCCGGGGAGCGTCGGGTTCTGATCGCCCACCAGATGGTGCTGGGCGGCGGCAATCTGCCCGCCTGTTCCGGCAGTGAGAGCGTTGCCGCCGATGTCAACGTCGGCACGGTTCAGGCCGTGGATGCCGCCCGCTTTACCGGCTACCTGTACACCGCCCTTGGCCACATTCACCGCCCGCAGCAGGTCGGCTGCCCCACTGTGCGGTACGCGGGCAGCCCGCTGTGCTATTCGCTGGATGAGTGCGGCGCGCAGAAAAGCGCCGTTCTGGTTCATATCGGGGCCAACGGAGCCGAACCGGAGCTTTTGCCCCTGCGCCCGCTACACGCCATGCGCCACCTGACTGGCCCGCTGGACCAGCTGACCGCCGCCGATACCGTAACAGATGCCGAAGATTACATCTGGGCCACCCTGACCGACCCGGTTCCCCGCCCGGACGCCATGGCCGTGCTGCGTGCCGCTTACCCCAACGCCATGAAGCTGGATTACGCCCCCGGCGGCGCACTGGATACCGGCAGCGATGCCATCCAGCAGGCCGCCCAGCTGCGCACCATGGGCTTTGACGAGCTGTTCGCCCGCTTTTTTGAAAAGATGCACGGCCGCACCCTTACCCCCGAAGAAACCGCAGCTCTGGCCCAGCTGCGCCAGGAGGCCGGACTATGAAACCTGTACGCCTGACCCTTTGCGCCTTTGGCCCTTATGCCGGCACCTGCACACTGGATTTGTCCGGCTTTGGCTCCAGCGGCCTGTTCCTGATCAGCGGCGATACCGGCGCGGGCAAAACCGCGCTGTTTGACGCTATCACCTTTGCCCTGTACGGCGAAACCACTGGCGCTTACCGCGAACCGGACATGCTGCGCAGCGACTATGCCATCCCCACTGATACCACCTTTGTGGAGCTGGAGTTCACCCACCGCGGCCGTACTTATACCGTCAACCGCACCCCGGAGCAGACCCGCGCCAAGCGCCGGGGCGAGGGCGTTACCACAGTTCCCGGCTCTGCCGCCTTAACGCAGGAGCCGGACGCTCCCGTGACCGGTACCAAAGCCGTGACTGCAGCGGTGACAGCCCTGCTGGGCATTGACGCCCGCCAGTTTGCCCAAATCTCGATGATCGCGCAGAATGATTTTGCCCGCCTGCTCAACGCTTCCAGCGCCGACCGGGCCGAAATTCTGCGCCGCGTGTTTGATACCGCCAGCTACCAGCGCCTTGGCAGTGCCGCCCGCACCAAAGCCGGGGAAGCTCTGCGCCAGGCCGAGCTTGCCAACCACACCGTTGTGCAGCTGCTGGCCGCCTTACAGCCTGCCCCCGGCAGCCCCCACACCGGCGAACTTGCCGATGCGCAGGACAGCCGTGACCCCTACCGTGCCCCCGCCGCGCTGGACTGGGCCGCTGAGATGATCGAAGCGGACACCGCCCTGACGGCGGAGCAATCCCAACAGCTGAATACCCTTGATGCCCGCATTGAAGCGCAGTCTGCCGCGGTGGAAGCCGCCCAAAACCGTGCCAAACTGCTGAGCAGTCTGGATGAAGCCCAGGCCAAAGCCGCCGAGCTGACTGCCCAGGCCCCCGCTTTGAATGCGGAGTGGGACAAGACCGAAGCCCGCCGCCCGGAGCTTGCCGAGCTGGATGCCAAGCTGCAGCGCTTTGCGGAGTGGGAGCCGCGCTATCAAGAGTTGAGCACCGCCGCAGCCAGCGCCAAAACCGCCCGCGCCCAGGCCGAGCAGGCCGCCGCGGCGCTGGAAAAAGACCAGAAAACTCTAAGCAGTACCGATACTGCCTTAGCCCAGCTGGAACCGCAGATCACGGCCTGCGGCGAACCGAACGCCGAGCTGGAAAGCTGCCGCAAAACCATTGAGCTGGCCCAAAGCCAGCAGCAGGACTGCCAAGCCCTGTTGGACGATATCCCCCGCCTGCACACCGCGCAGGCCAACTGGCAGCGCACTGCCGATGAATACCGGCAAAAGCAGCAGCAGGCCGATGCCGCCCAGCATTCCAGCGCCGAGATGCAGCGCGCCCTGAATGCCGCCCGCGCCGGGATTCTGGCGCAAGATCTGGTGGATGGCACCCCCTGCCCGGTGTGCGGTGCTCTGCACCACCCAGCACCGGCAGCCCCCGCCCCCAGCCATGTCACCGAAGCCGCCTGCAACAAAGCTGCGCAGGCAGCGGCGAGCGCTGCGGCGGAAGCTTCCAAAGCCTCCACCGCAGCCGGGGAAGCCAAAGCCGCAGCCCAAACCCAGCGGGATACCCTGTATGCGCGTACCGCCGCCTTTCTGGCGCGCCGCCGCCAGCATTATACCGGGCCGCAGGCCGATGCCCTGACCCCGGACGAGCTGCAAACCGCCCTGCAGGCCCAACATGACAGCCTGCGCCGCGGCCTTGCCGAAGTGCATGACCGCATGGCAAATGCTGAATCCCGCAAAAAAGATCTGGAAAAGCTGACCCGCCAAAAAGCCCAGCTGCAAGCCCAGCGCCCCGACCAGGCAAACGCTGTGGAGCAGGCCCGCACCGCACAGGCCAACGCCGAAAAAGCTGCCGCGGAAGCCCAGACCCGCCTTGCCGAGGGGCAGAAAAACCTGCCCTGGCCAGATGCCACCGCTATGGCCGCCGCCCGCGCCGAGACCCAAAAACAGCGCCGCACCCTGCAAGCCGCACTGGATGCCGCCGCCAAAAGCCGCGATGCTTTTTCCAAAGAACTTGCTGCGGCCCAAAGCGCCGCCCAAACCCTGGCCGAACAAGCCGGGGATACCGCCAGCCGCCCGGACCCTGCCGCCCAGCAGCAGGCCCTTACTGCACTGCAAGCTAAGCGCAAAAACCTGCGCGACCAAAACCAGGCCGCCCTGCACCGGCTGGATACCAACCGCGATGCCCTGGCCAACCTAAAAAAGGCCATCACCGCCGCAGAATCTGCCCGCGCCAACGCCGCCATGCTGGATAACCTGAGCAAGACCATCAACGGCAATCTGACCCAAAAGCAAAAGCTGCCCTTTGAACAGTATGTGCAGAGCTTTTATTTTGACGGCGTGGTCACCGCCGCAAACCGTCGTTTTACCCGCATGACGGGCGGCCAGTATACCCTGCGCCGCCGCCAGAGCGCCGATATTGCCGCCAAGACCGCATTGGAGCTGGATGTGTTCGATGCCTACACCGGTAAGACCCGCCCGGTCGGTTCCCTTTCCGGCGGCGAAAGCTTTTTGGCGGCGCTCAGCCTGGCTCTTGGCATCAGCGATACCATCCAGGAAAGTGCCGGCGGCATCAGCGTGGATACCCTGTTTGTGGACGAAGGCTTTGGCACGCTGGACGCCGACGCCCTGCAAAAAGCCATCGACACCCTGACTGCCCTTGCCGGTTCCGATAAGCTGGTCGGCATCATCAGCCACGTCGAAACCCTCCAGGACCGCATCCCCAAACAAATCCTGGTCCAAAAGACCAAATGCGGAAGCAAAGCCCAAGTAGAACTTGGTTAATTGGAAGTTAGGAGGGAGGAGTTAGGAGTTTATGGTGCGGCTTGCGCCGCGTATTAAAATCATAACACTCTTATACTCTCTCCGTCTCCTCACTTCTAATTATTGCCGCTTCCAAAAATTCCGTCCTTCAACTCCTAAGGCAATACCGCATAATTCTAAGTGCCGATACGGCGAGCGAGGTGCGGCA
>OLSP01002725.1_pt1 | contig 13569 bp, 11 predicted proteins | sample 1672941 | NCBI WGS metagenome assembly OLSP01 (sample SAMEA3136739, study PRJEB25190) | human gut metagenome | reverse complement strand
AGCGGCCAGCAGGATGCAAGCGGCAGCGAAGCAGACGCTGGGTGCCGCAACCCGGCCTTGGCGCGAAGCGCCTGAGAGGGCAAGGGCGCTGACGGAGAACCACGAGCACTGCGGGATAGTATTGCCCTGACAAAGGGACAGCTTATCGCTGCGAGGTGGCTCTGTCGTAATAGGCTTGCCCTCTCCGTCATCGCAAGCGATGCCACCTCTCCCAAAGGGAGAGGCTTTTCCGCTGCGCTAAAAAATCAGCAATGCCCAAACCCGCAGTTGGGCCAGTGGCACTCGGCGCAGCCCAGACACAGGCCGCCCTCACCCAGACGGGCGATGTCCTCGGCGGTGATGGGGTCATCGGCCAGCAGGCGGGGCAGCAGCAGGTCAAAGATGGTGCGCTTGGCGTACATGACGCAGCCGGGCAGGCCGCAGACCGGCACGCTGCCCAGATAGCTCACGAGGAACATCGCCCCCGGCAGCACCGGCGCGCCGTAGGTGACGATGTCCGCGCCGGTGTTCCGGATGGCCAGCGGGGTGCGGTCGTCGGGATCCACGCTCATGCCGCCGGTGGTGAAAATAAGCTCACAGCCTGCGTTCCTCGCTTCCAGAATGGCGGCAGTGATGCCCGCCGGGTCGTCGTCGCAGACCTTGTGGAAGACCATCTCGCAGCCGTACTCCGCCAGCTTGCCCACCAGAATGGGGGTGAACTTGTCCTCGATGCGACCCTTGAACACCTCGCTGCCGGTGGTAATGACGGCGAACTTCTTGGGCTGCATGGGCAGCACGTTCAGGATGGGCGTGCTGCCGGCTGCCGCCTGCATAGCGTCCATCTTTTCCTGCTCGATGACCAGAGGAATGATGCGGGTGCCGGCCAGCTTCTGGCCCTTTTTCACGGGCAGGTCGCCGTGGATGGTGGCGATCATCATCTGGGGCGTGCGGTTGACGGCCAGCAGGGCGTCGCGGTCAATCTTGAGAAGGCCGTCGCAGTCGGCGATGAGCTCGATCTTGCCCTCCTTCGGCTCAGTGCCGTGGATGTTTTTGCCCGCAGCAGCTTTATACAGCAGGGCGGCGGCCTCGTCCTCGTGGAGGATGCCGGGCTTCTTCTCCCAGACGTAGAGATTCTCTTTGCCGATGGAGAGCAGCACGGGGATGTCCTCGGGCTGGATGACATGGCCCTTGCGGAAGCGGGCACCCTTGAACTCGCCGGGAATGATCTGGGTAATATCGTGGCAGAGCACCTGCCCTGCCGCGTCTTCGGTGCGGATGAGTTTCATTGTGGTTTTCCTCCTTACAGCGTCGGCATCTGGGCCACGAGCCAGTCGGCCAGCGCCTGCGTTTCTTCGAGGCCGAAATCGGCATCCGGGATGTCGCCCACGACAGCCAGCGGCTGGAAGGACACCGGCGTGTCCGAGATCTCCCGGCGCACGACCTCGATCTTCGGCCAGCCGCTGTCCTTGAAGCCCTCCAAGAGGACGAGGTCGTAGCCGTGGCGCTCGAACAGGGCCAGAAGGTCCTGTTCCGTCAGGCGAAAGGCCTCGGTCAGCAGGTAGCGCTGGCCGGAGTAGACGGCCACACCCTCGGCCCCGGCCTCCCGCAGACGGTAGCTGTCGGTGCCGGGCACATCGGGGGTGAAATCGTGGCCGTCGTGCTTGATGACGCCCACTTTCAGCCCCCGGCTGCGCAGGGCAGGCAGGAGCTTTTCGAGAAGAGTCGTCTTGCCGCTGTTATGCAGGCCGCTGACGGCCAGCACCGCCGGGCGCTTCAGCTCCAGCTGCTCGGCAAGGATCTGTTTCGGTTCACTGTACAAAGAAAAGCACCTCCACTTCTTCGCCCGGGGCCACCGGGCCGCTGCCCGCAGGCAGCTCCACCAGACAGTTGCAGCCCATCATGGCCGACAGGCTGCCGGACGAATGGGCCTCGGCACTGCCCTCGCCGGGGATGGTCACACTGCCGCCCATGGCCTTGGCCCGCAGGTAGCGGGCGACCTTGCTGGGCTTGGAAAAGCCGGTGGTCAGGGTGCAGGTGGTGCGGGGGAGGAGACAGCCTTCCTCGCAGCGTCCCGCCGCCCGCAGCAGGGCCGGGATGGCGTATTGCTCCAGTGTCGCAGCGGCGGCAAAGGGGTTGCCGGACAGGCAGAACACCAGCTTGCCGCCGACTGTTCCGGACAGCATGGGGCTGCCGGGCTTCTGAGCCACGCCTGCGAAGAGGAGGTCTGCATCCAGCGCTTCCAGCACAGCGGGCAGATAGTCCTTCTGCCCCACCGAGACGCCGCCGCTGGTGATGACGGCGTCACATTCCGCCAGCAGCTCCTTCATCTGTCCTGTGATCTCCTCCGGGTCGTCCGAGCAGTGCCGCCGCCGGACGCCGAAGCCCAGCTGCCGCAGCCGGGCGGCGTTCTGGATGCCGTTGGCGTCGTAAATTTTGCCGGGAGTCCAAGCTTCGCCCGGGGCCAGCAGCTCGCTGCCGGTGGCCAGAACGCCCACGGTGAGCGCTTTGCAGACCGGCACAGCGGCATAGCCCTGCCCGGCCAGCACCCCGAGGTGGGCCGGGGTGAGGACGGTGCCCGCCCCGGCGATGACAGTCCCGGCGGCGATGTCCCCGCCCCGGAACACCACGTTCTCCTCCGGCTTCAGGGCGGCATAGAGCCGGACGGCGTCCTCGCCGCCGTCGGTCAGCTCCTGCATCAGGACGCAGTCCGCGCCCTCGGGCAGGGGCGCACCGGTCATGATGCGGGCTGCACAGCCTGCGGGCAGGGGAGAGGCGGGGGCATCTCCGGCGTAGAGCTTCATGACCACCGGCAGGGTGACGGGAGCTTCGCGGCTGGCCCCGGCGGTGTCGGCGCTGTGCAGGGCGTAGCCGTCGAGGGGGCTGCGGTCAAAGGGCGGTTGGTCCATCCGGGCCGACAGGGGTTCGGCGGCGATGCGGCCGACCGCATCGTCCAGCGGCAGGGTCTCTGCCGCCGGTCTTGGCAGGGCCGCAGCTGCATCCAGCACGCGGCGCAGCGCCTCAGAGGGCGCACAGAAAGGCTGTTTCATAAACTTCCTCCAAAAACCCGCAGCGGCACGGCCTGCTATGGCTCAGGCGGGCAGCGGCGGGGTGTTCTTTTTATCAAAAAGGCAGGTAAAAAAGAAGCGGAGACGTCTTGACCGAAAATCAAAACGCCTCCGCAGAAGCTCCGCACGTTCCGGACGAAAGACAGCTTGCAGGCTGTCTTTGCCGATGGCACTCCCCGGGCAGCGCCTGTCCTTGCAGTGACAGTGCGGCCCGGAAAGCCCCTGTGTGGATGGGAGGAGTTCTTTTTTTCAAATTGCAGCGTTTCTTCTGCGGGAAGGCGGCGGGGTTTCCCCCGCCACCCTTGAATGCCGGCTGATGCAGCCCTTAGCATTGCGGCGCGGTGTCAGAAGCTGTTTTCGTAAGCAGTGTGCGCTGCTTATGGAAACGGCTTCGATTGCCGGACGGTTTAGACACCTTTGCTCAAAGAAGCTCTTATCCTGTTCAGTTGTGATGGACGGCTCAGTCCGTCCACTCGTCCACGTCGCTGATGGCTTTCGCATAGCGGCGGGTGAGGTGCTTGGTGGAGAAGAGGAACCGCTCATTCTGGTTGTTGGTCAGCTCCTCGATGTCGGCGTACTCCGGCCTGCCCTGCATGGCCTGCCACGTCTGCTCGATGGCCTCCTGCGTCAGGTCGTAGGGCGAGCGGCGGAAGTAGCGCAGCGGGGTGGCGCTGGGGTAGACGCGGGCATTGAACCGCACCATCTCGGCCACCATGACGCAGAGGTCCCTGTCCTCGATGAGCTGGGCGATCATCGCGTAGTTGTCGCTCATGTTGGCGCTGGAATAGTAGTAGGTGTCCTTCGCGCCGGTGCGGGAGACGATGTCTGCGCACTGGGGGTCAGCCGGCATCTGGGCCAGCAGCTCGTCGGCGTTCTCCACCTCGCTGACCAGCAGCGCGTGGGGTGTGACCAGAGCCGCCGCCGAACGGGACCGGATGTAGCCCGCCAGCTCCTGCGCCGGGGTCAGCTCAGGCAGCTCCGGTGCGGTGACGGTGGGCTGGTCGGCGTAGGGGTCGCCCTCCGCCTCCGGCGCAGCGGCCAGAAAATCCAGCAGCTGCGGCTTTTCGGCATCGTCCGGGGTGCTCGTCTGGGCGGGCGCGGGCTGTGCCCCGGCCTGCTTTGCGGCCAGCGCGTCCGTCTCCCGCTCCACTGCGGCGATGACGTCCTCACCGGTCTTGGCGGCGCTGCCGTCGAACATACTTCCGGTCTCCTTCAGGCGGCGGGCCGTCTCGCTGGCTGCGTCGATGTCAAAGACCTCGGCCTTCGGCTTCTTCTTGGCGGCCATCTCCGCCTTCTGCAGGTCGAGGATGACCTGCTCGGGGTCGGAGGCGGCGTCCACCGTGGTGGTGTAACCGGGTTTGCGTCTGCCAAACAGCATGATAGTTCCTCTCGTTTTTTTAGAATAGATTACTGGGCTGCGGTTTCGGTCTGGCCGTAGATGCCGCGTGCTTCCAGATCGTCGGCCATGTCGCCGAGGTCGAACTTCTCCAGCGTCTCGCGGGTGGGCACGCCGGTGGTCTTGTCCCAGCCGAAGATGTCGTAGAACATATCCTTGGCCTTCTCCATGTCGGCGCGGTCCATCTTGGTGGTGCCTTCCTCGAATGCCTTGAAGTCGGGTTCCTTGTCGAAGACCCAGTCGCAGATGGCGTCGTGCTCCTGACGGAGGTTTGCGCTGCCGCAGTTCTTCTGGAAGCTGATGGCGGTCATGGCGCGGAGCATCTGGGTGATGCGCTCGCCTGCCTCCTGCAGACCGGCCTGGGTGTAGGTCTCGCCGGTGACGGCGGTCATGAAATCTGCCTGCAGGTCCAGATCGCCGTGGTAGGCCCGTTCCTTGGAGGGAGACTGGGTCATGGGCCACATCCAGTTGCAGAGGGTAGCAGAGTCGTGGAAGTTCTTATCGTTGACGCAGTAGGCGGCCAGCTTTGCCTTGTTCTCGTTGATGGGGGTGTAGGCCTTGGCCTTGTCGTAGCAGCCCTCGCCGAAGAAGTCCTCCATGACCTTTTTGGTCACCTCGTAGGGTGCGCCGGAGCCGGTCTCGCAGACGATCTCGTGGATCATGCAGTCACGGTTGTAGACGAGGTTGTACAGCATACCTACCTGCCATGCCTCAGCAGGGCCGTGGTGGTTGGGGAAGCCGTTGTAGATCAGGTTGGAGTTGGTAGCGCCGTCGTTGCGGTCCAGCCAGCTCTTGGGCAGGCCGAACTTTTCCATCATGGCCAGCGTGCCCTTGGCGATGACGGACAGGTCGCCCTCGCCGTAAGCCATGCGGCGGATCAGCTCCACCTCCCAGCGGGGATCGCCGGCCTTCTCCCACTCCCAGGGCAGAGAGTCGTACTCGGCCTCGCTGATGTACTTGGTGGCTTCCTCGCGCGGCATCCGCAGGATCCACAGCAGGTCGCGGTTCAGGTTGCCGTAGTTGTCCCACAGGCCCATATCGTCCACAGCATGAGACCATGCCAGATTGATGACCATGGTGCCGTCGCCCTCGTACTTGAAGTCGTGGACGCCGTCCGGGTAGACGCGGGTGCCGTAGAGCACGGGCATACAGGTGTTGGAGTTGTGGGTGGGCAGGTCGTAATCGGCCAGCGGGTCCACATCATACTCGGTGTAGCAGCGGATGGGGCAGGAGGAGCAGCCGCCGTTCTTGACGGTGTACTCTGCTGCCGGTGCGCCGAAGTCGAAGTAACCCTTGAAGCAGCGCAGCGCGATCTTGTTGATATCGTTGTAGGGCTGCTCGCCGGTATCCACGGGGCCGCCGGGAGCCTTTTTCCACATACGGCCCGGTGCGCCGGACCAGCGGTTCTTGCCGGAGGTGGCGCTGTACTCGGCCCAGCTCTGGGGCTGTGCGGGGACGTTGTGGTTGTTGTTGCCGCCGATGAGGTTGCCCATCATGTAGTTGGACAGCTCCAGCACCTTTTTGGGGTCGGCGACCTTGACGCTGCCGGTGCCGCGGATGGCCAGGCCCTTCAGCTTCTTGTTGCCCATGGCAGCGCCCAGACCGGCGCCGCCGGAGTTGCCGAAGCTGGTGTTCAGGGTGGAGTAGTCCACCAGATTCTCACCGGCAGGGCCGATGGAAGCGGTCTCGAACTCACGGCCGTTCTGCTCCACCATCCACTTGTTGGACGCGAACGTACCCTTGCCCCAGATGTCAGAAGCGTCCTCGAGGGAGACCTCGTCGTCCTCGATGCGCAGGTAGACGGGCTTTGCGGAGATGCCGGTGATGACGATGCCGTCCCAGCCCGCATACTTCAGCATGGGGCCGATGTGGCCGCCCATGTGGGCGTCGATGATGGAGCTGCCCTTGGACCAGGTGGAGCGGAAGGTGACGTTCATGCGGCCGGAGCAGGGCACGCCGGCACCGGTCAGGGGGCCGACGCCGAAGATGACCTGTGCCTTCTCGTCGTAGGGGTCGAGGTCCATGGGAGCTTCCTCATACATGATGCGGTAGGCCATGCCCATACCGCCGATATACTTATGGTATTTTGCGTCGTCCTCGGTGGTGATCGCACCGGTGGTCAGGTCAACGCGCAGGATCTTGCCTGCCCAGCCATACGTTTCAGCCATTGTTGTTCCTCCTTACAGGTCCATGTAGGCAGCCTGTGCTGCGCTGGTGACGGCATCCCAGTCCACGATGGACAGAGCGCCGGACGGGCAGCCTGCCACGCAGGCACCGCAGGCGATGCACTTGGACGACTTGCCGGTCTCGGGGTTGACAGTGGGCATATGCCAAGGGCAGGCGTCGTGGCAGGCCCCGCAGCCGATGCACTTGTCGGTGTCCACCACACGGATGCCCTGCTCGTTGGTCGTAATGGCCTTTTGGGGGCAGGCGTTGCCGCAGGCGGGGTCCTCGCACTGGCGGCAGGTATCCGGGAAGTAGACAAAGCAGTTGTCGTTGCCGGACAGCAGGCCGTTGCCGGCACCGTCCAGATTCAGACGGCGCTGGATCTTGACGCGGCTGATGTAAGAGGAGCACACGCCGTCGTTGGTCAGGGTGCAGTTGATCTCGCAGCGCTGGCAGCCGGTGCACAGGTCGGCGTTGACCACCAGCAGACCCTGCGGCAGCGCCCAAGTGGCCACTGCGCCGCTGTCCACCTGCTTCTGCGAGCAGCCGAAGAGGGACAGCATGGATGCGGAGAGGGTAAGCCCTGCAAGGCTCTTGCCCGAGATCTTCATGAACTGGCGGCGGGTCATATCAGCCGTCAGAAAATCAGTTTTTGCCATAGGTTCCATTCCTCCGTTGAGGTCACTCTGCGCGGAGCACCTCAGTTACATAGAAATACGAATCGTTGACCACGGTGGTCACTGCCGCCGAGGTGATGGTCGCACCGGAAAGGGCGTCCACCTCGGTGAGGTCTGCGCTGACAGCGCCGCTGTCGGACGGCCCGGCGGTCAGCCCGGCCTCGGCAAGACGGTAGGCCGACTGCTTTTCAGCCGACCAGTCCGCGTAGGGCAGAGCCTGCGCCTCGCCGTCCTGTGCGCTCTTGCTCAGGCCCGCAGCGTACAGTTTCCGGCGTGCCACGGCCTCGGCGCTGGAATCCAGCGGGGGCGGCAGCTCGTCGTCCAGAGGCTGTCCGTTCAGGGCCGAGAGGGTCAGCCCGGCCGCATACATCCTGCGGGTGGCCTCCGCCTCGGGAGAAGTGTCGGACACGTTCCACTGTGCGGGGTCGAAATCCTGCGCCGCAGCGGACGCATCGGATGCACCGGCTGCTGCATAGGCTGCGCCGGTGGCCGGGTCGGTCACGGTGTAGCTCTTGCCTGCCAGCGTAAAGGGAGCCGCGCCCTGGTACTGGGACGTGAACTCCGGAGCGACACACTGGCCGCCGAGGCTGTCCGTCTCCGCCTGCGAGAGGATCTCCACAGCGGAGACATTGCCCTCGGCGTCGATGGTCACGGCAGCCTGCACATCGCTCTGGAAGCCCTTCTGCACGCCCTCCACGCGATAGCTGCCGTCGTCGAGCTGGTACACTGCACTGATGCCGTAGGTGGCTGCATCCGCCTCCGACACCGGCAGCAGGGTGCCTGCGACCGTGGTGCGTGCGTTCTGCATCGCAATGAGGCCGACCGCCATGGCGATCGTCGCAGCGCCCATGGCCGCGTAGCCCGGCAGCCGTCTGCGCCACAGCGGGACGGGCGCAAACGGGTTGGTTGCCTGCTTCATGTTATCACCTGCCTGTTTTTTGGTTGTGCGGGAAAAGTTTCCCAGACACGAAAATGACCGCTCAGCCTGCTGCAACAAGCGGAGCGGTCTCTTCGTTAACATATTATCACATGGACGAAAAGTAAGTCAACGCGAACCAATGTCACCCCACACTTTTTGACGATGTTAGCGGATGTTTCCGGCCGCAGAGCAGCTGTAAGCCATATTCCTGCGCCAACTCCAGCGACTGCACGGTGGGCATGGTCTTGCTCACCAGTGCCGGGACGCCTGCCCGGATGGCCTTGCGCACCATATCCACCGGCACGCGGCCGCTGGTGTAGAGGACGCATTCGTGCAGCGGGACGCCGGCCAGCATCACGCTGCCCACGGCCTTGTCCAGCGCATTGTGCCGCCCGATGTCCTCGCAGGAGCAGAGGATGCGACCCCGGTGCAGCACGAAGCAGCTGTGGACTGCGTGGGTGGCCTGATAGAGGGGCAGGCCCGCGCTCATGGCGGCGGCGAGGGCGTCCACCCATTCCGGCGGCAGGTCCAGCTGAGGCGCGCTGCGCAGGGGCTGCAGCTCCACGGGGCTGCCCAGCGTGATGTTGTCGGTGCAGCAGCTGGACACCTCCTGCGCCGCTGCGCTCCGCGCCGTCAGCGGGTGGGTGAGGTGGACGCTGATCTTCAGCCCCTCGGCACAGACGGCGATCTGCTCCACTTCCCCGGCGGATGTGATCCACCCCTCCGTCAGCAGCCGCCCCAGCGCCAGCTGCGGCAGCAGCTCCGGTGTGCACACCACCCGGAATGCGGGCTGCTCATTGACATAGAGGGCTGCTGCGTGTTCTGTCGGTACGGCGGCTTCGGTGCCGTCCGGCAGGGATACGGTCTCAAAAGCGGCGGCTGCGCCGAAGCGGTCGTTGATCTGCATGGGGATATATCCTTTCTCCGGGCGGGGGCTCTCTTTTATACATCATGGAACGATGACACGTTCTTTCATGGACTGATTTTCGTATGATGTATATACCATAACTGGAAAGAGATTGCAAGAAGGAGTTTCAAATCAGAAAAAAGCGGGGTCGCCATAGGAAGAGACCGATGCAAAGAAACGGTGCGTGCGCAGGATCATCGGCTCCGATATTCCACTCTCGGTCTGTCGCCTGTGGAATAATCCACCTGACTTTCGGCTTTACTCGTGCCGATCAAATAGTTCAGATACCGCCGCACCGTCACCTTGGAAAGGCCGGTGTCGGCGGCGATCTGCTGCTCTGTCATGCCATGGCCGGTATCGTCCACCGTGATGGTCAGACCGTGGGAGTCTTCTCCAATGAACAGCCCCACCTGTTTGAGCGGCTTGGCCCACTTCGTCAGGAGATCGGAATAAGAAGCGCCCTCTGCAAACGCATTCTGAACCTCCGGCCAGAGGGGAAAGGCGGCCGGAAGATGTCCCTCTCCGATGATGCTTTTTGCAGGGGCATTGGTGAACAGAAGTGCTCCGTCCGGCGCAACTGCAAGCAGACACTCGTTCAGGTGGTCGAGCACTTCTTCCCGCTGTAGCAGGTTGCGTTTTGAATGCACAAGCAACATCCGCAAACTGCATATCGCAAAGATGCCGTTTTGATAGGCACTATTTTTGAAAATTGCGATAGTGCAGCATGAAAACAGCATATTTGTGATATGCGATTCAACGCTGGTGCATAAAAGGTGAATTGCGATAATGACTGTTTAAGACTTGGTCGATTTTTGTTCACAAACTTCTGGTATCCTGTAGATGGTATCCTGTAGACAGAACGAAACGAGAAAGAGGAAACTTCATGAACGCCGAACTCACTTTCCTGAACGCTCTGCAAGCCCTGCGCACACCTGCGCTGGACGGAGTCATGCGCTTTTTCACCCATCTGGGCGACTCCGGTTTTGTCTGGCTGGCGCTGACCGCTCTGCTGTTGGCCTTCCGCGGGACGCGGTGGGCGGGCTGGGTGCTGGCGGCGGCACTGCTCTTCGACGCCGTCCTCTGCAATATCCTTCTCAAGCCGATGGTGGGCCGCATCCGCCCCTGCGACATCCTCACGGAGGTGGAGCTTCTTATCCCCCGCCCGGAGGATTTCTCCTTCCCCTCGGGGCACACGGCGGCATCCTTCGCGTCGGTGACGGCCCTCTGGCTGGCAGGGAAAAGGCAGTGGGCAATGGCAGCGCTGCCGCTGGCATTGCTGATCGCGTTCTCCCGGATGTACCTCTGCGTCCACTTTCCGACGGATATTCTGGGCGGCGCGGTGCTGGGCACTGCCTGCGGTTGGCTGGGTGCGTGGGCCATCAAAAAGCTGGAGGAAAGAAGAACGGTGCGCCCCCGCTGAGCGCACCGTAGATGGAAGAGGAGCAGTTCAGCTCCTGAGCCTGACAAAGATTATGCCCGAAAAGGCAACTTTGATCTTACGCGGTACATTGAGGGGGATGATGCAGCTGTCTGCTGAACAGCCGGGCTACAAACATTCTTTTTTGAAAACGATGTAAAGTCAAAAATAGGGGGGTGTATAGGAACTGCCTGCAAAAGCCTGAAAATGGTGCGGGCGAAGCAATACAGCCCCCAAAAATCGGCTTCAGTAAAAAGAAAAGCACCGTACTTCCTGCGAAGTACAGTGCTTTTTTGGTGGAGAATAGCGGGATCGAACCGCTGACCTCTTGCATGCCATGCAAGCGCTCTCCCGAACCACCTTGAAACGCACCCCAGAAAAGCGTGTGTGAATGGGTATGATTTGGCGTTAATACGCAAAATTCGGTTGAAAAGTGTTTTTCTGTCCAACAATCAGCATAGCTGCATGAGAACAATTTAGGCACAGAATTCATTTGGCTGTATTTTACAGTCGGATTTACCTGCTGTCAAGATGTTTCATATCATTCATGCCGCTAAAGTGAGTCAATACTCTTCTATTTCAAATTACATAGCGCAATTTCGACCGCCAAAATCGAAGTTGCGCTTTTTTCATTTCTCAACAAAATACTTTTCACTGGAGGTTTTTACAATGTTTCTGTATCACTGTCGGTTTCAGCCCTTGACACAACCGTATGACCCTTGACTACTTCTATGGACAAGCTGGAGAGCTTTTCGCTTTCTACCGTATCCCCAAAGCACTGTTTCAGGAACCACGGTTCCAGACCTTGTCAACCGATGCCAAAACGCTGTACGGTATCCTGCTCGACCGCATGAGCCTTTCCGTCAAAAATGGCTGGCTGGACGGGCAGAACCGGGTGTTCATCATCTTCACGATAGAGGATGTCAAGAGGGCATTGTGTTGCGCAGACAACAAAGCGACCAAGCTTCTCCGGGAACTTGAAAAGTTCGGTCTGATTGAACGAAAACGCCGAGGGCAAGGAAAGCCAAGTTTGGTGTATGTGAAAAATTTTTCGGCAGAATCTTTAAAAGAGAGCGTCAAGAATCGTGATAATGACGATTCTTGTGGCTTCAAAATCGCGTGTCAAGACCCTGCAAAATCACGATGTAATAAGACTAAAGAGAATGATACTGAAATGAGTGAGACTGATCCTTTCTATTCTGAAGAAGCGGATGGGATGAGCAAACGCACCCAACTGGAAGAATATTTTTCTCAGTCTTTGGAGGTGGACCTTCTGCTCCGGCTCTGCCCGGATGATGAGGACACCATCTACCAAATCGTAGATTTGCTGGTGGACACCTGCGCTACCAACCGTAAGCTACTGCACATTGCCGGGGACGATAAGCCCGCCGAGGTGGTACGCAGCCGGTTTATGAAGCTGAACGCCGACCATATCCGTTTTGTGCTGAAGTGCCTTGCAAAGAACAGCAGCCCAATCCGAAACATGAAGCAATACCTGCTCGCTTCTCTGTACAACGCACCCACCACGATGCAACTTTCCTACCAGAACCAAACCAACCACGACTTAGCGAATCGGAGGTGATGAAAATTTCAAAGAAAGCAACCACGATAGCCATCGTCAACCAGAAAGGCGGCACCGGCAAGACCACCACCTGTGAAAATCTGGGCATCGGGCTGGCGATGGAGGGCAAAAAAGTTCTGCTGGTGGACACTGACCCGCAGGGCAGTCTTACCATCAGCATGGGCTGGCAGCAGCCGGACGAGCTGCCTGCCACATTGTCTACTCTGATGCAGAAAGCCATGAACGACCAGCCTATCCAACCCGGTGAGGGCATCCTGCACCATGCAGAGGGCGTAGACCTCATCCCTGCCAACATCGAATTGGCAGGATTGGAGGTGGCTCTGGTAAACAGCATGAACCGGGAAAAGATGCTCAAACAGGTGTTGGACGGAGCAAAACGGGAGTACGATTATATCCTGCTGGACTGTACTCCCTCCCTTGGTATGCTCACCATCAATGCACTGGCGGCGGCAGACACTGCTTTGATACCCGTACAGGCTCAATATCTTTCTGCCAAAGGTCTGGAGCAGCTTTTGCAGACAATCTGTAAGGTACACCGGCAGAAAATCAATCCGAAGCTGAAAATCGAGGGCATCCTGCTCACCATGACCGACAGCCGCACCAACTACGGGCAGCAGATTGACAACCTGATTCGAGGTGCCTATGGCAGCAAGATCAAGGTGTTCGACCAGACCATTCCCCGGTCTGTTCGTGCTGCTGAAACCAGTGCCGCCGGCAAGAGCATTTTCCAGTATGACCCCAAGAGCAAGGTGGCAGAAGCCTATCAATCTCTTGCGAAGGAGGTGTTGGTGGATGCCGAAAAGCGGCTTAAACGTAGCACTGAAAGGTCTCGATGATATTTTTTCGACCGAAGAATCCCGGCAGGAAGAACAGCGCGAGCAGGTGCGGCAGATTCCGATTGGAGAGCTGTTTCCATTCAAGAACCATCCCTTCAAGGTTCTGGACGATGATTCTATGAGCGATACCGTGGAAAGTGTCAAGCAGTACGGTGTGCTTTCGCCGTTGATTGCCCGCCCCAGACCGAAGGGCGGCTATGAAATTATCTCCGGGCACCGCCGTCAACACGCTGCGGAGCTGGCCGGACTGGAAACCCTGCCGGTCATTGTGCGCCAGATGGACGATGATGCTGCCATAATCCTCATGATAGATAGCAATTTGCAGCGTGAGCATATTCTGCCCAGCGAGAGAGCGTTTGCGTACAAAATGAAGTTGGATGCCATGAAAAATCAAGGTACAAGGTCAGATTTAACTTCGACACAAGTTGTGTCGAAGTTGCGGAGCAATGAAAAGCTGGGCGCAGAGAATAATCAAAGTCGTGAGACTGTTCGACGTTTCATCCGTCTGACCAACCTTATTCCAGAACTGCTGGACATGGTGGATAACAAAACCGTGTCCTTCAATCCTGCTGTGGAGCTTTCCTATCTTTCTCCTGAACAACAGCAGGAAGTGATCCGGGCAATG
>OLSP01002722.1_pt1 | contig 13577 bp, 6 predicted proteins | sample 1672941 | NCBI WGS metagenome assembly OLSP01 (sample SAMEA3136739, study PRJEB25190) | human gut metagenome | reverse complement strand
GCTGCTTGGCGTGGGTCCAGACGCTGGTGCCGAAGTAGGTGGTGGCATCGTCGTCCGGCAGAATAGCAGCCATCTTCTGCATATCCTCGGTGCTCTCGTCGGTCAGAACGTCGATTGCATCGTCGATGGTGATGATACCCACGAACATGCCCTCGTTGTCCAGAACAGGCATGGCGGTAAAGTCGTAGCGCTGCATCTCACGGGCCACGTACTCCTGATCGTCGGTCACTTTCACAGTGACCACGTTATCATCCATGATCTCGTTGATGGGAGTATGCGGCTCTGACAGCAGCAGGCTGCGGGCAGAAACAACGCCCTTCAGGCGGTTGCGCTCCACCACGTAGCAGGTGTACACGGTCTCTGCGTTTTCGCCCTGCTTGCGGATGGCTTCAAAAGCCTGCGCCACGGTCATATCCTCGCGCAGACGGACATATTCGGGGGTCATCAGGCTGCCGGCAGAGCTTTCGGGGTAGTTCAGCAGCTTGTTCAGGCTCTCACGGGTCTGCTTGGAGGATTTCTCCAGCACCCGCTTCACCACGCCTGCCGGCATATCCTCCAGCAGGTCGGCGGCATCGTCCAGACTCATCTCTTCAATGGCGCCCACCAGCTCCACATCTGAGAAGGCGTTCACCAGATCGTCGCGGGCTTCGTCGGACATATAGGCAAAGGCCTCGGTGGCCACTTCCTTTTTCAGCAAGCGGAACACCACAAGACGGTTGTTTTCGTCCAGCTCTTCCAGCAGCTCGGCAAGGTCGGCGGGCTGCTCTTCCTCGGTGACTTCGCGCAGCTTGACGTACTGCTTCTTGATGAGCAGCTTGAGCAGGCGGCTCTTGGTGAGCATCTCAGGGTTGGCCTTGACCTCTTCGTCGTTGGCTTCCTCTTTTTCGGCCTCGCGCATGTCCTGCTTGAGGTCTTCAGTAGCTTCCTCGTTCAGATCTTCAGCCAGCTTCTGGCGGACCTCGGCGGGGATATCAGCAGGCAGCTCCTGCACCGGCAGCGCCTGTTCCGCAGCATCAGCCGTCAGCTTTTTTTCTTCCATATCCATTGGGCGTACCTCCTCAGTTTTTACGGAACAGGAGCAGCTCCTGTATCCGGAGGACGCAGCAGATCGGGAAACAAAAAACGCGCCGCCTTGCCTGCCGGAATGCCGCAAACGCCGCATTCTGCGCACACAAAGCCGCGCCTTCCTCTGCTCTGTTTTGCGGAAAGATGCACCGTTGAAGCGGTGCTTTTCCGCAGGACTCAGCGAAGGAGGCGAACGGTTGGGGAAAACGCAGTTGTTTTTGTTTTCTGATCCACCGCGCCGGTGGTTCTACTTCGACTATGATCCGGGTCCATTTTCCTGCGTTCACCTCCAAGTTTTCATATTCATTTTTATTATAGCGCCGCAAAAAAACGGGGTCAACCCTAAACCACCGATTTACCAGAATTTTGCAAAACAAAACACCCTCTTCCGTGTTGCGGCACACGAAAAAGGGTGTTTTGCTTGGATATTGCCTTGGTGTGAGGAGGAATCATGTTACTTGGGTAAGCGGTTGCGGCCCCGCTTCCCATGGCAAAAGTATAACAGCTTTCACAATTGAATTCGTTAAGAAGCTATGAAGAAACTGTAAAAAGGGAATGGTATCTTTTGGAAGATTTTGTGATAACATTTTTTGATTGACCTTCGTTTTTTCACATGCTAAAATGAAACTGTAAAAGCGGCTGTTGTGATGCCAGATCACAGCAGCCGCTTCTCTTTTACACAAAAATACGCCCCGGTCACCTTGCGGTGAACGGGGCGCTAAAAACGATATACGTTTTTACTGCGGCAAGATCCCTGCAAAGCAGGTCTTATGCAGCAGGCGGAGCAAGGTATCTGCGAGCAGACCTTATGCTCCTGACACACGCGGGGTGTGCTTTCAAGGACCCTCGCGGGCGCTTTGGTATCTCATATCCCGCTGCGGTGCTTCGCACGGAACAAAGCACCGCCCGGGAAGTGAAATCAGATAGAACTCGTATGGCGAATGCTGTACTTCAGCACATCACCTGCATGGATGGATGCGTTTCTCCGCTTCGTACCGCTGCATTGCGCAGTAACCGCCGGTACGGGGCAGCCGCCCTCTTGCATTGTGGGGCTAAGGTGCCGCAAATATCTGCATCCAAAGCGCAGAAGAATGCTTACTTGTACAGGTCGACCAGACGGGTCAGGTGCTCGTAGCGGTCGTTTGCAACTTCCTGGTTGCGTGCGAACAGCTCCTTAGCACGGTCGGGGAATGCACGAGTCAGGCGGCTGTAACGGGTCTCGTTAGCCAGCAGTGCCTGATACTTCTCGTTATCCACAGCCTTGGAGGTCAGGGTGAACGGATTCTTGCCCTGAGCCTTGTTTGCCGGGTTGAAGGTGAACAGGTTCCAGTAACCGGCCTCAACTGCCTTCTTCATCTCGTTCTGGCAGTTGGTCATGCCGCCCTTGACACCGTGCAGCTCGCAGGGAGCGTAGCCGATGATCAGAGACGGGCCGGGGTAAGCCTCAGCCTCAGCGATGGCCTTGACAGCCTGAGCCGGGTTAGCACCCAGTGCGATCTGAGCAACATAGATGTAACCGTAGGTCATAGCGATCTCGGACAGGCTCTTCTTGCTGATCTCCTTACCAGCAGCAGCGAACTGGCAGACCTCACCAATGTTGGAAGCCTTGGAAGCCTGTCCGCCGGTGTTGGAGTACATCTCAGTATCGAAGACCATGACGTTGACATCCTCGCCGGAGGCCAGAACGTGATCCAGACCGCCGAAGCCGATGTCGTATGCCCAGCCGTCACCACCGAAGATCCAGACGGACTTCTTGGCGATGAACTCCTTGCTCTTCAGGATCTCAGCGGACTCGGTGCAGCCAGCGGCAGCAGCCTTCTCCAGCTCAGCGATCAGAGCCTTAGCGGGGGCATCGTTTGCCTTGGTGTTGTTCTTGGTTGCCATGAACTCGTCAAAGGCAGCCTTCAGCTCAGCAGAAGCCTTGTCAGAACCAGCGACCTCAGCGATGCGCTTGATCAGGTTCTCACGGACGGTCTTCTGGCCCAGATACAGGCCCAGACCGTGCTCTGCGTTATCCTCGAACAGGGAGTTGCACCATGCAGGACCGTGGCCGCTGTCCTTGTTGACAGTGTACGGAGAGATGGAAGCAGTACCGCCCCAGATAGAGGAGCAGCCGGTGGCGTTGGAGATGTACATCTTCTCGCCGAACAGCTGGGTGATCAGACGTGCGTAAGAGGTCTCAGCACAGCCTGCGCAGGAGCCAGAGAACTCCAGCAGCGGCTGGTTGAACTGAGAGCCGATGACGGTGTCGTCTGCGAACTTAGAGGGCTTCTTGGAGATGTTGGCGACGCAGTAGTCGAAGACTGCCTGCTGGTCGGCCTGAGACTCCTGAGGAACCATCTGGATGGCCTTGGTGGGGCAGACGGTGACACACTCGCCGCAGCCCATGCAGTCCAGAGGAGACACAGCCATGACAAACTTGTACTCGTTTGCGGGCTTGTTGTCGCGGCTCTTGGTCTGTGCGGGAGCTGCTGCCAGCTCGTCAGCGGTCAGCTGGAAGGGACGGATGGTTGCGTGAGAGCACACGAATGCGCACTGGTTGCAGCCAACACACTTGGAAGCATCCCACTCAGGGACGTTCACAGCGGTGCCGCGCTTCTCGTAAGCGGAAGCACCCTGCTCCCACTCGCCGTTTGCGTTAGCAACGAAGGCAGAGACGGGCAGGCTGTCGCCGTCCATCTTGCCCACAGGCTCCAGAATCTCCTTGACCATCTTCACCAGCTCCGGCTTACCCTTCAGCTCGCGGGTATCCGGCTCGTCCACGGCGTCGGCCCACTCGGCGGGCACGTCGATCTTCTTATAGGCGGTGGCGCCCAGATCGATGGCCTTGTAGTTCATATCCACCACGTCCTGACCCTTCTTCAGGTAGGAGGCCTTGGCCTTCTCCTTCATGAAGCGGATGGCATCCTCCTCCGGCAGCACCTTGGCCAGAGAGAAGAAAGCGGACTGCAGGATGGTGTTGTTGCGCTTGCCCATACCGATCTCGATGGCCAGATCAATGGCGTTGATGGTATACAGCTGGATGTTATTGCGGGCGATGTAGCGCTTGGCGTCGGCCTTCAGGTGGTGGTTCAGCTCCTCGAAATCCCACTGGCAGTTGATCATGAACACGCCGCCGGGCTTGACGTCGTTGACCATCTTATAGCCCTTGGTGATGTAGGAGGGGTTGTGGCAGGCCACAAAGTCGGCCTTATTGATATAGTACGGAGAGCGGATGGGGTGATCACCGAAGCGCAGATGGCTGATGGTCACGCCGCCGGTCTTTTTGGAGTCATACTGGAAGTAGGCCTGCACGTACTTGTCGGTGTGGTCGCCGATGATCTTGATGGAGTTCTTGTTGGCGCCCACGGTACCGTCGCCGCCCAGACCCCAGAACTTGCACTCGATGGTGCCGGGGGCGGCGGTGTTGGGACAGTTCTTATCCTCCGGCAGGGACAGGTTCGTCACGTCGTCCACGATGCCGATGGTGAACTGGCGCTTCATCTCGTCACGCTTCAGCTCCTCATACACGGCGAACACGGAGGCAGGAGGTGTATCCTTGCTGCCCAGACCGTAGCGGCCGCCGATGACCTGCACGTCGTTCTTGCCGGCGTTGGCCAGAGCGGTGACTACATCCTGATACAGGGGCTCGCCCATAGCGCCGGGCTCCTTGGTGCGGTCCAGAACGGCCACACGCTTGGCGGTGGCGGGAATGGCGGCCACCAGCTTTTCCGGGGCGAAGGGACGGAACAGACGGACCTTCACCAAACCCACCTTCTCGCCGTGGGCGTTCAGGTAGTCAATGACCTCCTCCGCCACGTCGCAGATGGAGCCCATGGCCACGATGACCCGGTCGGCGTCGGGTGCGCCGTAGTAGTTGAACAGCTGGTAGTTGGTACCCAGCTTGGCATTGATCTTGTCCATGTACTTCTCCACCACGGTGGGCAGAGCGGCATAGTACTTGTTGCAGGCCTCACGGTGCTGGAAGTAGATATCTCCGTTCTCGTGGCTGCCCCGCATATGGGGATGCTCCGGGTTCAGGGCGTGAGCACGGAACTCCTTCACGGCGTCCATGTCGCACATATCCTTCAGATCCTCGTAATCCCACACGGCGATCTTCTGGATCTCGTGGCTGGTGCGGAAGCCGTCGAAGAAGTTGATGAAGGGGACCTTGCCCTCCAGAGCGGCCAGATGGGCCACGGGAGACAGGTCCATGACCTCCTGCACGTTGCCCTCGCACAGCATGGCAAAGCCGGTCTGGCGGCAGGCCATGACGTCGGAGTGGTCACCGAAGATGTTCAGCGCCTGGGTGGACACAGTACGGGCGGAGACGTGGAACACGGCGGGCAGCTGCTCGGCTGCGATCTTGTACATATTGGGGATCATCAGCAGCAGACCCTGAGAGGCGGTGTAGGTGGTGGTCAGCGCACCTGCGCCCAGAGAGCCGTGAACTGCACCGGCGGCACCGGCTTCAGACTGCATCTCCACCACCTTGACCTTCGTGCCGAAGATGTTCTTCAGGCCGTTGGCGGACCACTGGTCCACGAAGTCCGCCATGGGGGACGACGGGGTGATGGGGTAGATGGCTGCAACCTCAGAGAACGCATAGGAAACGTGCGCCGCTGCGTTGTTACCATCCATGGATTTCATTTTTCTTTCCATAAATGAACCTCCTTTTTTTGTCAACGTGTTACCGTTTTTAAGAGAGACCAAACATACCATACATAATGATTGTAGCACAGTCTTTCCGGGATGTAAATGTTAAAAATGAAAAATTTCCTCGAAATAAAACTTTTTTTTCATAGTGCATGAAAATTATCACGGTGGTTCAGACCTTTTTCCGGAAATCTTGCCGCCGGGGAGCGATAAAGGGTTTCCTGCCGAAGAAAACTGTGATAAAATAAGGAGAAAACTGCGGAACTTCCGGGAAAGGGTGACGGAGCAATGGTGGTGTCGGTGCGCTCGCTGGGCCTGTCGGGCATCAGCGGATATGAGGTGACGGTGGAGTGTTTCCTGTCGGGAGGGCTCCCGGCCTTCGACGTGGTGGGCCTGCCGGATACCGCCGTGCGGGAAGCCCGTGAGCGGGTCCGGGCGGCGGTCAAGACCTGCGGCGCCCGGTTCCCCGTCAGCCGCATCACGGTGAATCTGGCTCCGGCGAACCAGCGGAAGGAGGGGACGGTCTACGATCTGCCCATCCTGCTGGGGCTGCTGACGGCCTCGGAGGAGCTGCCGCCCCTGCCGGAGGACGCCGCCTTTCTGGGGGAGCTGAGCCTCACCGGCGCCCTGCGCCCGGTGGCGGGGGTGCTGCCCATGGCCCTGTGCGCCGCCCGGTGCGGCATCCGCAAGCTCTATGTCCCGGCCCGGAACGCCGCCGAGGCCACGCTGGCCGACGGCATCACCGTGTATCCGGTGGAAAATGTCGCCCAGCTGCTGGCGCATCTCCGGGGCGAGACGCCCATCCCGCCGGCGGAGCGATGGCAGCCCACCGGCGAGACGCTGCCCATGCCGGACTTTTCCGAGGTCATGGGACAGGAGAACGTGAAGCGTGCGCTGGAGATCGCCGCCTCCGGCGGACACAATGTGCTGCTGGTGGGCTCCCCCGGCTCCGGCAAGTCCATGCTGGCCCGGCGGCTGCCCTCCATCCTGCCGGATATGACCCGGCAGGAGTCCCTCCAGACCACGGAGATCTACTCCGTGGCGGGGCTGACGGAGCCCAGCCACCCGCTGGTGACCCATCGTCCCTTCCGCAGCCCCCATCATACCGCCTCCCCGGTGTCCCTGTCCGGCGGCGGCACGGTACCCCGGCCGGGGGAGATCTCTCTGGCCCACAACGGTATCCTGTTTCTGGACGAGCTGCCGGAGTTTGACAAGGCGGCGCTGGAGACCCTGCGCCAGCCCCTGGAGGACGGCGTGGTCACCATCACCCGTGCCTCCGGCTCCCTGACCCTGCCCAGCCGGTTCATGCTGGTGTGCGCCATGAATCCCTGCCGGTGCGGCTGGTTCGGCCATCCCTCCGGCCGCTGCACCTGCACGGACAGTCAGGTGCAAAGCTACCTGCGCCGCATCTCCGGCCCCCTGCTGGACCGCATCGATATGCACGTGGAGGTGCCGTCGGTGGAGTACGAGGCCATGCGCCGCAAGGAGCAGCCGGAAACCTCTCAGCAGGTCCGCAGCCGGGTCAACGCCGCCCGACAGGTGCAGCAGCGGCGCTACGAGGGTACCGGCGTCACCTGCAACGCCTATATGACCCCCGCCATGATCGGGCAGTACTGCCGGCTGGACGCCGCCGGGGAGAAGCTGATGCAGGGGGCCTTCGACCGGCTGGGCCTGACGGGCCGCAGCCACGACCGCATCCTCCGCATGGCCCGCACCATCGCCGATCTGGAGGGAGAGGAGCAGATCCTCCCGACCCATCTGGCGGAGGCCATCCAGTACCGCAGCAGCGCCATGCTGAAGTGATACCGCTTACCTGTTATGGATAACCTGAAGATACAAGGAGAAACACCTATGAATGAGATCATTCTGTGCAAGCTGGGCGAGGTGGTCCTGAAGGGCCTGAATCGCCGCAGCTTTGAGATGAAGCTTATGAGCAACATCCGCCGCCGTACCGCCCGCTTCGGCAAGTTCCGCATCTACTCCAAGCAGAGTACCATCTATGTGGAGCCGGCGGAGGAGACCTGCGATCTGTCCGGGGCCTATGCCGCCTGCAAGCAGGTGTTCGGCATCATCGCCATTGCACGGGCCGTTCCCTGCCCCAAGGAGAAGGAGGCCATTCTGGCCACCGCCAAGACGTATCTGGGGGAGGCCCTGACGGCGGCCCGCAACTTCAAGGTGGAGAGCAAGCGTGCCGACAAGTCCTTCCCCATGAGCTCTATTCAGCTGAGCCAGTGGGTGGGCGGCGAGCTTCACGAGGCCTATCCCCACCTGAAGGTGGATGTACACCATCCGGAGTTGACGGTGTATGTGGAGGTGCGGGAGGATGCCGCCTACGTCCACGCCCCCGCCGAGCCCGCTGCCGGCGGCCTGCCCATCGGCATGGGCGGCCGGGCGGTGAGCCTGCTCTCCGGCGGCATCGACTCCCCGGTGGCCAGCTACATGATGGCCAAGCGTGGCGTTCAGCTGGAGATGATCCACTTCGCCTCCCCTCCCTATACCAGCGAGCAGGCACGGGAAAAGGTGCTGCAGCTGGCCCGTGAGCTGGTGCCGTGGTGCGGCCGCCTGACGGTCCATGTGGTACCCTTTGCGGAGATCCAGGAGGAGATCCGCCGCAGCTGCCCGGAGGATCACTTCACCCTCATCATGCGCCGGTTCATGATGCGTCTGGCGGACGCGCTGGCCCACGAGCTGGGCTGCGGCGCACTGGTCACCGGCGAGTGTCTGGGGCAGGTGGCCAGCCAGACCATGGCGGCGCTGGCCGTCAGTGAGGACGCCGCCACCCTCCCGGTGCTGCGTCCCCTCATCGGCATGGATAAGGAGGAGATCGTCCGCATCGCCCGCCATATCGGCACCTTCGATACCTCCATTCTGCCCTATGAGGACTGCTGCACGGTGTTCACCCCCCGTCACCCCAAGACGAAGCCCCATGTGGAGGAGGTCCGGGAGATGGAGCAGGCGCTGGACGTGGCGGGTCTGGTCCAGCGGGCCATGGAGAACCGGGACATCGTGAAGATCAAGTGAGAGAAGGCGGTTTTTGCTGACCGTTTTGACTTGTTGCCCCCGACGGCCCACTTTTCCAGCTGTTGGCAGAAAGTTACCCGCCGGAGGCACAAAAAAGAACCTGCTGACAAAAATCCCATCAGGCAAATCATCAAAGGAAGTGATCCTATGACCTATCACGCAGAGATCATCGCCGTGGGTACCGAGCTGCTGCTGGGCAACATCGCCAACACGGATGCGCAGGAACTGTCGCAGGCGCTGGCCTCCGTGGGCGTGGACGTGCTGTACCACACCGTGGTGGGCGACAACCCCCAACGGCTGGAGGAAGCGGTAGCTATCGCCCGGAAGCGGGCGGATCTGCTGATCTTCACCGGTGGCCTTGGCCCCACCTATGACGACCTCACCAAGGAGACGGTCTGCCGGGTACTGGATGTCCCTCTGACCTTCCACCCGGAGGCGGCGGCAGACATCCGCCGCAACTTCGACACCATCTTCCACCGGGAGATGCCGCCCGGCACCCTGCGTCAGGCGGAGCTGCCGGAGGGCTGTGAGGTGTTCTGCAACCGGGTCGGCACCGCACCGGGCTGCGTGTTCCGCACCGATGATGTGACGGCGGTGCTGCTGCCCGGCGTACCGTCGGAGTGCCGCTACCTGACGGAGACGGCGCTGCTGCCGTGGCTGCGCCGCCGGAGCAGCGGGACCATCCTCTCCCACGACCTGAGGATCTTCGGCCTGTCGGAGCCGCAGGTGCAGGAGCTGCTGGGGGATCTGATGGATCAGGCGGTGAACCCGTCGCTGGCCCCCTACGCCAAGACCGGCGAGGTGATGCTGCGGCTCACCGCCAAGGGCGACAGCCCCGCCGCCTGCGAGGAGTGCATGGCGCCGCTGCTGGAGCAGGTACGTGGACGGCTGGGTGCCTACCTCTATGGCATCGACGTCTCCGGCTTGGAGGAGACGGTGCTGCACCTGCTGCACCGGCACGGCAAGACCTTCTCGGCGGCAGAGAGCTGCACCGGCGGCCTCATCGCAAAACGCATCACCGATCTGCCGGGAGCCTCTTGCGTGTTCCGGGGAGGTGTGGTATCCTATACCAATGAGGTGAAGACCTCTGTGCTGGGCGTACCGCAGGAGACGCTGGACCGCTATGGCGCCGTGTCCGAGCCGGTGGCAAGAGCCATGGCGGAGGGCGTGCGGCGCATCACCGGCAGCGACCTGTCCGTGGCCACCACGGGGCTGGCCGGCCCCGACGGCGACGACCGGGGAAACCCTGTGGGCACGGTGTTCGTGGCCCTGAGCACCCCGGAGCGCACGGTGGTGCGGCACATGAACTGCGGCAGCGGCCGGGATCGGGTGCGGATGCTGGCATCCCACTGCGCCTTTGACCTGCTCCGCAGAGAGCTGGAACATTTACCGATCGAAGGAGAATGAACATGGCGAAGAAAGAACCCTATGATATGACCAACAGCTACGCCCGTATGGAGCGGGACAAGCGCAAGGCCATCGGCAACCCCAACAAGAACATCCATCACAAGAAGAACGGCTCCAACTACCAGAAGGACACCGGCTCCATGGTCCGCAGCACCTCCGCCCGGCAGGAGCCGGAGAAGATGTCCACCACCATGAAGGTGCTCATCGGCGTGGTGTTCGTGGCGCTGGTGGCGGCGCTGGTGCTGCGCAGCACCGTATGGAAGGATAACGTGGTGGCCGGTGCATGGATGATGGTGCTGGTGGGGGCCGTGTGCGGCCTCATGTACTACGTCCGCAAGCGCTATCCCGGCAAGCGCAAGGTGGGCGGCACCATGGATACCGTGATCTCCGCCCTGCTGATCCTGTTCTGCGTGGTGTATGTGGGCATGGGCGCCATGGCACTGGTGGCCATGAATAAGTAAACTTTTCCCGTTGACAAACCCCGCAAAAGTGGGTATAGTAAAGGGAGAATATGCATATCTGCGAGGATGGGGACAGTAGCCCGTCCCTCCGATGCCAAGAGAGCCGCCGTATGGTGCAAGGCGGACACGGAGGACAGCGGTGAAGATCACCCCGGAGCATCCGGCTGAACCGGCAGTAAGCCCGGACGGCAGAGGGCCGTTATCTTCCCTTTCCCCCACGGCTCGTGGGGCAGAGCGGCCGCACCCGGTGCGGCAACAAGAGTGGTACCGCGGAGCTTTCGCTTCGTCTCTTAATGATTGGATTAAGGGACGGAGCTTTTTTTGTCCCTGTAAACCCGGTAAAATTCTGAATAGGAGAGGACAAGATACCATGGGAAGAACAGTTAAGATTTTTGATACGACGCTGCGTGACGGTGAGCAGTCTCCCGGCTGCAGCATGAACCTGAATGAGAAGATCGAGGTTGCAAAGCAGCTCGAAGCCCTCAAGGTAGATATCATTGAAGCAGGCTTTGCGGCTGCTTCTCCCGGCGATGCTGCTGCTATCGCAGCAATCGCTGATACCGTGCGCGGCGCTACCATCTGCTCGCTGGCACGCTGCCGTGAGCAGGACATCGAGGCGGCATGGAACTCCATCCGCCGTGCAGAGTCTGCCCGCATTCACACCTTCCTGGCAACCAGCCCGGTACACATGGAGTACAAGCTGAAGATGACGCCGGATGAGGTGCTGGAATCCGTAGCGCACAACGTAGCCTTCGCTAAGAAGTTCTGTTCGGACATCGAGTTCTCCGCCGAGGACGCAACCCGCTCCGACCTCGACTTCCTGTGCCGCGTCGTTGAAACCGCCATCAAGGCCGGTGCTACTACCATCAATATTCCGGATACCGTCGGCTACATGATCCCGCAGGAGTACGCATCCCGCATCAAGTATCTGCGTGAGCACACCGAGGGCATCGAGAACGTAATCCTGTCCTGCCACATGCACAACGACCTCGGCATGGCAGTTGCAAACTCTCTGGCAGGCGTTGAGGCCGGTATTGACCAGATCGAGTGCACCATCAACGGCATCGGCGAGCGCGCAGGCAACGCCTCGATGGAGGAGTGCGTTATGGCGCTCAAGACCCGTGCCGACCACTTCGGCATTGGCTGCAACATCGAGACCACCCAGATCTACCGTGCAAGCCGCATGATCCAGACCATTACCGGCGTTGCTGTTGCACCGACCAAGCCGATCATCGGTGCAAATGCGTTCGCACACGAGGCAGGCATCCACCAGCACGGCGTAATGGCCAACAAGGAAACCTACGAGATCATGACTCCGGAATCCGTCGGCATCCCGAAGAACGCCATCGTGCTCGGCAAGCATTCCGGCCGCCATGCGTTCGAGGAGCGCCTGCATGAGCTGGGCTACACGCTCGATCACGAGAAGCTCGAGAAGGCATTCGAGAAGTTCAAGATTCTGGCTGACAAGAAGAAGGTCATCAAGGACCGCGACCTCGAGGGTCTGATCGGTGCTGTTCCGGTTTCCGGCGAGGAGCGCTACACGCTCGACCGCTTTGTCATCAACTCTGGCAACACCATTACCTCTACCGCTGTTATCCGCGTCAAGAAGGGCGACGAGATGTTTGAGCGCGCTGCCGCTTCCGATGGCCCGATCAACGCATCGTTCCATGCAATCGACAAGATCATCGGCAAGGAAATCGTTCTGGAGGACTACTCGCTGCGCGCACTGACCGACGGCGAGGACGCACAGAGCGAGGCTATTGTCAAGATCCGCGTAGACGGCAGCAACGAGGTTGTTACCGGCCGCGGCGTATCGGTTGACGTTATGGAGGCGTCCATCAAGGCGTACATCAACGGCATTAACAAGTATTTTAACGACTAATTCAGCAGGAGGAACGCTGTTATGGGTATGACAATGACGCAGAAGATCCTCGCAAAGCATGCGGGTCTGGAAAGCGTAACGGCAGGTCAGCTGATCGAGGCAAACGTAGATCTCACGCTGGCAAACGATATCACCGGTCCGGTTGCCATCCGAGAGATGGAGAAGGCGGGCTTCGATAAGGTGTTCGACAACACCAAGATCGCGCTGGTAATGGACCACTTTGCACCGAACAAGGATATTAAGTCCGCAGAGCAGTGCCTCGAATGCCGCGAGTTCTCCAAGAAGTACAACATCGTAAACTTCTTCGACGTTGGCGCAATGGGTATCGAGCACGCGCTGCTGCCGGAAAAAGGTCTGACCGCTCCCGGTGAGCTTATCATCGGCGCGGACAGCCACACCTGCACCTACGGTGCACTGGGCGCATTCTCGACCGGCGTCGGTTCTACCGATCTCGCCGCAGGCATGGCGACCGGCAAGGCATGGTTCAAGGTGCCGAGCGCCATCAAGTTTGTGCTCACCGGCAAGCTGAGCCCGTGGGTATCCGGCAAGGACGTTATCCTGCACATCATCGGCAAGATCGGCGTGGACGGCGCTCTGTACAAGTCGATGGAGTTCGTTGGCGAGGGCGCACACGCGCTGTCCATGGATGACGGCTTCACCATCTGCGACATGGCCATCGAGGCCGGTGCGAAGAACGGCATCTTCCCGGTAGACGACAAGACGATGAATTACATCAAGGGCCGCGTAAACCGCGAGGTTACCGCATTCGAGGCCGATGCTGACGCCGAGTACGAGCAGACCATCGAGATCGACCTGTCTGCACTCCGTCCGACCATCGCGTGCCCGCACCTGCCGGAGAACACCAAGACCATTGACGACCTCGGCCATATTGAGGTTCAGCAGTCGGTCATCGGTTCCTGCACCAACGGCCGCATCGACGATATGCGCGTTGCAGCCGAAATCCTCAAGGGCCGCAAGGTAAATCCGAATGTGCGCACCATCATCATCCCCGCAACACAGGAAGTTTACCTGCAGTGCATCGAGGAGGGTCTGACCAAGATTTTCATTCAGGCCGGCGCTATCGTTTCCACGCCGACCTGCGGCCC
>OLSP01002714.1_pt1 | contig 13635 bp, 13 predicted proteins | sample 1672941 | NCBI WGS metagenome assembly OLSP01 (sample SAMEA3136739, study PRJEB25190) | human gut metagenome | reverse complement strand
CCCATTGGAAAAGATCATCGGAGAATTGAATGAAGTTAAAGCAACCATGCAGACATCCGCGGCTGCAGCTCCATGCTCGGATCGTCCTGCAATTTCTGGTATAGATAGATGATGTGCATGGCGTTGAGCAGCTGACGCTTGTACTCATGCAGACGCTTGACCTGCACGTCGAAGATCGCATCTGTGTTGAGTGCCACGCCCTGCGTCTTTTTGACGTAGGCGGCAAAGTCGAGCTTGTTGGCGCGCTTGATCTCGTCGAGCCGCGCGAGCACCGCGCCATCGCCGGCGAAGGCCTCGAGCTTCTTGAGCTCCTCGGGATGGAGCAGATAGCCGCGCCCGCCGCAGAGGTCGGCAATCAGGCCGTCGAGCCGCGGGTTGATCTGCGCGAGCCAGCGGCGGTGGTCGATGCCGTTGGTGACGTTCTTGAACTTCTCCGGCTCCATCTGGTACTGCCAGCGGAATACGTCGTGGCGCAGGATGTCGGAGTGCAGCGCGGAAACGCCGTTGACCGCCATGCCGCCCGCGATGCACAGGTTCGCCATGCGCACCTGCCCGTCCCAGACGATGGCCAACTCCGCGGTCTTGGCGGGGTCATGGTAGAAGTTCTCGACCTGCTTTTGATAGCGGTGCGCGATCTCGGTGATGATCTCCCACACGCGCGGGAGCAGCGTCTCCATGAGCTGCTGCGGCCAGCGCTCGAGCGCCTCAGCGAGCACGGTGTGGTTCGTGTAGGCGACGGAATTTTTCGTGATGTTCCACGCGGTATCCCAGTCGAAGCCCGCATCGTCCATCAGAATACGCATCAGCTCGGGAATGACCAGCGCAGGGTGCGTATCGTTGATCTGGATGACGTTCTTCTCGTGGAAGTTTTTCAGGGTGCCGTAGGTCTGGATGTGCTGCCGTGTGATGGACTGCATGGTGGCCGAAACGAAGAAATACTGCTGCTTCAGCCGCAGGGACTTGCCCTCATAGTGGTTGTCCTCCGGATACAGCACCTTGGAGATTACGTCCGCCATGGCCCGCTCCTCCCCGGCCCGCAGGTACTGCCCCTCGCTGAACAGCTTCATGTCGATGGGCTTGGGACTCTTGGCGTCCCACAGCCGCAGGGTGTTCACCTGCTGGGTGTCGTACCCGGCAATCTCCATGTCGCACGGCACCGCCAGCACACGGGTATAGTCCTCATGCACCACCATCAGGTGGCCGTTGTCCCACCGGGTGCGGACCTTGCCGCCGAAGTGAACCTCCTCCGTCTCCTGCGGCTTGGGCATGAGCCATGCATCGCCCAGATTCTTCCAGTCGTCGGGCAGCTCCACCTGCTGGCCGTCCACGATCTTCTGCTTGAAGATACCCAGCTCGTAGCAGATGGAGTAGCCGGTGGCGGGAATCTCCAGCGTGGTCATGCTGTCCAGATAGCAGGCCGCCAGACGGCCCAGACCGCCGTTGCCGAGACCGGCATCCGGCTCCATGTCGAAGATATCCGCCGCCTTGAAGCCCAGCGCCTCCACGGCCCCTGTCAGCGGCTCCAGCAGCTCCAGATTGTAGGCGTTCTTCATCAGGCTGCGTCCCATGAGAAACTCCATGGACATATAGTGGACCTTCCGCTTCTCCTGACTGTCCACCTCCTCACGGGTACGCACCCCTCGCTCGGCCATGATATCCCGCAGCACCAGAGCGCAGGCCTTCATGACCTCTCCGTCGGTGGCCTGCTTCTCCGTGCAGCCGTAGTTCAGCCGCAGCTTCTGCACGATGGCCTCCTGCAATGTTTCCTTCGTATAAGTCATAGATATCCTCCTGTATTGCATCCGGGGCTTACCGCCCCAGCAGCTTTCCATAAATATTCCGGTAGGCCCCGGCGCTGCGATCCCAGCTGAAATCGCCCTCCATGCCACGCCGCCGCACCATGCGGAAGCCCTCTGCATCGCCGTGGTACAGGCCCACCGCCTGCCCGATGGTGTCCAGCATGGCCCCGGCGTCGTAGGCGGCAAAGACATAGCCGTTGCCGTCGGGCTGCCCCACCTGACAGGACCGGACGGTGTCGTTGAGACCGCCGGTCTGCCGGACGATGGGTACAGCACCATAGCGCATGGCGATCATCTGCGACAGGCCGCAAGGCTCGCTCTTAGAGGGCATCAGAAACAGGTCGCTGCCGGCATAGATGCGGCGGGACAGGCCTTCGTTGTAGCCGATCCAGGCGCACAGCCGTCCCGGATAGCGGTTCTGAGCGTGGCGGAAGAAATTCTCATATCCACCGTCACCGCTGCCCAGCACCACCAGCTGACAGCCGGTGGCCATGATGCCATCCAGCGCCTGACATACCAGATCCACGCCCTTGTGTCCCACCAGCCGGGTCACCATAGAGAGGACCGGTGTCCCCTCCTCCTGAGCAAGGCCCAGCTCCTGCTGAAGTGCCGCCTTGCATAAGGTCTTCCCCTCCGACTCCGCCGCCGTGTATCGGGCGGGCAGATTGGGATCGCACTCCGGGTCATAGCTCACCATATCGATGCCGTTGAGCACACCGGAGAATTTCCACTGGATGCTGCGCACCACGCTGTCCAGTCCGGCGGCATAGGCGCTCTCCCGCAGCTGGGCGGCGTAGGTGGGGCTGACGGTGGTCACGGCGTCCGCCGTCACCATGGCCCCCTTCATGAGGTTCACGCACCCATCCATCTGTAGAACGCCGCTCTCGTACCAGTCTCCCCGGTTCAGGCCGAAAAGATCCTCCACCGTGTCGGCGCCGTACTTGCCCTGATACTCGATGTTGTGAATGGTGAACACGGTGGAAACGTTTTCAGCCACAGTTTTCAAGTAAATCGGCACCAGTGCAGTCTGCCAGTCGTTGCAGTGAATCACCTCCGGCCGCCACTCCAGCATGGGAAGCACCGACACCACCGCCTTGGAAAAGAAGGCAAACCGCTCTCCGTCGTCCATCTGGCCATACAGCGCCCCACGGCGGAAGTACCGCTCGTTATCCAGAAAATACCAGACGACGCCCCGATACTCCAGTGAGAACAGGCCGCAGTACTCATGCCGCCACGCCAGGTCCACATAGGTATAGCCATGCCAGCGCATTTTCTCTCTCCATGCGTCCGAAACTTGCCCGTACAGCGGCAGGATCACCGCCGCACGATCCCCACCGGCAGCCACCGCCGGCGGGAGACTTCCCAGCACATCCGCAAGACCTCCGGTCTTGCAGAAGGGAGCCGCCTCGCTGGTCACATATAAGATATCCATGCCGTTACCTCCTTGTGTCCCCTCCCCGCAGCCTGCGGGGAGGGACGTGATTCGTTTATACGGTAGCGTTGCGGGCCACCACCACAGGATAGCTCTCGTCTCCAATGAGGGTGCGTCCCTCCCGGATGGTCACAGCCTTGTCGGCAATGACGCAGCGCAGGGTGGCATCCTTTTTCACCACCGTGCCCTTAAAGAGCACGCAGTTCTCCACCTGCGCTCCCTTCTCTACCCGGACACCCCGAAACAGAATGCAGTTTTTCACGCTGCCCTGAATATCGCAGCCATCGGCAATGAGGGAGTTCTCGCACACCCCGGCAGGGTCCAGATACGCCGGAGGCGCATCGTTCTCCTTGGCCAGAATGGGTCGCCGGGGATCGAACAGCAGCCGCCGCTGCGCCGGGTCCAGCAGCTCCATGCTGCGGCGGTAGTAGGTCTGTACCGTATCGATGCGGGCGGCATACCCCTGCCACACATAGGCGTGCAGATGCAGCCGATCCTTCTGATCCTGTAAAATGTGGTGGCGGAAGCTGTGCCGGTTGTGGGCCATGCACTCCTCCACCAGCTGCACCAGCAGCTCCCGCCGCAGGATGCACACGTTCAGGCAGCGGTAACCCGCCGGGGTGTGGACGTCATAGGCCACATCCACGATGCGGCCCCGTTCATCCATCTCCAGATAGGTATCGCTGGGGTCGCCGGGCTCCGCCGTACAAACCTCCGTCAGGTCGGCCCCGGAGGCGATGTGCTCCTGCAATACCTGCTCCAGCGGCAGATTGATGACCAGATCGCTGTCCGCCAGCACCACATACTCCTGTCTGATCTCCCGTAGGTACTCCAGCACGCAACCCAGCGCCTCCACCTTCCCCCGGAAGCGTCCGGCGGAGGTGCGGCTCTCGGCATAGGCGAAGGCCGGCAGCAGCGTCAGCCCGCCCCGATTGCGGCTCAGATCCCAGCTGCGGCCGTTGCCCAGATGATCCAGCATACTCTGGCACTTGCCGTGCATGATGACGCCCACATCGTGGATCCCGGCGTTGACCATGCTGGAGAGCATAAAGTCCACCACCCGGTAGTTGCCGCCGAAGGGCATGGAGCCGGGGATGCGGTGGGCGATCAGGTTCCCCAGCCCCGTGGGCTTTCCGTAAGAAAAAATGATGCCGTGCATGGTGTGGTTCATGCCTTCACCTCCCCGTGATGCCGGTCCAGCAGAGTCTTGGCGGAGACGATCTCCCCGTCCCCTATCACGGTACCGGGTCCCAGCACCGCCACGCCCCAGTCATCCGGATCCTGTGCCGTCTCCGGCGGAGCGCCCACCTGAGCGTCCCTGCCGATGCGGCAGTTCTCACCCACGATGGCGTACTGCACCACGGCTCCCGACTCCACCACGGCGCCGGGCATCAGCACGGAGTAAGAGACGACGGCCCCCTCCCCCACCTGGGTGTTGTAGCTGAGGACGCTGTTCTTCACCTCGCCCAGCACCTCGCAGCCCTTGGCCACGACGCTGTTGCCGATGTCCGCCTTGGCTCCCACATAGGCCGGGGGACAGGAGGGCGTGCGGCTGTAAATAGGCCACCGGCGATCCAGCAGGTTCAGTCCGGAGCCGGGACTCAGCATATCCATGTTGGCGTCCCACAGGGACACCAGCGTCCCCACGTCCTTCCAGTAGCCGTCAAAGCGCCATGCGGTCATCCGCTCCCCCGCCGCCAGCATGGCGGGGATGATGTTCTTGCCGAAGTCGTTTTCCGAGGTGGGGTCCGCCTCGTCGGCCACCAGATACTCCCGCAGCTTGCTCCATGTGAAGATATAAATACCCATCGACGCCAGATTGCTCTTGGGTTCTCTGGGCTTTTCGGCAAACTCCGTGATGCGGTCCTCCCCGTCCACCGACATGATACCGAAGCGGCTGGCCTCTGCCCACGGCACCTCCATCACGGCGATGGTGCAGGCAGCCCCGGTCTCCTTGTGGCGGCGCAGCATCACGGCGTAGTCCATCTTATAGATGTGGTCGCCGGAGAGCACCGCCACATACTCCGGATCGTACAGATCCACGAAGCCGATGTTCTGATAGATGGCGTTGGCCGTCCCCTTGTACCAGCTGGCGCCGGTGGCGCTCTGGTAGGGCGGCAGAATGTGAACGCCGCCGTCCAGCCGGTCCAGCTCCCACGGCTGACCGTTGCCGATGTAGCTGTTGAGCTCCAGCGGCCGGTACTGGGTCAGCACACCCACGGTATCGATACCGGAGTTGGCGCAGTTGGACAGAGGAAAATCAATGATGCGGAACTTCCCGCCAAAGGGTACCGCAGGCTTTGCCATGTCGCCGGTAAGCACATACAGCCGGCTCCCCTGTCCGCCGGCCAGAAGCATGGCGACACATTCTTTTTTCATGTCCGTCCCTCCGTTCCGTTTTTCGGTTCTGCGGGCCGCCTGGACCGGCCCTTGAGGATTACCCCGCCCAGCGGCGGGATCCTGATCCTCAGGGACCTTTCCCGCCCGTGGGAGGGAATGTCCTCCACGGTCAGCAGCCCCTCATTGCACACACCGGATCCGCCCCACTGGAGGCTGTCGGTATTGAACACCTCTTCATAATACCGCTTGCCCACCGGCACGCCGAAGCGGTAGTCCTCCCACGCCTCCGGGGAGAAATTCACCGCACAGACCAGTTCATGGCCCGCCCGATCCCGCCGCAGGAACACGATGACGTTGCTGCGGTTGTCATCGACCACCAGCCACTCGAAGCCATTCCAGTCGCTGTCGTTCTCCCACAGGGGCCGGTTTTTCCGATAAAAGCGGTTCAGCTCCCGGATACATTCATGAGTCCGGCGGCAGTCCTCCTGCTCCAGCAGATACCAGTCCAGCTGTCCGGCGAAATCCCACTCGTGCCATTGGGCCAGTTCCGTTCCCATGAAGGTCAGCTTCTTGCCGGGGTGCGCCAGCAGGTACAGGTAAAAGCCCCGCACCCCCGCCAGCTGCCGCCAGTCGTCGCCGGGCATCTTCCCCCGGAGGGAGCCCTTCATGTGAACCACCTCGTCGTGGGACACCGGCAGCACGAACCGCTCCGAGAAGGCGTACACCATGGAGAAGGTCACATCCTTGTGGTGGTACTGGCGGAACCACGGATCCATTTTCAGATAGTGGCAGATGTCGTTCATCCACCCCATGTTCCACTTGAGGTCGAAGCCCAGACCTCCCTCCTCTACGGGCCACGTGACCTTGGGCCACGCCGTGGACTCCTCCGCCGCCGTCAGGGCCGGCGGATCCATGGTGGCGGCCATCCGATTCAGATCCTGCAAAAAGGAGATAGCCTCCAGATTCTCATGGCCGCCGTAGACGTTGGGCCGCCACTCCTGCCGGTCATAGTCCAGATACAGCATAGACGCCACGGCATCCACCCGCAGGCCGTCCATGTGGTACTCCCGCAGCCACCACGCCGCCGAGGACAGCAGGAAGCTCCGCACCTCGCCCCGGCCGAAGTCAAAGACCCGTGTCCCCCATCCGGCGTGCTCCCGCTTCAGGGGGTCGCCGTACTCGTACAGGCAGGTGCCGTCGAAATCGATGAGCCCGTGCTCATCCTTGCAGAAGTGGGCCGGCACCCAGTCCAGAATCACGGCGATCCCGGCCCGATGCATCCGATCCACGAAATATTTCAGATCCTCCGGGGTGCCGTAGCGGGCGGTGGGTGCAAAATACCCCACACACTGATACCCCCACGAGTCATCCAGCGGATACTCCGTCACCGGCAGCAGCTCCACGGCGTGATAGCCCATATCCCGAACATAGGGGGCCAACCGGTCCGCCAGCTGCCGATAGGTGAGAAAGCTGCCGTCCTCCTGCCGCTGCCAGGAGCCGGGATGCACCTCGTAGATGTTGAGTGGTCCCTCCCACAGAGGCTCCCGGCGGCGCTTTTTCCGCCATGCCGCATCCCGCCACGGATAGGGTGCCATCTCCCACAGACGGCTGGCGTTCGCCGGACGCAGCTGGCTGTAAACGCCGTAGGGATCCGCCTTCCAGCGGGTGCGCCCGTCGGCGCCCTCCACCACATATTTATAGGACTGCCCCACTTGGGCCTGCGGCACCGTGGTCTCCCAGATGCCCTCCGGCCAGCGGTTCATGGCAAGGCCCTGCCAGTCGCTGAAGTCCCCCGCCACCCGGACGCTCCGAGCATTGGGGGCATAGACCCGGAAGCACCAGCCCTCCGCCGTGCGGTGTGCGCCCAGCAGAGACTGCGCCTCCTGCCAGCTGCCCTCGAAAAACCGTTTCAGACCGCCTTCCATGCTCTCCCCTCCGTCTCCGGGGCAGGCGCAAACTCCCCTACCCCGCCTTTGTGGGCTTATTTTACTCCAATCCCCTCCCTCCGTCAAGCGCCGGTGGCCGTCAAGACACCATTTCTACGAATCCCACAACGAAAAAGCGCACGGGCTATTCCGTGCGCTTTTTTCAGCCCTTTCCGCAGCTTATGAAAGCCCCTTCCAACCATCCGATGCGTTCTTGCGGCGGCCGCCCGGATATGCTATACTCTCCTTATCACCGATGTACATCTCCACCATGAAAGGAGCCCTCCATGCTGACCATCCGCAGAGCCGCTGCCGCCGATCAGCCGCAGCTTATGGCCATCTATCGCACGGCGCAGGAATATATGCTGCAAACCGGAAATCCCACCCAGTGGGGCCGCTCCTATCCGTCGCCGGAGCTGATCCGCTCCGATATCGCTCAGGGCATCTGCCGGGTTCTTAGCGATGAAGCCGGGATACATGGGGTGTTTGCGCTGCTGGATACCCCCGAGCCCACCTATTCCCGGATAGAGGGTGCCTGGCGGAACGACGCCCCCTACCTCACCATCCACCGTCTGGCCGGGGACGGCCGGACACACGGTCTCTTCCGCTGTGCTGCGGGCTACTGCAAGGCCATTTCCCGGAATGTCCGAGCGGATACCCACGCCGACAACCACACCATGCAGCATTTGCTGGAAGAGAACGGCTTCCTCCCCTGCGGCACGATCCATGTGCGGGACGGAACGCCCCGGCTGGCATACCATTGGACGGCAGACCGCCCGTGACCTGTACGCCATCCACCGCCTTGCGGCCCCAGCACTCCCCCTCATACAGCACGCAAAAAGGCCCGGCGCATGATGCGCCGGGCCTTCTCATCACTGTTTCTGCTGCAGGTCAGCCGCTTACTCCTGATCCTCATCTTCGGCGTCTGCCAGATCGCTCAGGTCGAACTCCAGCTTCTCGCCGCAGTTGGGGCAGCGGATCTCGCCGCTCTCCAGCGTGTCCTCATCGAACACGATCTCCTCCTCGCAGACGGGGCAGGTGGTCTCGAAGTACTCCTCGTCGTCATCCTCGTCCTCGTCATACTCGTCGTCATCGTCCTCCAGCTCGTAGAGGGCCTCCTCCACCTCGCACAGGTCGTCGCTGACGGCGTCCAGACCATCCTCCACGTCGCACAGCTCGTCCTCCAGATCCTCGAACTTCCCGGACATATCGTCCAGCACGTCGATGATGGCGGCAATGAGCTTACCCTCCTTGGACTCGGTGTCCAGAGCCAGCCCCTCGGCCAGACCCTTCAGATACGCTACCTTCTCAGAAATCTCCATGTTTGTTCTCCTTTCTAAGTACGGTGGTCCTTTCCTTACTTGGCCCGGCCGATGTACTCGCCGGTACGGGTGTCGATACTGATCTTATCACCGATGTTGATGAACAGGGGCACCTTCACCTCAGCGCCGGTCTCCACGGTGGCGGGCTTGAGGGTGTTGGTGGCGGTGTTGCCGGCCAGACCGGGCTCGGTCTCGGTGACCTCCAGATCCATGAAGTTGGGACACTCCAGACCAAAGACGCTGCCCTTGTAGCTCAGCACCTTGCAGACGGTGTTCTCGGTGACGAAGCGGAAGGCATCGCCCAGAATATCCTTGTTCAGGGGGACCATGTCATAGGTCTCCTGATCCATGAAGTAGTACAGGTCGCCGTCGTTGTAGCTGTAAGCCATGTCCTTGCGCTCCACGAAGGCCTCCTCGAACTTAGCAGTAGGGTTGAAGGAAGTCTCGGTGACGGCGCCGGTCACCACGTTCTTCATCTTGGTGCGGACGAAGGCAGCGCCCTTGCCGGGCTTGACGTGCTGGAACTCCACGACCGTCATGATCTTGCCCTCGTACTCGGAGGTCTTGCCGTTTCTGAAATCACCGGCGGTAATAGTTGCCATAGTTGTATCCTCCCATATTATGAGAAAATCTCCTTCTGTGGGAGCATTTCCTCGGATTTATGAATTAGCACAGCAGTTATATTCTACATGATATGTCCCGTTTTGGCAAGGGCTTTGCCATATTTTTTCCCGCTTTCCGGGGAAATTATGTGTGCCGGCGGCGGCAGACGGCCTTAAAGGGCGCCTGCAAGGCGTGGAGCACCCAGTTCCATGCGCCCTTCGGCCCTCCGGCAGGCTCCACCATCAGCGCCAGTACCCCCGCCAGATTGGCCCCCAGCATATCCGTCAGCAGCTTATCCCCTATCATGGCCGTCTCGGCGGCGGTGGCCCCGGCCTGCTCCATGGCCCGGTGAAAGCCTGTGGTCCGGGGCTTCTGTGCATGACCCACATAGGGGATGCCCAGCTCCCGGCAAAAGGTCTCCACCCGGTGGGAGGAGCGGTTGTTGGACAGAATCATCACCTGCACCCCGCCTTCCTCCATGCGGCGCAGCCACTCCCTTACCCGGTCGTCCGGGTGAGGGACGTACTTAGGAGCCAGCGTATAGTCCAGATCGCTCAGCAGCAGACGGATACCCCGCTGCCGCAGATACTCCGGGGTGATCTCCTCATAGGTTTCAAACAGCCGATCCGGCACCAGTGATACTCGCATACATCCGCTCCTGCCTACATAGTCTGCCTATGGCATCCACGGGCAGAGGAGAACGCTTCCGCATCATTCCGGGCCTCCTCTCTGCCTGTCAGCGCTATCATACCATGAAATCCGCCGGATGACAAGGGGGACTGAACATGACGCTGTATCTCACCGCCGCACCGGACCGGCTGGCGCAGGCCAGAGCCGCCACGGCCCAGCTGGCTCATGCGGCCTACCGCATCGGGCTGGGCTCCCAGCTGCTGGCAGCGCCCCTCCCGGCGGCGCTGCGGGGTGGCCTGATGGTGGTATCTGACCGGCAGGCCCCGGCAGTGGAGCAGCCGGAGCCGCTGGCCCGTCAGCTGGTGCGGGTGTGTCTGCGGCGGGGCTTTTCCGGGGTGGTGCTGGATCTGGAGGAGCTGCCGGAGGGCCAGTGGGCGGAGGATCGGGCGGCCCTGATCCGGCAGCTGGCGCCGCTGCTTGGGGCCTACGGCCGCCGCCTCTATGTGCCGGAGATCTACGCCGCCGCCTCGCCGGAGACGGTAGTGCTGCTGTGTACCGCCCTCTCTGGCGGTAGCCTGCAGGGTCGTCTGGAGGAGACCTGCGCCGCCTACGGCGCTCAGCGGCTGGCGCTGGATCTGGAGCGGCTGATGATGGACTTCCCCCTGCCCTGCCCCAGCGGCGAGGGGATACGGCTGAGCCGGGAGGAACTGGCCATACGGATGCAGGGGCGGTCCGTGTTCTACGCCGAGGATCTGTGCGCCCGGTACTTCACCTATCGCCGGGGCGGCCAGACGCACTTCGTTCTCTTTGACGATGCCGGGACACTGAGGCGGAAAATAGAGATGGGGCAAGCGCTGGGCATCCGGGAGGGCTTCGTGATGCTGCCGGAGGTGGAGGATCTCATGGGATTTCTCTTCACCGGGGAAGGCTGACGCATGGAAAATCTGAAAAAACGAAGGTCTGAGCAGATGCTCAGACCTTCGCAGTGAGATCAATAATATCTCTTGTTTCTGTTCTTGCGGGCAGCCTCGGACTTCTTGCGGCGCTTCACGCTGGGGCTCTCGTAGCACTCTCTCTTACGCACCTCAGCCAGAACGCCAGCCTTCGCACAGCTTCTCTTGAAACGCTTCAGAGCGCTATCCAGGGACTCGCCTTCCTTGACGTGTACTTCGGACATCTATTTTTCCCTCCCTCCGATGCACCCGGCTATTTCCAGGGCGCTCTTTAAGAGCCACTATACATGACTTTAACAGGGGATATTATACCGGGAAGTATGGTACTTGTCAAGGCATTTTCAGAAAAAACGGCGGGAATTGCGAAAAAAGTCCCGCCTGTCGATACAGGCGGGACTTGCATTCAAAACGGTACTGATTTAGCCATTTATTGCAATGCCGTCAATGGTCAGTTTACCGGTGGTGCCGGGAACAAAGCGTCCGTACAGCTCGCTCTGACCGGCAGGAGCGGTCTTGCTGTCCTGTGCAAGGGTATTGCCGGTAGAAGCGGTATGGTTGATGGTGACCTCGCCAGCATTGGCCGTACCCACCACTACGCCGACACGCCAGCCACCATCATCCGTGGAGTGCAGTTTGGTATTCGTCACCGTGCAGTCGGTGATGGAGTGATAGGTGGCGGGGTTTGCACCGGCGTGACCGATGATACCGCCCACAGAGCCTTTGGCCGTGATTTCGCAGTTCTCCACAGAGCAGTTGGTGATGGTCACATAGGTATCCACCGGGCCGTCATTGGGGTTGTTATAGCCGGAGGACCAGCCCACAAGGCCACCCACACGAGCGCCAGCGGTGCTGGTGATGGTGGAATTGGTCAAATGGCAGTTGACCAGATCGATTTTCGGCATGGAATCCACATTGCAGATGAATGCACCGATGCCCTGCGTATTGGTGCTGTCGTTGATGGTCATCTTATCCAACGTCAGATCCTTGATCACGATACCGGAGGTACCGGCAAAACCGCCGGCGAACAGAGCGTTGTTCAGGCCGGAGATGGTATGGCCGTTGCCCTCCACCGTAATGACACCGGCGCCACGATAACCATCCACCGTAACGGGCGTCCAGGTCTCGCCCTCTGCCAGCGTGATATCCCCGTTGATGATGATCTTGTTGTCGCCGGAGCCTGCATCCGTGAGGGTGGTCAGTGCCGTTTTCAGCTCCTCAGCCGTTGCAACGGTAACGGTGGTGGGTACCTTTTCGGGATACTCGGCAGCGTTATCGTATCTGTTGTTGAAGCTGTCGCTCTCTACGGTGTCCTGCGTAGCCGTCACGGTGATGGTGATGTTCTTGAGCTCCTTGCCCATGTAATCATTGCCTGCGGTGGTAGCCATCGTACCGGTGAGGGTGATCAGACCGGTCGATGCCTTAGCCGTACCCTTGGCGGTCAGGTGACCTTCCTGATTGATGTCAAAGGTAGCTCCATCCGCCGTCTTATAGGTAAAGGTGATGACCTTCAGCAGGCCAGAGTCACCCTCCAGACCGGTAACAACGATTTTGTACTTCAGGGCCAGATTGCCGTTGTTGACGATCTGGAAGGGGGTCAGCTCATAGGTGCAGCCCGGCTCCCACAGGGGATTCTGCTCTTCGTCAAAAGCGGTACCCTCCTGCGTTTTCCATGCCAGATTTTTGATTGCATTGCCGTTTTCGTCCTGAATCTCGATATCCAGATTACCGGCCTGGATCTTGTTGACACCCGTGCTTGCGGTGTCGGTGAACCATGCGAAGGTAGAGCCTACCAGCATAGCCAGGCACAGAACCATAGCCATGACGCTGCCCAGCAAGGCCCGTTTGGTGGACTTGCAATTTGTCATGATATCTTCCTCTTATTTTCTTATGTGTGACCGATGGGGCGTCTCAAGGGGAGTACGGATTGCCACAGCCCGACTGCGGACCGGTCTGCACCGTCGTGCCAGACGATTTTCAGCCACTTCGTGTCATGAAAATCGGGACACATCCTCGAAATCGCCTTGCTGCATCCGCCGCTGGCGGCGCTGCGGCGATTTCCGCAATGACATTTCTGTTCATGTCTTTACAAAGAGGCGCAGCCCAACGTGGGAATCCGTATTCTCTTTGGAACACCCTTTATCGTTTCAATGAAATGATAACCGCCCATGGGCGGTTCGGCGCGCACTATATATACGTGGATATTAGCACTTCTTCTGGCTGTATGCAAGAGGGAACATCGATTTTCGTTGATCTGAGGCAAAGGTTTAGAACGTACTTAAGCAGTATCACATAAAATACCACATTTTCCGGGGATAAAGGGGGATTTTTTCGGGCAGAAAAAGCGCCGCCTCCCTTCGTGGGAGGCGGTGCTTCTGCGTTTTTACTTGGCGGGCTTGACGATGAGGTTGATGAGCTTATTCTTCACCAGAATGGTCTTAACGACCGTCATGTCGCCGGTGGCCTTCTGAACCTTATCCAGCGCCAGAGCGGCGGCCTTCACCGTCTCCTCGTCGCTGTCCATAGCCACGGTAACGGTACCCTTGAGCTTGCCGTTGACCTGCACGGCCATCTCCACGTGGGAGTCCACGGTCTTGGACTCGTCCCAAGTGGGCCAAGGCATCTGCATGGCCA
>OLSP01002707.1_pt1 | contig 13667 bp, 13 predicted proteins | sample 1672941 | NCBI WGS metagenome assembly OLSP01 (sample SAMEA3136739, study PRJEB25190) | human gut metagenome | reverse complement strand
TGACACGCTCTCCGCTGATGCCGTAGGTGGCGGCGAGCATTTCCGAAACCGGCTGAGATATATGATAAAAACATTATCGGTCTTCTGGCTAAATCACATTTGAAAATGAGAGATATTGCAACTGTCGTCAATTGTAAGAACTGTTTGAAGGTCTAAATCAAAAACGCAACATCCATTTAATCAAAATAGATGTTGCGTTTTTCGCAGAGATATTCAGATTTTCATTCAATGCACTGCTTTAGAACATCGCAGAACGCCATATCATCATCTACGGCGGCGATTGCGGCGTTGATCAAAGTTCCCCGGTCAGTGTTGCCCCAGTTAATATGCAGACCATATTCCAACGCCATGCAGCGAATCAATTCACGGGTGCTACGGCCATTTCCCTCACGGAATGGATGGATGATGTTCAGTCCGGCCATCGTCTGCGACAGATTTTGAATCTGCTTTTCTTTATCCTGTTCGGCAAGCAGCTTCTTGGAGTGAATGGTTTTGAACACCCGCTCTAATTCTCGGTCAATCAGGTCTGGCGGGTAGAACATCGTGTCGCCCTTGCTGATTTGCTCCTTGCGGATGTGCCCTGCAAACGGGTACACATCCTCAAAAAGGAAGCGGTGAATCCGAAATAGGTGAGTTTTGGTAAAACGTCCCTTGATTGGCTCCTGTAACAGAGCCATCTGTTTTACAGCCGTAAATTCTTCTTCGGCCTGTTTGAGTTCGGCTTTATCATGAATGTTCAACTTGTTGATCAGAACATCCGTATCCGGGTAGCAGTACATGGACTGCACTGTGGTGTAGACATCATACTTTGAGAACATAATCAGCCCTTCTTCGCGTACTTTGCGCGCAGTTCGTTCACGACCTGTTGATAGCTGGCTTGACCGTTGCCAATGCGATCAAGGTTGCTGCGTGTATCTTTGCTGATGGTCATTCCCTCAATGGCAAAGGTGCCATACACATTGCGGAGGTTGCTCTTGTGCTGGGCAGGGGTAGTGTACTTGACGCTCATGGTTTGGCCTCCTTCTGATCTACATAATACTATATAAAGTTTATCGTGTATGAGTCCTATTGTCAATCTACAACTTGTTGTCAAATGTAAAAAGCGCAGCTTCCATTCAGTCAGAGTAGAAGTTACGCTTTTGCGTTATATCGTATTTTATTGCAAATTGGGATGTGATACATCTGAACCCCATGTGAGCTATATCTCAAGGGCCTGTAGCTCACTTGTCCGCCAACCATATTACGCCCCAAACTGCATCGTCTCGAAAATCCGCGGCTTGGAGATCATACTTGCGAGCGAGAAAGGTCGTTTGGATGGCAGAACATTTTATATAGACGAATATACGTTGATTTTTCTTTTCTCACAGTGCATAAGGTGTGCACAAAAGCGATATTGCTGGGAGAGCGTTCGGTTCGCATCCGAAAGGTCGAGGGTTCGACTCCCTTCGAGTCCATAAAACGCCGTATCGTGTTAAACGATACGGCGTTTCTTTTTGTCTTTCTTTGCAAAATCGTGCATCATTCGTCTTAACATCGCAAAATCGCGTGTGCAGCATTTTTAGGCACAATGCTTATGGTTTCACCTGCTGTTTTGTCTAAAACGACGATTCCGGCATTTGATGTACAACGCCCAACTTTTTGAGGATTTTGCGACTTGTTTTTCTGATTTTTGCCTCGTCCAGCCGATGCTGCGTGACGCTTGAACTCCTCAAATTCGTCCAGCGGTACATTAAGAACGATCTCGATATTATAGTCGTGTCCGACACGCACTTCTTTGATAAACTGTTTCAAAATGGCCTGACGCCTTTCAAAACTAGCGCCCTTATAGGTGCTTGCCCATGTGAACAGATCACTGCAATTACGTTCAGCCTTCCGGTTCTGCTCCTCGATCTCCTTCAATTTCATTTCCGAGTCTGCCAGATTGGTCTGTGCAATAAGCAGTGCTTCCTTGTTTTCATTGACCATCTGCTGGATCATCTCGCGGTCGAGTCCGCTTGTTCCTTGGATGACACGAATCATTTCCTTTTTAACGCATCCTGTTCGTCAACCTTGGTCTGGACTTCCTCTTTCCAACGAGTTGTTTCTTTTTTAGCTGCATCCAAATCTTTACGCCGCATTTCTTCCAGAAGATTGCTCTTGGAGCACTCCAGAATTTCTTCAAATTTCATGCACACGATGCTTTCTACAACTGCGTCCAGTATCGTTACACCATATCCGGGAAATTGTGATTGGACAGTTCGATGGTGCTATAACCACCCGTCACCCCCCTGCCGCAAAGGCGCTGAAGGGCCAAAAGGTGAATACCATCGCCAGCGTCAAAAGGGCACTGACAAGACGTGTTCGTTTTGAGAATCGTTGTTTCATGGAGTGCTCCTTTCTGTTTGCAAAGTGTTCCCCGCAGATTTTGCGGGGCGAAACCATGTTTTTGACCCTGCGGGGGTCATCCGGTCTGCGCGGTAGAGGGCAGAATGGTCATTCTGCCGTCCACCGCCGCATCCAGCATCTCGTGCTCCCGGAAATATTCCATCAGGATATCCTGACAGGAGGTTGCCACGCTGCGGGGCTTCTGGAGCTTGCAGATGGTATCGTAGGAGATGTTGAAAAAACTCTCGATGTTTTTGAAGTGGTAGTTCTGCAAGCCCACGGTGAACAGGGCACCGTCGCTGATCTCCTTGCCCACCTCCTTGCCGCAGTAGGTAAAGTAATCAAAATCGCCCTTAGCGCGGTCGTAGCGCAGCCGCAGGGTGGAGGGCAGCTGGTAGAACTCGGTGTGGCCGGTGTAGGCCTCCTCCCGCAGCATGTAGTGGAGCATCTGGCGCAGCTGCTGGCCTGTCACCTTGAACATGAACACGCCGTCATCGTAGGGGAAGCCCTCGATGAGGTCGCCGTAGGTGACAATGGGACCCAGCTTTTCGGCCCGGATGCTGCCAGAGCCGATGAGCATAATATCGATGCCAAGGCTACGGGTGAAGATGTCCGCAAACAGATTGCCCAGCTCGGTCTCCCGGGTGCGCTCCGGGTGGGTCAGCTCCCGGCGGAAGCGCGCCACGATGTGGCTGTACTTTTCGTCCACCTGACTGGTGAAGCGGTGCAGAACCTGCTCCATGGCGGGGTTGCGGGGGCAGGTCTCGGCGGTGATGGGCACCGTGTGCCATGTGTAGGAATCGATGCAGTTGTTGTCCGTGTCCACAATGATGTCAAAGCGCCCTATCTGGTCGGTGCCGGTGCCCGCCTGCGCAATGACCACGCCGTTTTCCTCCACCGCGTGCTCTGGCAGAGTGTGGCTGTGCCCGCCGATGATCAGGTCCACCCCCCAGGCCGGGTCCAGCTGACGGGCCAGATGGCGGTCCTCCTCAAAGCCGATGTGGGTCAGCAGCACGGTAAAATCGATGTCGATGCTGTTGTGGGCGTTGCAGATCTTGCCCACCTCGGCGGCAGCTGCGGCGGTGTCCACAAATGACCCCACCAGAGATTCGGACTTGGTCTGGTTGATGACGTCCTGGGTGATGATGCCGATGAACAGGATGTTCATCCCGTCCACCCGCAGGATCTTGTAGGGGGTGAACAGCCGTGTGGGGGTGTTTTTGATGTAGAGGTTTGCGTTGATGATGGGAAAGCGCGCGCATTTTTCGATGAACAGCAGGTGTGCGATGCCGTAATCCACCTCGTGGTTGCCGATGGTGACGATGTCCGGGGCAAGGGCGTTCATGATCTCGATGGTGGAAAGCCCCTTGTATTCGGAATCAATGACCGAGCCCCGGAACATATCACCTGCAATGGCGTAGATGGTGTTGGGCTCCTCTGCCCTCACCTTTTCGATGTATCCGGACAGCATGGAAACGCCGCCCACCAGTTTTTCGTCCACCTGCTCTGCCAGAAAGTCTCCGTGCAGATCATTGGAGTGGAGGATGGTGATCTTTTTGGTGTGTTTCATGGTGCATTCCTCCCGGTGTGGGGCGGCGGCGGTCAGCCCATGGCCTCCTGCCGCGCAAAGTAGACAGTATTGACAAGGCTCATATAGCTCTCTTCGCCGTCCAGATAGAACTTCAGGGCAAGGGTGTCCTCGTCCTCCAGCGTGACGGCGTAGCGGGAGCCATCCTCTCCGGTAAAGGTAGCGTACCACTCCTGATTGGTCTGGAAGGGCACCTCCGGGGTGCCTTCGTGGTAGAACAGGTCGGCTTCCTCCACGTTCAGCTCCGGGTAGGGGGTGATGTAGCTGGCGGTGAAGGGCAGTTGGTCGCCCTCGGTCTCGCCGTCGGTGGGCAAAAAGCACATCCGGTCGGCATCCTCCGGAGCGGTGTCAAAATAGCCCTCGTCGGTGTCGCGGGCGGTCTCCAGCCAGTTACCTTCCAACGACCACGGACTGGTAGTGGTCTCCCAGTCGTCCCCTTCCGGGTAGATGGTAAAATCGCACACGCCGTCTGCCTGCACCACATGGCCGTTCTCGCCGGAAAGGAAGGGGCTGAATACCAGCTCTTCGCCGGTGCTGGGGTACAGTTCCACCTCGGTGTTGGGGACAATATCGCTGATGTTGCACAGCAGCAGGATGGGCTGACCGTCCTCACTGTAATAGAGCTGTTTACCGCGCTGGAGCGGTTTTTCGGCATCGTCTGTCAGGCTCGTCTCGTAGACAAACAAGGTGGCCTGCGCCTCCTGCGGGAAGATGCAGTACAGGTCGCACCCGCCATCCGGTGCCACGACCCAGTGATCCTGCGGGATGTCGTAGACGAAGCCCCACAGCTCCCGCAGGCCCTGCTGGCTGTCCAGCACCTGCTGCACGTCGGTGGTCATCTCATAGGAGCCGCCCAGATACAGCACACAGGCGCGGTATTCGTCCTCCCCTGCCAGAAGGCGCATGTAGGTCACGTCCTCCGGCTCGGTGTACTCCTGTTTGGCGGAGGGCGATGCGATCATGTTGTCTCCGTCCAGCATTTTTTCGGGTTTGGAGCTGGACGCGCTGCTGCCTTTGCCGCAGCCCGCCAGACCGATGGTTAGCGCCAGCAGGGCTGCCAGAAGTTTCAGTCGTTTCATAAGTTCTCCTTTTCTCATGCCCTGCCGGGGCGCACCTCAGGAGGCAGCGCCGGGCGTTGGGTGTTGGGAAAAATCGTCTACGCCCTCCACCGGCTCCGGGCTGCCGGTCCCGGCAGAAAGCCGGGGCGACCAGTCCAGCGCGCGGCCGGTGGTGCAGTAGACCACCGCCGTGATGTCGGGGGTGTCAGGGGTGCCGTTGCACAGCAGCAGCACGGGTTGACCATCCCGCCCGCAATACAGCTCCCGGCCCGTCTGGTGCGGGTACTGGTGGTCCTGCTTTTCGTAGACAAAAAGCGTATCCTCCCTGCGCACGGCAAAGATGCAGTACAGCTCCCGCCCGCCGCCCGGCGCTGCGACCCGGTGATCTGCCGGGATGTCCGTAACAAACTGCCACGGCTGTTCCTGCAGGCTGTCCAGCGCAGCGTCCACATCGGCGGTGCGCTCCGGGACACTGCCCAGATAGAGCACCACGGCAAGGCTGCCGTTCTGCTCTGCCTGCTGCCGCAGCTGCGCCACGGTCACAGCGTCCGGCCGGGGAGCGCTGTCCGAAGCTGCTGCGCCGCCGGAGCGGATGGGGTCGCCGTCCACCGGCCCGCAGCCCGCAAGGCTCAGGGTCAGCGCCAGCAGGGTGGCAAACAGCTTCATGGTCAGGCCCTTCATCTTACGCCCACGGGTCGGCAGACGTGGGGACGCGGATGCCGGTCATCAGGTACTGCTCCCACAAGAACCACTGGCCGTTGCCCTTGCGCCGCAGCTTGATGGGCCGGGGGCTGTCGGCACCGCCGCAGGGGATGAACAGCTTGCAGTAGCCCTCCTCCACATAGGAGGCGTGGTTGCTGCCCACCAGCAGGGTGAAGGGCTGGCGGGGGGTATAGCCGTTTTCCGGCGATGCCCCCACAAAGTAGGAGAAGGGGATGTAGCTCTTGCCGTCCCGGAAGCGGTCGTTCAAGAAGGAGATGTCTTGCCCGTTCAGCGGACGGGGGCCCCGCAGCCAGTTGAGCATCTCCTGCCCAATGGTCTTGTCAGCACCGTAGGCGCACAGAGCGCAGACAGTGAGGGCTGCGGCCTTGAAGGGGGTGTCCAGGCTGGCCTCCGGCAGCGCCTGCATCTGGGCGAGGCTTTCCGGCAGAGCCTGAAAGGTAAAGGTGACGGTCTGGTTTCCACCGGCGGCGGAAGCAGCCTGCTTCATCTTATCAAAAAGTCCCATGAAAATACTCCTTTCTGTTTCCTCAGCCCCGTTTCAGATCGCTGCGGGGCATCATCCGCTTGCGGATCATCTTTTTGTCCAGATCCAGCGTGAGGTTTGCAAAATATCCTTTTTCAAAATACCATGCAATGTCCTTTGCGTCCATACCGACGCTGTTGTACAGCCACCGCAAAGGCACCTCCGGCCCGGAGTAGTTCTCCACCCGACGGGCAATGGTCCTTGCATGGTAGCGGCGGGCCTCCCCGCGGGCAAACAGCGCGAGGGGCACAGCGCCCACCACGATCCAGAGCACATAGCCTCCCACATGGGAGGTGTCCTTGGCCTGCAGGTCCAGACAGAGGGTATACAGCCCGCCGACAGAGCAGAACACACAGAAGGCAAGCCCTGCGTTCCGCAGCCATTTGAGGAAACGGGGGATCTCGCCCCGGGCTTTTTCCGAGAGATAAGGGTTCATAAACATGCTCCTTTCAGAACGAGCCGCCTCCGCCGCCATGGGTGGTGCCGCTGGAGGAGGTGTGGGTGGAACTGCCGCCGGAGCTGCCGGAGTCCTTTTCCTCCACGTGCTCGGTGCGGTGCACATCCCGGTACAGGAACAGCTCCCGGCTGTTGGTCAGATTCATGCTGCTCTCCCGCACATAGCTGGCGGCATTCTCCTGAAACGCCACGCTGCGCAGCTGGCTTTTCATTACGCTGACGACGACCCATGCCAGCACAAGGCCGATGCCCAGCGCCAGCACCAAGTACATGGGGGAAAGCGGCTCCCGGGGCAGGTTATTCACGTCATAGGGGTGGCCCTCCCGGGCAGCGTCGATGTAGGTATATGACCACTGGACAAAGGTGCGGAAGGCACCGGCGTAATCTCCATCGGCCATGAAGGGGGTCATCTGCTGGCCAAGGTACTGGATGCCGGCGTCCGTAAAGGCGGTGATGCCGTAGCCGCAGGTGGAGATGTGCCACTTGCGGTCGCCTACGCTCACCAGCAGCAGCAGCACGCCGTCCATATCGGGGCCGTAGCCGTACTGGCAGTAGTCATACAGATCATCGGCAAACTGCTCCATGCTGTCGGCACCAACGCTTTCCATCGACTCGATGGTGGCAATGGTCACATCGAAGCTCTGGCGCAGGCTCAGCTCTTCCAGTGCATCCTCCAGCTCGTTGTCCTCGTCCTCGGTCAGGACCTTTGCGCTGTCGTTCATGCGGTAGTACAGGTCGGCAAAGCCGCCCTCCACCGCAAAGGCCGGAACAGCCAGCGCCGCCGCAAGAATCAGTGCTGCCAGCGCCGCAAAGAGGGAGTGCAGTCGGTTGGAAGTCTTTTTCATCGTTCGTCCCTCCTTTACAGGATCCGTGCCAGCCACAGCAGCCACATCACGCCGTAGGACGCGGCGGAAAGGGCAGCCGTAAGGCCCAGCATCCACTTGCGGGCAGCGCCCTTGTCCACGGGCAGGTCACCCACAAATCTGCCGCTCTGGCCGTTCATGGCAAACAGGTAGTTCTCGCCCCGCCAGCTGGTGCTCAGCAGCCAGACCGGGAACAGGGCGTACTTTGCCTTGCCGCCGTGCAGCTGGATGCTGCTGTTTTCCACCTTGACCGAATCGTAGCCGGTAACGGTCTGCTGGAACGTCTCCTCAGTGGAGCGGCGGATGCGCTTGTTGGCCCGCTCGATGCTCTCCTCGGCGTTCACGTCGTATTTGTCCGCCACATAACCCGCCAGATAGGCGGTCTGGAACGGGATGGCATCCTGCATGGCAAAAGGCTCGATGGACTCCATCAGGTCGTCCTCGATCTTGGAGGATCCGTCCACCGGCACCGCATCAAAGCCGAGGGTGCCATCCCGCCGGACGGAGTAGTAGTTGGTCTCGGTGTAGTCGTATTTGCTGTCCGACCAGCTGCGGGTCCGGGTGGCGGTGAACCGCAGCTGAGCGTCGGCGTCGCTGTCAAAGAGCCAGAAGGGCACGTACACGCCCTTGATCTCGTCGATGTGGTTCTGGCTGCGGAACACCCGGGGCAGCAGGGTCTTGCCCTTGAGATGCTCCTGCAGCTTTGCCTTGGCGGCCTTTTTGTCCAGCTTGAAGGGGATGATGAGGTCGGGCCGCAGCGTCCCGGCAAACTGTCCGGTGAGGACGATGGGGTTGCCGCAGAACGGGCAGGCGGACGCGGCCATGGTGTCGTCGCCCACGATCTCGCCGCCGCAGCTCTTGCAGCTGTAAGTATGCAGACCGGCGGTCTCCCCTTCTGCCCAGCTGCCGCCGGGGGTCGCCCACTCCATCTCGCTGGGCTTTTCGTCCTTCAGCTCCTCGTCATAGCCCTTGAGGGTATCCACGTCGAACTCGGTGTCGCAGTAGGGGCATTTCATCTTCTGGGTGGCGCTGTCAAATTGGATGGCGCCATCGCAGCAGGGGCACTTGTATTCCAGCATTCCTGCCATAGCGTTTCCTCCTGTATTCTGCGGGGCGAACCCTTGCCCGCCCCGCCGTTTTTATGCGGTCTTGTGCGCGGCTCAGAAGTCCGTGGTGATGCGGAACACCACCGGTTCGTCCGGCTCGGTGGCTTTGCCGTGGTGGCCCACTGCCAGGAAAGCGTTTTCTTCCAGCGGCAGGAAAACATCAAAGGTGCAGAAGTCGCCGCACAGCTGGCACAGGGTCTCGCGCTCGCCCACGGGAAGGGACTTTTCCAAAAAAGTGCCGTCCGGCGCGTACAGCTCCCACATATAGCCCGTGTCCAGCAGATAGCCGTTGGGGCGCTTCATCATCACGGCGTCAAAGCTGCCCACCGGCTGTGAGCTGCGGGCCAGCTCATTGCCGTCCAGATTAAAGGCAGCAAAGTAATCATCGCCGCTGGATTCCAGTTCGCCCACCGTCAGCAGCTCGTCCCCGCTGAGGTTCAGGGAGGGCATGCTGCAGAAGGGGCCGATCTCGTCATCCCCTTCCAGTATCAGCTCGGTGTACTCGCCGTCCTGCACCAGCACCGGCGCGGAGTTGGTCCAGTAGATCACGGTCAGGTCCCGGTCCTTGGAGGAATAGCAGCTGCCCATGTAGTCCAGCGCGTCGCTGGGCTCCTCCGGGTCACTGCCGTTCAGATCGTAGCAGTAGACGTCAAAGGTGTCCATGGCATAGAGGATGCCATTGCGGTCGATGCTGAGGGCGTTTCTGCCGTCAATGTCGTACTCTGCCACCGGGGCCATCCGGTCGTCCTTGATGGCATACTCGAAGATCTTGGCAGACTGCTCTTCATCGTCCTCGTTGTAGAAGCTGAAGAAGTAATTGCCCCGGTAGCTGTCCGCTTGGATCATATGATAGGCACCGCATACCTCGCGGCGGACGTCAAAGGGAATGTACTGTGCCTTGAAGGTGTATTCGCCGATGGTCAGTTCCCCGGTCTGGAACTGGGTCACAGGGACCCCTGCAGGGGCGGCTTTGGTCTCTGCTGATTCCGGCTGTGCCGAAGCGGACGGGGCACTGCTGTTGGAAGCCGGTGCGCTGGAAACGCTGGATGCGCTGGCAGCACCGGAGCCGCCGCAGGCGGTCAGGCCGAGGGCGGTGGTAAGGCCCATGGCCTTGAGGAAATCTCTGCGCTGGATCTTTCTCATATCCGTTCCTCCTTTGGGGGTCACTGCACTTTTGCAAAGGCTTCGTCAGCACGGCGGCTGTACAATGCCATGCCGCCGGTCTGGGCGTCGTTTGCCAGATTGATGTTCTCCACAAAGCGGGCCTTTTCCTGCTCAGAGAGCTGCCCGCCCTTCATGGCGGCAGATGCCACGGCACCCATGGCACCGATCATGCCCATCTGGCCCTTCAGCTCCCGTTCCTCGGCCTTGGACATCCGGCGGCCGAACAGGCTGGTCTCATTATCGTGGACCCCGAAGATGTGGTCCAGATGCTCCTTTGCGATGTGGGCATAGCCGATCTCCCGCCGGTCCCGCTTGCTGAAGCAGATGACCAGCTCCTGCTTGATGTAGGGGTGGGGATGCATGCCCCGCTGGGTCTGGGTCTCGGTGATGCTGCGGGGCTGCACCAGCTTCAGCTTCAGGCCGCCGCCGTTGAGGGTGGGTTTCTGGCCCGACTCCTTGGCGGGGGTCTCGTCCAGATACTCCTCATAGCTGGCGATCTGGTCGTAGCGGATCAGCTCCGGCATCTTGCCCCGTCCGCCGGTGCGGTCGTCGATGTACAGCATTCCAAGCTCATCGCAGAACACCAGCCCCATTTGCGTCGGGGTGGAGGGGTATGCGTTGACCCGGAACTCGGTCTTGTCGAACACCTCGTCGAACACCCGCTTCATCCGGACCATATACTCCATGTGCTCCTTGGCCTCGTCCAGCGTCAGCTCACTGAGCCGGATATATTTGGAGCACTTGTTGCCGCAGTCATCGCAGAGGAACTGTCCGTCCCGGAGCTTGGAGCGGTGCATGGTGCCGCACTCCTTGCCGCAGACGGCGCAGTTCTGTTTTGCGAACAGGTTGGAAAAGAATCCCATCATGGTATGCTCCTTTCATTGCTCCGTATTTGTCAGGTCAGGTCGCTGTCGTCAAAGGGGTCGCCGCACTCCGGGCAGAACTTGGGCGGGTGGGCAGGGTCTTCCGGCTCCCAGCCGCACTTGTCGCACTTATACTTGGGCGTACCGGCGGGCTTTGGTTTGCCGCACTCGGAGCAGAAGCGACCCTTGTTCACTGCGCCGCAGCTGCACTTCCAGCCTTCTGCTGCCGCCGGGCGGGGCTTGCCGCACTCCGGGCAGAACTTGCCGGTGACGGTGGCACCGCAGCTGCACTGCCAGCTGTCCGCAGCGGGCTTCGGCTCCGGCTTTTTGCTGCCGCATTCCGGGCAGAATTTGCCGGTAACGGTAGCGCCGCAGCTGCACTGCCAGCTGTCCGCCGGGGCAGGTGCGGGACGGCTGACCTGCTGGGGCGCGTCCACGCTGTCCGGACGGGCCTGCTGGCCCATAGCGAACAGGTTCTGGGCGCTCATGCCGCCCATACCGCCTGCACCGGCTGCCATGCCCATGCCCATAAAGCCGGTCATGGCACCGGCGGTGTTGCCGGCGGCGGTCTTCATGGCATCAATCTGACCGCCCACCAGACGGGCGGCAGCGGTAGTGGGATCGGTGGTCATGGCGTTCTCTTCCCACTCGGTGATCTTCTTCTGCTGCTCCTCCGGGATGGACAGGGAGTTGATGTTGAAGGAGAACACTTCAATGCCCCGCTTTTTACGCCAGACGCTGGACAGCTGCTCGTTGAGCGCCTCGGAGATCTCCAGCGTGTGGGCGGGGATCTCGTAATACTGCACCTTGTTTGCCGAAAGGGTGGCAAGGGCAGGCTGCAGGGCGTTCATCAGCTCGCTCTTCAGCCGGGGTGCGATCTCGGATGCGTCATACTGGGTGGAGACGTTGCTGCACACGTTGGTGTAGAACAGCAGCGGGTCGCAGATGCGGCAGGTGAAGCTGCCGTTGCACCGCAGGTTCACCGAGAGCTTGTAGCCCCGCTCCTCGCTGACCACCACCCGGAAGGGGATGGGGGTGGCAGTGCCGTACAGGATCTCGCCCAGCTCCTTGGTGTTGATGTAGTACACGCGCTGATCCTTGCCGGTGTCGCCGCCGTAAGTAAAGCGCTTGGCCACGGTCTGGAAGGTCTCTGCCAGACTGTCGCCGAAGTTGCCGGTAAAAACGCTCGGCTCGGTAGAAGCATCGAAGGTGAACTCGCCCGGCTCAGCGCACACCTCCACCACGCGGCCCTGCTCCACGATGAGCATGCACTGTCCGTCTGCCACGGCGATGCCGCTGCCGTTGGTGATGATGTTGTCCTCGCCGTTGTTGGAGCTGCGGCGGGAGGTGCGCTTCTGGCCCTTGACCATCAGCACATCCTTGTCCAGAGAATCGCAGTAGAAAAATTCCTTCCACTGGTCCGCAAGGGTTCCGCCCAGTGCGCCCATACCTGCTTTGATAAGACCCATAGTAATTTCCTCCTGTTATTTGTTTGGTGTAAGCGACAACGCTTTGTCATCGCATTGCGTTCGGTTTCGATCACGGTACAGGGGTTAGATTCGGGGAGTCGTTTTTCCAGTAAATGGGACGCGTATCCCGGTCAAACAGCACTTCTCCGGCGCGGTATTTCAGGCTGCAGCCGCTGGGGCTGCCGTCATCGTTCAGCAAAATGGCCCAGAACTCGCAGGGCTTGCCATTCTGATCGGTCAATGTAAAATGCAGCTCGGTGCCGTCCTCGGTGCGGCCCTGTGTTCCCTCTGCGGTGCCGGTCAGAATGCCGCTCCACCCGTCCCATTCCACGCTCATACAGCAGCTGCCGTCCGGCAGGAAGGTCATCCAGCGGATACCCTTTGCGGACTCGTCTCCGGCGCGGTATGTTCCCCACAGCCTGCGGGGGATGGCACTGAAACCGATGTCGTCCCACGCGCTGGTGCGCCGGAACAGATACCACACGGTGCTGCCCTTTTTCGGGCCGGTAGAGCGCATCAGCAAAGCGCCGTCCTCCATCATCGAGATGATCCAGCGGCTTCTGCCGTCCTCGCTGAGACAGGTCAGGTTCCAGCCCTGACTTTTTTCCCCATCCCAGCCGGTCACAGCTCCGGCATTCAGCTCTCCGGTGCGGGTCTCGGCAGCGGACTGTATCTGCGGGCTGACATATGTTTCCCGGATGAAGGAGACGTTCACCATGCCGGTGATCTCGGCCTTTTCCAGCCGCAGGGTAAAGCTTTCGTTGCGGTCGGCGGGGGCATAGCTTTCACCCTGCGTCACCGCCGTGACTGCCATCCACTCGGCCAGCACCTGCTGCTCCCAGTCCTGCGGCAGCGGCTGCGCGTCCAGCGGGATGGTTGGGGCATCGTTCACATACTGTTCCCGGACTGCGCTGAACCTGTGGACCACGAAGGAAATGTTTCCCTTACCGTCCAGCGAAAAAGGCAGCTCGTCCAGCGAAGTCCACCATGCGGTGTTTCCCTCTTTCAGGCTGCCGGTGGGCAGCAGTCCTCTCTCGATGGCGGCTTGACGGTCCAGCTCATCCCGGCGCTTCACGTCGCGGTAAAGCGCCTCTTCCAGCGCAGCGGGGTCTGCCCCCATGCGCTGCAGCATCTGGGTGACGGTCAGCTGGTTTCCGCTGGCAAAATCGAAGCACCAGCCGTCGTAGAAGGGGGCATCGGTACCTCCGTAGCTGCTGCTGACCACAAGGCTGACACAATCGTCATACCAGCTTGCTTCCCAGTTCATTTCAATGCTGAAATCCCACACGGCCGGGTCTGCCGCCGCCGGGCTGTCCGCATAGTCCAGCACATCGTTTTCGTAGCAGCGGGTGATCTCGGCGTTGATGCGGGCAGCATCGGCGCTGTCGCTTTCCAGCCGGGGCAGGTGGATGTTCAGTCGGACAGTGCCGCCGTTCTCTGCCTGCACCACCTTTTCAAGGGTGTACTGCTCGGTGATCGCCGCGGTGGCG
>OLSP01002705.1_pt1 | contig 13676 bp, 12 predicted proteins | sample 1672941 | NCBI WGS metagenome assembly OLSP01 (sample SAMEA3136739, study PRJEB25190) | human gut metagenome | reverse complement strand
AGGTCTCAGCGCTTGTATATATTGACAACTATGATGAGGCACTCGACAGCATAGAGGACGTAAAGAGGTCACTGCTCGTTGCACTTATCGACAGGCGTGTAAACCAGTATTTTGCCAAGTATGACGGACTTGTCAGAAAGATAGAAAACGACAAATACTTCGTGGTGTTCAAGTACAAGTACCTTGACAGCATGAAGGAGGACAAGTTCAAGGTGCTCGACGAGGTCAAGGCTATAAAGGTCGGCAACGAGATGGCGGTCACGCTCAGTATCGGAATCGGTATAAAGAGCGATAAGTATAATGAAAACTACGTATATGCGCGAAATGCCATAGACTTGGCCCTCGGACGAGGCGGTGATCAGGTAGTTATAAAGGATCATGACGATATCCTGTATTTTGGCGGCAAGTCAAAGCAGGTGGAGAGCAAGACAAGGGTAAAGGCAAGAGTCAAGGCACAGGCGCTTCAGGAAATCATTGAGACCTGTGAGAACGTACTTATCATGGGCCACAGCATCACAGATGTAGACTCGCTTGGAGCAGGCATAGGTATATACTGTGCAGCCAAGAATCTCGACAAAAAGGCACAGATAGTAATAAATGACCCGACAAGCTCAGTCAGACCTCTCATGGAGACATTTTCAGAGGCAAAGGGCTACCCGGCGGATATGTTTATAAACAGCGAAGAAGCTCTTGAGATGGTGAGCAAGGATACTCTTGTCATGGTGGTGGACACCAACAGGCCAAGCTACACAGAGTGCCCTGAGCTCCTCAGAAAGACTGGAAAGATAGTCGTATTTGACCACCACAGACAAAGCAGCGAGATAATAGAGAATCCTATACTCTCATATATCGAGCCGTATGCATCAAGTGCGTGTGAGATGGTAGCAGAGGTATTGCAGTACTTCAACGACGGAGTCAAGATTAATGCGACAGAGGCCGACTGCATCTACGCAGGAATCCTCATCGACACCAACAACTTTATGACGAAGACAGGCGTGCGTACATTTGAGGCGGCAGCCTTTTTGAAGCGCTCAGGTGCAGAGGTAACACGCGTCAGAAAGATGCTTAGAAATGACATGGCATGCTACAAGGCAAGAGCCGAGGCAGTACGCCATGCAGAGGTATACAGGGGCTCGTTTGCCATATCGGTATGCCCTAGCGAGAATGTGGAGAGCCCGACAATCGTCGGTGCACAGGCAGCAAATGAGCTGCTAAACATCATAGGAATCAAGGCATCATTTGTACTCACGGAGTACAATGACAAGATTTATATCAGCTCTCGTTCAATCGACGAGATAAATGTCCAGATAATCATGGAGAAGCTGGGCGGTGGCGGACACTTAAATGTGGCAGGCGCGCAGCTGACAGGCGTTACTATCGTGCAGGCAAAGCGCATGATACAGGATACACTGGACGAAATGCTAAAAGAAGGAGACATAGAAGAATGAAAGTAATCTTATTACAGGACGTAAAACCATTAGGCAAAAAAGGCGAGATAGTAAACGTAAGTGACGGCTACGCCAGAAACAATATCATACCTAAAAAGCTCGGAGTAGAGGCTACTCCAAAGAACCTAAATGACTTAAAGCTTCAGAACCAGCACGCTGACAAGGTAGCACAGGAAAACTACGAGAGTGCACTTGCGCTCGCAAAGGTCGTAGAGAGCACAAAGGTAGTAGTAAAGCTGCGCTCAGGTGAGGGCGGCAGGACCTTCGGCTCCATCTCCACCAAGGAAATCTCGGCTGCAGCAAAGGAGCAGCATGGCTTAGAGCTCGATAAGAAAAAGATGCAGCTTAACGAGTCAATCAAGGCACTCGGAAACTATGAGGTGCCTGTCAAGCTTCATCCAAAGGTAACAGCAAACCTCACAGTATCAGTAGTTGAAGGATAGGAGGAATCCCCTTGGAAGAAGCATTAATCAAACGAATAATGCCAAACAGCCTTGAGGCAGAGCAGTCCGTGGTCGGCTCCATGATTATGAGCAAGGATGCCATAGTGACCGCCAGCGAGATGCTCCTTAAGGAGGATTTTTATCATCAGCAGTACGGCATCATATTTGAGACCATGGTTGAGCTCTTTACAGAAGGTCAGCCTGTAGATCTCGTCACACTCCAGAACCGTTTAAAGGAAAAGGATGTGCCGCAGGAAATACAAAGCCTTGACTTTGTGAGAACTCTCGTCACCAGTGTGCCGACCTCTGCCAACATCAAGTACTATGCCAATATCGTAAAAGAAAATGCCATAAAGCGAAAGCTCATCCATGTGACAGAGGACATAGAGAACGAGTGCTACGCCGGCAAGGAATCGCTCGAGAGCGTGCTCGACAAGACAGAGCACGATGTATTTGAGCTGCTTTCCACAAGGCAGACAGGTGACTACGTGCCAATCCGTACTGTAGTCATGAATGCCCTCGAGAAAATCGAGAAAGCAGCACAGCAGGAGGGCACAGTAACAGGAATCCCTACAGGCTTCATAGACCTTGACTACAGGACAGCGGGACTTCAGCCGTCAGATCTCGTGCTTGTGGCAGCCCGTCCGTCAATGGGAAAGACAGCCTTCGTGCTCAACATAGCACAGCATGTGGCATTTCATGCACATCTGTGTACAGCCATATTCTCACTCGAGATGTCGAAGGAGCAGCTCGTAAACCGTCTGTTCTCACTCGAATCAAAGGTAGATGCGCAGGCACTGCGTACAGGAAATCTGTCTGATGCCGACTGGGAAAAGCTGGTCGAGGGAGCCGGAATCATCGGAGACTCCGAGCTCATCATAGACGACACTCCGGGTATCAGCATATCAGAGCTTCGAAGCAAGTGCCGTAAATACAAGCTCGAACACGACTTAAAGCTCATCATCATCGATTACCTGCAGCTCATGACAGGCTCAGGACGAGGCTCAGAATCACGTCAGCAGGAAATCTCAGATATATCACGTTCACTTAAGGCACTCGCCAGAGAGCTTTCAGTCCCTGTAGTGGCACTCTCCCAGCTATCACGAGCCGTAGAGCAGCGACCGGACCACAGGCCGATGCTTTCTGACCTTCGAGAGTCAGGAGCTATCGAGCAGGATGCAGATGTCGTTATGTTTATCTATCGTGATGACTATTACAACAAGGACACCGAGCTCAAGGGTATCTCAGAAATCATCATCGCCAAACAGCGTAACGGTCCAATCGGCACCGTAAACCTCGCATGGCTGCCTGAGTACACGAAGTTTGCAAATCTGGAGCATTAAGACTAAAAAACAAAAAGAATAAAGAGACAATCCATCCCGGCTCACGTCATAGGATATATGTAAGTATCCTGATGTGGGCCGGGATTTTTCAAAATCTCTTTATACTTAAAAAGAGAAGAAAGCTATAAACTTTCCCGCAATTCATCCGATATATTCCTTAGAATAGGGTAAGAACAACAGTCAATTGCAACATATTTTCATACGGAGGTGTTAGAGATGGCAATAGAGGCAATCAAGGGTGCAGGAATGGTCTATCAGGGAAGTACATCAACTGCACAGATAAAGGAACAGGCACAGGGAAGGACAGAGGTGTCCAGTGCGGACAATCAGGTCGTGTCTGACAGCATCGCAAGGAATATCCAGGCGATGAATACGAAGGAAGCAAGCGGTGATTATGCCGGTGCACAGGGACAGGCGCAGGCAGGACAGCTCGACAAGGGCAATGCACAGCTCAAAAAGGCTGTGGATGATATCAACAAGAGCGCACTGGCAGACCAGTCGGAGGCAGTGTTCGGCATCCATGAGAAGACTAACCGCGTGACAATAAAGATAGTTGATAAGAAGACAAAGGAAGTCATCAAGGAGTTTCCGCCGGAGAAGACACTCGACATGATAGCGAAGGTCTGGGAGATGGCAGGACTCATGGTAGATGAGAAGAGATAGGAGGACACCATGGCAATCAGATTATCGGGAATGACATCAGGCCTGGATACAGATTCTATTGTAAAGGCAATGGTATCGTCATATACCACCAGAAAAGAGAAATATCAGAAGGCGCAGACTAAGCTTGAGTGGACACAGGATGCGTGGAAATCTCTTAATACCAAGGTGTACAGCTTGTACAGCAATATTTCCAATCTGCGATTTTCTACAGCATACAACTTAAAGAAGACATCAGTTTCGGATACTACAAAGGCCACAGTAAAGGCAGGCTCCGGCGCACCAAGCGGCACACAGTCGCTGAAAATCAAGCAGATGGCAAAGGCCGGATATATGACCGGAGCAGAAATTAAGGCAGACAGTGAGAAGACTACACTTGCACAGCTCGGTTACACAGGTGGTGATGCCAAGCTTGAGGTAAAGATGGGGGACGAGACCAAGTCCATCACGCTCAGCGCATCATCAACCATGAACGACGTGGTAAAGGAACTCAGGAATGCGGGGCTTGATGCAAACTACGATTCAAGCTACAAGAGATTTTATATCAGCTCAAAAAAGACAGGTGTGGCAAATGATTTTACCATAACCGGCAGCAATATAGATGGAGCATCAGCACTTTATAGCCTGGGAATAGCATATGGTGGTGAAAAGACCACCGCAGGTACTTATTCATCCAATCCATATGATGAGTATGCAGCTTTACATGGAGTTTCAGACGATGAGACCAGAGCCAAAATCGAGGCAGCTGTTACAAACTACAATAATCTGACAACAGATGCGGCGAAGATGAATGCGCAGAGCAAAAATCTTATGAATGCCGTAAATTATGGCTATTCATATGCCACGCTTCAGGGCATTTATGAGAAGCTCGATGCAAACAATGCAGGCGATAGTGATAAGCTGAAGCTGCTTGAGAGGCTTGGCTCATCTCGTGATGGCGCAGTGATTTCAAAGAATAGTGACAGCTATGATACATATACAAAGACCACGCTGACAGATACAGCCGGTCATACTCTTTATAAGTATATTGACAGCAACAACAATAGCCACTATATTGCGGCCGTTAATGATACGGACAAGCATACCACATCGTACTATGATGTGACAGAATCTCCGAGGACAGTTTATACTGATGCTGATGGCAAGGAGCTTGAAGCAGCACATATAGACCACTCCGATGATATGACAACACTGACCGTCGGTAATAAGACCTACAAGAAGGACGAGACAGACGGCAAGTACTATCTGCAAAAGGAAGATGGCACAGCTGATAAGACTGATTCCATCACTGTTTCACAAAAGACTGAGTATGCTATTGCAGCAGATGCCGTAAACAAGACAGGTATAGAGTCAGCTTCAGCTGCGTATGACACAATCATCAAGTCAATGGATGAAAAGACTAAAAGCTCATACGATGAGGCTCTTGCGTCAGTTCGGGCATTTGAGGCTTCAAAGGATGAAGTGCTCGGAAGCGATGACGAGTTTTCGGTTGCCAGCCTCACAAAGGCTATTCAAAATGCATATGCAGGCAAGGATAAGGATGGCAGCACAATCACTGTTTCAGGAAAGGAAGCAGTGGAGCAGCTTTTAGCAGGAAACGGAAAAGAGGCTGACGGTTTTGTAAATAAAGCTAACGCTTTGGAGAAGGACGCAGAGACCAACACAAAAAAAGCAGCAGATAGCAATATTGTAAAGGAGCTTGCCTCAAAGCAGAAGGATTCAGCCGAGTATACACAGGCGCTAAACGACCTGCTTGACAGGGTAAACACTGCATACACGCTTCAGAATAAGGCACTTTTCAATTCACAGGTGAAGAAGGTCGCAGGACAGGATTCGGAGATTGAGCTGAACGGTGTAAAATATACAGGTGACAGCAACAGCTATTCAATCAATGGACTGACAATCGAGGCACTTGCTGAGACCGGGGACAGTGCTATAAGCATTACAACAAGCACCGACACACAGGGTGTATATGATAAGGTAAAGGATTTTCTGACAGAATACAACAACATCATCAACGAGATGACAAAGCTATACAATGCTGATTCAGCAGGAAGCTACGAGCCACTCACGGATGATGAAAAGGATCAGATGTCTGATAAAGAGATTGAGAAGTGGGAGACAAAGATTAAGGACTCTCTGCTTCGCAGGGATTCTACACTTGGCAGCGTAATGACAGCAATGCAGACTGCCATGATGTCATCAGTTGAGATAGGCGGCAAGAAGTACTCGCTCTCAAGCTTTGGAATCAGCACACTTGGATTTTTGAATGCAGCGGAGAATGAGCAGAATGCATATCACATTGATGGTGATGAGGATGACGCCAATACATCCGGCAAGACAGATAAGCTCATGGCAGCTATAAACGATGATCCGGATACGGTAATGCAGTTTATGCAGCAGCTTTCAACTAATCTGTATAGTGCAATCGGTGACAAGATGAAGTCTACAGATTTGAGCTCAGCATTTACCATCTACAATGACAAGCAGATGAAGACAGAGTACACTAACTACACCAAGACTATTAAGGAATGGGAGAAAAAAATCTCAGATCGTGAGGATTACTACTACAACAAGTTTACTCAGATGGAGTCAGCTATGACCAAGCTCAACAGCACACAGAGCTCAATTAGCAGCTACTTCTCATAAAAAGATACCAGGGAGGGTATATTATGTTACAAAATAAAGCATACGCAGCATATGCAAACAACAAAATCATGACTGCATCACCGGCAGAGCTTACACTCATGCTGTATGATGGTGCAATCAAATTTTGCAATATTGCAATCATGGCAGTGGAGAAGGAGGATATCCAGCAGGCTCACACAAACATCCGCAAGGTTGAGCGTATCATAGAAGAGTTCCAGTCCACACTTGATGACAAATATCCGGTATCAAAGGATTTTAACAATGTATATACATATCTTCACAGACGTCTTGTCGAGGCAAACATAAAGAAGGACAAGGAGATTCTTGAGGAGGTGCTTGAGCACCTGCGCACTATGCGTGACGCGTGGAAAGAGGTCATGCAGGCCACATGTAACGGAAACAAGCTGCATGTATCATAGATAAATGTATCATAAATCACCGACAGGGATTATAGAGAGTTTTTAACTTAAACAAAACGCAGAGACAGCAGCATGAAGCTAGTTTGTTTGTGCGTTTTGTGCTATCATAGAGATGATTATAGTTAAAAACAATCGAAAATACAGGGGGAACACAATGGAACAGACATACATAGACATAATGATACAAAGCCTGGAGAAAAAGGAGCAGGTACTCGACCGGATAATAGAGCTTGATATCAAGCAGAAGAACCAGCTCGAGGATCCACAGCTCACACCTGACGACTTCGACGAGGTAGTTGAGGCAAAGAGCAGGCTTATCGACCAGCTCAATAATTTAGACTCAGGCTTTGAGAAGCTTTTTGAACGTACAAAGGAAGAACTGAATGGTCACAAAGAGGACTACAAGGAGCAGATACGCACCATGCAGGAGCATATCCGCAGTATCACGGACAAGAGCGTAAAAATACAGAGTCAGGAGGCCCGCAACAAGGAATTTGCGTCCATAAAGAAGCAGGCCCGCGAGGTGCGTGTCGGCACGCAGGCCGCAAGCCGCTACTACAAGTCCATGTCAGGAACCGGATATATGGAGCCGCAGTTTATGGACAATAAAAAGTGAAAAGTTTAATTTAATATTTCACCTCAATATCCCCAAGCCCTGAGTCGATAACCAGGTGCTTTTTGGCATGCTCATTTACCTCATACTCATCATCATAGTCATTGCCGTTGATTGTGATATCGCCTGTACCTGAGTCCAGGTCCATCATGTAACCGTCAAGTGACTGTGAGGATGTCACAGTGATGTTACCTGTACCGCCGTCGATATCCATCTCGTCAAAGGCACAGTTTTCAAAGCTAAGATTGCCGGTTCCGCCATCCACATCACATGTGGCGAAGCTGCAGTCTGTGACATATAAATCGCCTACACCGGTGTCAAATTCTGCATCGGATGCGGTCAGGGAATTAAGGTTTACCTCGCCTACACCGGTATCAAGTGAGAGCTTGTTCAATGCTGTGCCCTCAGGAATGGTAACAGTGATTTCACTTGTGGTGTTTCTTTTGTAGTTGGCTCCTTTGCTTTGGGATATTGTGAGGGTATCGCCTGTGCTCCTAATCTTTGGAACCAGGCGCTTGTTACATTTGTATGAGACCGTGTAGCTGTCACCGGTTTTTACGTTGATGTTCGATATGGTTGTATCAAATACCAGGTTTGAAAATTCATCGACTGAAAGCTCCTCTGTGCATACGTTTCCGAGAGACTTGTCTGAGCGCGGAATCAGATTGTCAAACAGGCCTAGGGCAAAGCCCCCGATATGGTAGAGACTCCCGGCGATGATGCAGACCACGGTAATTATTGTAATTATTATTAGATATATATTCTTTTTCATGACTTGTCTCCATTTCTGAATTATCTTGTTGCATAATTTGTTTTATGATTATTCAAAATATGCTACACACATTTTTGACTGTCCTGGTTTCTGTTAATTTCCATGTTTATCGCCGAGCAGATTTTCCACCAGCGAATTGATGATTGCGGCTATTGGCCAGATAATCCATGTGATACCCCAGTCAAAGGTAATAAAGCTCCAGCATAGATAGATGCATGTGACAGTTGACCAGTAGACTGACATGATTGCAGCCACAACAGGGCTTTCATAGTGCACCTTGCCATCGTGTGAATTGGCAAAATTACCGCCCATAGTCTGTGCTCCGTTCAGGGAAAGAAGCTTGTCAAAGCTTGATTTCTTCATGTTTGTGAATACTATCATGAATACACCGATTGCTATAAATACGAGCACGAGTCCGCCTGAAAGTGAGTCTGCGAAGGTGCTTTTGGTGTTCAGTGAGCTGATTATGATTGCCGGCACTGCGCAGAGTATGCAGAGCATGATACCCACTGTTAAAAGCATCGCATGTGTGGAGCGGTAGCTTTCCTTTCGCTCGATGACCCAGTTTGCCGTCTCAAAATCTATGCAGTAAGGCTCTTTTTTCAGGTAGCTCCATTTAGATGAGAGAGAACCTGAGAAGATAAAGAAGCCGACTGCCACAGCGATACAAACGAACAGGAACGTGATGCCGATTGCATCAGATGCGTCCGGTGAAGCGAGTGAACGCGGAATGCATTCGCTGAATATCGGTCCAAGACTTGCGATTATGCAAAGCAGCACTCCAAAGGCAGTGAGATATGCGTGCTTTGCTGAATCCATGAGAAATGCAGCTGCAGTCTCGCGGGAGAGTGTTTTGGCGGCAGGCATTGCCTGACTGGGATCCACGAAGCTTTTGATGCCGAGTGAGTCGGCGAGCTCGTCAAGGTTTCCAAACTCTGATATGACGATTCCTATGGCCTCGTTATCGGATTTGCCCTCGGATATTAATTCGTTGTATTTATCCTCCATCATCTGATAGAGCTTATATTTGGCTTTTTGCACCTCGGGGGTATTCGGGAGGTGCGAAAACATATTTTCCAGATAATTCTTTATAGTTTCCATAAAATGTCTCCTTTAAAATCGTATGAATTTGCTTACTACATCAAGTGTCAGCTTCCATTCCTCGCATTTCATCCTGTAATATTCTCTGCCGGCATCGGTAATCTGATAGTAGGTCCGCCTTTTGCCGCTTGCATTGTCGCTCGAAGAGAATGATGTGATATAACCGTTTTTCTCAAGGCGGGTAAATGCAGAGTAGAGAGTTGTTTCTTTTATGACGTATTTTTCCTCGGATATTAGCTTTATCTGCTTTGAAATCTCGTAGCCGTAGGATGGTCTGTCGAGGAGCAGGTAGAGTATGATGGTATCGTTGTATCCGCGGATGACATCGCTGCTTATATTGAGCATTATTCACCTCCTGTATCAAGTGTTTAATTTCATCTTAAAATTATTCAATACTACGAGTAACATACTACGAGTGTCATACTATGTCTGTCGTAGTAAACATATCACATGTTGTTTTTCGTGTCAACCATGATTTTAAAATAATTAGTTGTGTAAGTCTGTATAAAATTTGTTTTGTAAAAAATGTTCCGGGTAGTTTTGATTATTTTAAAAAGTTAGCCATTCCGTACAAAAATTAGCGGTAAAATACATTGACACAGCCCATGTCATTTGATATATTTTTTTAGAAGCAAAGGCGATTAATTAAATACACACTACCTCTGAGGGAGTAGTTCGCGTATCATTACATATACGTGGTTTGTCAACAGACCGGTCAATAGACCTGGCAAACATTAAAGAATGAGACTCAAGTATGCAGCACACAATAAAGCTATATAAGCCATATAATTATAGCTTTATAAGGTTTCGTGTCTGCATGCGAGGGTCTCATTTTTTCATATGCTTATCCGTGAGAAATTAATCGCCGCACACTAGGCAAAAGGGAGAAAAATATGGTATTATTTATTGAAATCCTGCTCATAGGAGTAGGTTTGTCAATGGACGCCTTCGCAGTATCCATCTGCAAGGGACTTGGAATGACAAAGGTAAACAGAAAGCAGGCGCTGACAATCGGTCTGTATTTCGGAGGATTTCAGGCGCTCATGCCGTTTATCGGCTATATGCTGGGCATCCGGTTTGAGAAGTACATCACAAGCATTGACCACTGGATAGCATTCATTCTGCTGGGATTTATCGGTGGAAAGATGGTTTATGAGGCAGTAAAGGAAAAGGATGATGACGCGGTCGTGGAAAAAGACCTGGCGCTCAATCAGGGAGAGATGCTTCTGCTTGCAATTGCAACAAGCATCGATGCGCTTGCAGTCGGAATCATGTTTGCATTTACCTATGACAGCTTAAACATCTACTGGGCTATTGCAATCATAGGACTTACAACCTTCGTGCTCTCAATCATCGGAGTCATAGTCGGAAACTTTTTCGGCAATAAATATAAAAAGAAATCAGAGATAGCCGGAGGAATCATTCTCATACTCATAGGCATGAAGATATTGCTTGAGCATCTGGGAATTATAAGCTTTTAAAAAATAAAAAATGGAGGAATCAACATGGAAAATTTCATCAATAATGCACCGTTTATAGTGGTGCTGCTCTGCCTCATAGTGGGCTTTGTGTTTTTGGTAAAGGGCGCAGACCTGTTCGTGGAGGGCAGCTCAAGCGTGGCAAAGCGCTTCAAGGTACCGTCACTTATCATTGGACTGACAATTGTCGCGATGGGAACTTCGCTTCCTGAAACAGCGGTCAGTGTGGCAGCATCCATAGCACACAATAATACGCTTGCAGTCAGCAACGTGACAGGTTCAAACATATTTAACCTTATGGTAGTAATCGGCGTGTGCGCTTTGATGACACCGATAGTGGTGGATGGAGCATCATTAAAAAGGGATTTCCCATTTTCGATGATATGTGCCATTTTACTTCTTGTCATGGGAACAATCGGCATGACACTCGGCAGAGTGGACGGGATAATACTGCTCGGCTGCTTTGCAGGATATATTTTCTACCTTATCAGACACACATTAAAGCAGAACAGGCAGTCATCAGATGAGGAGGTCGATGAGATACCTCTCATCTCAATGCCAAAAGCAGTGATTTTCATCCTAATCGGAGCTGTCGGCATCGCAGTAGGCGGAGATGTCGTAGTAGACAGTGCAAGCCGCATAGCGATTGACCTTGGAATGAGCCAGACACTCGTCGGACTGACCATCGTATCTATCGGAACATCGCTTCCAGAGCTTGTGACATCAATAGTCGCAGCCAGAAAAAATGAGGTCGATATGGCACTCGGAAATGCAGTCGGCTCATGCATTTTCAACATACTCATGGTGCTTGGAATTGCATCAGCCATCAGGCGTATCTGTGAAGTCATTATTCGGGATGAAAAATCCATTTTACCGGTTTCTTCGATGATGCATGGGGAATACGGGATCGAGGATGTTGTACTCAGTATGCCTGCGATCGTTGGAAAATATGGAATAGAAACAAGAGTTCCGATCGACTTAAGCGAGGAAGAAATAGAAGATCTGAAACGATCAGCACAGACATTGAAAGAGTTTGTGGGGATTGGTTTATAGAAAATAGTAGATTCGGGTGTCAAAATGTGGCTTTAAGTTTTTGATTGGCAGATTGCATAAAGCCGAAACTGTTTTTGTTTCGTTGTACGAAAATAAGAAAATCTAAGTCTGCCTGAATTAGGTTGCGACAAAGTGACGTGTACGTCTTAAACGCCCCGTCCATGGGGCATTAAGACTTTTGCTGCCGTCCATGGCAGCAAAACACTATATATTAACAGGCAGACTAAGATTTACTAATTTTCTTCCAAAGTCACAAAAACAGACTCGGCTTTGTACAATTTGCCAATCAAAATACTTGAAGCCACCTTTGCACTATAAAACCAGCCTTCGTTTCCACAAGATAAAAACCGAAAGCCCTGCCGTTAAGATCTGGCTTGCCAACATTCCCATCAGATATGCATCGAGTCCGTAAATGGGAATCAGGACATAGACAAAATAGATCCTGACAAAACTGCCGAGCAGATTTAATAAAAACGGATAGACCGGCATACCGAGTCCATGCAGGATACTTGAAAGAATGGACGATAGGAACAGAAACGGGCAGATAAAACTTAACATACAGATAAATTTTCCGGCAAGTGCGTTGCCAAATAGAACATCCCCCATCCATTTTCCAAAGATTAAAAAACCAAAGGTACATAGAGAACCTAAAAGCAGACTGCCGAAAATTGTAAGCCGTATGCTTTTTTTGATGCGGTCAGTATCGTTACGGCTGTCTGCTTCCGAAATTTCAGGCAAAACCATGACAGAGATTGAATTCGTCAGTACCGTAGGAAAGAAAATGATAGAAAGTGCCATTCCGGTCAGGATGCCGTAAATACTTAAAGCATCTGTATGGGAATATCCATAAAGGCACAGACGGGAAGGAATCAGTATGGATTCAAAACTGGCAAATAACGTAAGAGCCAGCCGGTTCGCACTAAGCGGCAGGGAATAAGTGATCAGTTTTCCAAACGGGGCTTTTACGGAAGCCGTTGTTTTGGGTGCAGATGTATCTTTCGACAGTAAAAGAGCTGTCAGACAGAACAAAGAAGCCGCAGCTTCTCCGGCAGCCAATCCCCAGACAGCAATCGAAGCATCAATCGTCTGATGCGCTTCAAAACGGATCTTATAGATCAAAAATACAAATCCCACCCGCATCAGTTGTTCGATAAAAGAGGAAAAAGCAGGAACGCCTGCTTTTTTTTTGCCATAATAATACCCATGAATACAGGAATGGAGCGAAGCAAGCGGGATCGAGAGGGCAAGGATAGGAATAAGTGACGCACATCGTGGTTCTAATAAGATATGTTCTGCGATAAAATCGGCATATTTTGTCAGAATACCCATGAAAATTGCGGATAAGGATAACGATATGATCAGGCAGGCACGTAAAAGCTGCTTAGGAGCAGAAGGATTGTCTGTCTGGTATTCTGCAATATATTTGGACAAGGCGGTGTTAAGACCGGAAACAGTGATTGAAAAACAGATCGTAGAAATTGGAAAAATAAGCTGATAGATACCTAGTCCTTCTGCACCGATTACTCTCGAGAGGAATATTCTATAGAAGAAACCTATGATTTTGCCAAGGATACCAGCAGAGGTAAGAAGCAAAGTACCAAAAACAACAGGATTTTTTAATTTATTATATATCTGCACGAAGTCACCATCAAAATCGGGGTTTTTGTATTATATGAGAAATGGAGTGGAAAAATGAG
>OLSP01002702.1_pt1 | contig 13696 bp, 9 predicted proteins | sample 1672941 | NCBI WGS metagenome assembly OLSP01 (sample SAMEA3136739, study PRJEB25190) | human gut metagenome | reverse complement strand
CCCTATTTCTCATACTTTTTTATTCGCTTGTCCAAGATGTATTATAGTCCTACAGTTATAGGGTCGGAACGTTTTTCATCCGGCTTTACAATGCTGCGGAAATATGCTATACTGAATAGGTTAAAACAAAAAGCTTTTGTGGCTCCGGCAGGGCATATGTACAGCCGGAGATGGACAAGGGAATGCAGTGAGAGCCTGCAACGCCGACCGGCGCTGTATGTGCAAGACGCGAGCTCCATGGGCGAAAGCCGGTCATTGGGGCGACCTGAGAAGGCTGAGCGCCGCGTTGCGGGGGAGACCCGAGAGCACGAGTCAGAAGACCTACAGAAGCATGCGGCGCAGGTGCGCCATGACGCAGGAAAACGGCTGCGGCAGGGGAAACGAGGCCCTCTGCCGCAGTGTTTTTATTATTTTCGTATTAAGAAAGGAAGATTGGATCATGAAACGAATGATCGCGGCGATCCTTGTGCTGTGCATGGTGCTGTGCAGCATCCCGGTCGCAGCAGCGGCAAGTTTCGATGAGTTTTTTGCGGACGTTCCGGCGACCGTGGAAAACGACGCCTCCTATCCCTTTGCGGAGAGCGACGACGAGACTTGCCTGATATCCGGCAACAAGGGTATGGGGGGAACGACTTCCGCCCTCAAGCTGACCTTCCGGAGCGGCGGTACGTTCCGCTTCTCCTATAAGGTCTCCAGTGAGTCCAAATACGACTATATGGCGGTTACGAAGAACGGAACGGACCTGACGAAGTCCAATGCGACCTCGTATTCCGGTGCGATGACGTCCTTCCAGACCTACACGATGGAGGTCGCGGCGAATGACGTCGTGACCATCGGGTATTCCAAGGACTACAGCAGCGATAGGAACGATGACACGCTCTATCTGAAGGACTTCAGCTGCAAAACGTACTATGGCGTCACGTTCACGGGCGCGCCTGCAGGCACGGCCTTTACGCTGACGGACAGCGCGGATGCTTCCTATGCCGTGACGGACGGCAAGGCCAGCGTTCCGGCGGGCGAGTACCGCTATACGGCCGAGGCCTTCGGCTATGCGCAGGCCACCGGCAGCTTTACCGTGACGGATACGGCCGTTGAGGTCCCTGTGACCATGACGGAGCTTGCACGCCATAAGGCGGCGTTCTCGATCACGGGCCTTGCCGCAGGCACGACGGCGGCCGTCACCGTGAAGCACGGCGACGAGATTATGCAGGCCGAGGAGGACGGTTCCTACCTGCTCTTCCCGGCGGACTATTCCTATCAGGTGAAGGCTGCGGGCTATAAGACAGCACGCGGCACGTTCACGCTCGGCGAGGCCGACACGACAGTCAAGGTCACCATGGTCCCCGGCATCGAGTGGGACGGAACGGTGGCTGACGGCTTTGCGGGCGGCACCGGCACGCAGGCCGATCCCTATCTCATCTCGAACGGCGAGGAGCTGGCCTATCTCTCCGCACAGGTCGCCTCCGGCAATGCCTTTGCCGGAAAGTATGTGACACTCGCAGCCAATCTGGACATGGGCAATGTGGCCTTCACGCCGATCGGCAGCGATGCCCGCCGCTTTGCGGGCAGCTTTGACGGTGCGTATCACACGATCGATAACCTGCTCGTCTCGCAGACGACGGATTATGCCGGCCTGTTTGGCTGCCTGGATACCGGCGCGGCCGTACGCCGCCTGACGGTCCGCGGCAGCATCTCCGGCCGCGGCTATGTCGGCGGCATCGCCGGTCAGGCGGACAGCGCCACGATCGAGGCCTGCGCGAACTATGCCACGGTCACCGGTACGAGCCGGAATGTCGGCGGTATCGTCGGCCGTCTGAACGGCAAGTCCGCTGCGCGCTCGACCGTCCTGCGCTGCGCGAACTTCGGCACGATCAGCAATGGTACGAACAATTTCTCGGCCGGTATCGTTGGCACTGCCTACTATACTACGCTGAGCGAGTGCTATAACGTCGGCTCCGCCACCGGCAACCGCGTCGGCGGCATTCTCGGCCAGACGGATTCGAACACGACCGTGACGTCCTGCTACAATGCCGGTGCGATCACACTGGCCGCAGCGGGCAACTATAATTATGCGGGCTCGCTCATCGGCTACAACGACGGCGGCTCCGTTTCGAACTGCTATTACCTCACGGGCATGCAGGCCATCGGCAGAGGCTCCGGCGACACAACTGCCCTCACGGAAGAGCAGCTGAAGTCGCTCGACACCGTGCTGAAGCTCGGCGGCGCATTCGTGAACGACGCGAAGAATCAGAACAGCGGCTATCCCGTCCTTGCCTGGCAGGATGCGGATGCCAAGCTCATCGTGGCGTTCTCCGTCAACATGACCGGCGCTTCCGTCCATGTCTACGATGCGCAGAACGTGGAGCAGACCCCGGAGGAGGACGGCACCTATCGCCTTGTCTCCGGCAGCTATACCTATCTTGTCACGCGCGATGAGTGCGACGATGTGACCGGAAGCTTTACGATCGACGGCGCAGGCCGCACCATCACGGTCACCCTCTCGGTCCGCACCTATCCCGTCAGCGTGACGATGACCCCGGCCGAGGCAAAGCTCGTTCTTCGCGATGCCGATGGCAAGCAGTGGAGCGCCGTGAACGGCGCATGGCGCCTGCCGAAGGGCAGCTACACCTATGAGGCGAGCCTGTTCGGCTACGAGACCGCGTTGGGCAGCCTGACGGTCACGGGCGAAAACGACAGCCTGAGCGTCACGCTGCAGCAGGCGGCGCGCCATAGTGTGCGCATTTCCACCGTGAAGGCGGACGACGGCAGCACGCTGAGCGGCGCGGACATTACCGTGACGCATGCCGAGGGCGGCGAGCAGACGGCGGCGAACGGCGTCTACAGCCTGCCAGACGGCACCTATTCCTATGCCGTCATGCTGGACGGCTATCTGAATGTGGCCGGTTCCTTCACGGTCGCGGGCAAGGATCTGACTGTTACGGTCAGACTCGAGGAGGGCAGCAATGTCTGGACGGGCAAGGCCTCCGATACCGCGCCGGAGACGAAGACCGAAAACGGCGTGACGTGGTACCTCATCAAGACGCCGGAGGAGCTGGCGTGGTTCGCCGCGAAGGTCAACGGCGGTGAGACGACGATCAACGCCCGCATCATGGTGAACCTCGTGCTCAACAGCACGGAGGCTCCGAAGGCCAACCGCTGGGGCGGTATCGGCAAATACAGCGCGCAGTTTGGCGGCATTCTGGACGGCAACGGCAAGACGATCAGCGGCTACTACAGCTGCGATAACAATGCGACCTATGAATCCGCAAGCGCTTTGTCCGGCTATCTCGGCGCGGACGGTGTGATCAAGAATGTCACGCTTGTCGGTATGATCGAGGGCAACGGCGCGATCGGCGCCTTCGCCAACCAGAGCTACGGCCGTATCGAGGGCTGCGTCAGCCGTGTGAACGTGACGAATGCGGCCTCCTACGGCGGCGTGACGGGCGGCATCGCCGCGCGCGTCTATGCCAGCGGTGCGATCGTGAACTGCGGCAACGAGGGCAGCGTGACCTGCACGCTGAGCAGCGCCTATTCCGACGCGAAGGTCGGCGGCATCGTCGGCGCAAGCTACGCGCCCATCACGGGCTGCTATAACACCGGTGCGATCAACGGCGGCAGCAACAACCGCGGCTATGTCGGCGGCATCGTCGGCTACACCGAAAACGGCAGCGTGCAGATCCTGAACTGCTACAATACCGGCTCCGTCACCGGCGCGACCTGCGTCGGCGGCATCGCGGGCAAGCACACGGGCGGCACGGACCCCACGGTCACGAACTGCTATAACACCGGCAGCGTCAAGGGCGCTTCCTGCGGCGCACTCGTCGGCGAATATGCGGCCGAAATTCGGAACAGCTATTATCTCGAAGGCTCCGCCTCTGCTGCGACCGGCAACACGAAGGACGGCGTCAATGTCGAAGCGACGGCCAAGACCGCCGCGGAGATGAAGGAGACTGCCTTCGTTCTCGCGCTCGGCAATGAAGCCTTCCACCAGGATGACGGCCGCAACGGCGGCTATCCGCTGCTGGCATGGCAGGGCGGCACGCATGTGGTCAACACGGCGGCGGCCGAGGCCATTGCGCGCGCGGCGGAAAAGCTCACGGTCGAGCCGACGCTCGTCACCGAGAACTGCACACTGGCGCTTGCTTCGACGGTCGAGGGCTTTGACGGCACGATCACCTGGGCCAGCTCGAACGGCGCGGTCATCACGCCGGAGGGCGTCGTGACGCTCCCGTCTGCGGGCACGGTCTATGTGAAGCTGACGGCAACGCTGGCCTATGGCGGCGAGACCGGCACGAAGACCTTCCTCATCACGGTGAAGTCCCTGAAGGCGCAGAACGACGAGCTCGTCACGGCGGCCAAGTCCCTGCTGGACAGCAAGTCCACGCTGAACCCGGTCCCCGGTACGGATACGAACCTCTGCACCTATGTGGAAAACTATCTGAGCAGAAATAACCTTGACGGCATCACCGTCACCGTGAAGGACCCCGGCGCGCTCGATTATCCGATGGATGTGGCGCAGACGACCGGCATCGCGGCCGACGGCAAGATCACCTATTTCAACGCGGACCCCGCAACGCTGGGCCTTGCGGCGCACTTTGCCCGCGTCTCCGGCGTGGAGCTGACGCTTACGCGCGGCGAGAGCAGCGCGGATATCACGGCGATGGTCATCCTGAACTGGGATCTGGACACCGTCCGGGATTACCTCGAAAAGGCGGCGGCCTCCGTTACGTTCGATACCATCCGCAATCAGAATACAAGCGAAGCGGAGATTATCTCCGACCTGCAGCTCCCGCAGCGTACCGGCGCTTATCCGTTCGTCACGTTCGCCTGGACATCCGATTCCAAGCTGATCTCCATCGAGGGCAGCACGGCGGGCGAAGTCCTGACGGGCCGCGTCACACGCCCGAGCGTTGACACGAAGGTCCATCTCTATCCGACCCTGACGTTCCAGCTCAACGAGGGCACTATGCAGACGGAGGGCTTCCGCCTGACGCTCCCGGCCGAGGATCTCGAGCCGCTGCGTCAGCAGATGCAGAAGGAGCTTGACGAGAACTATCTCGTCACGAAGCTGACCTATGTTGTGACCGGCGAGGTCATCGACCCAGAGGCCGTGAACGGCGACATCCAGCTTCTCACGGCGCGCGCTACCGGCATCGAGAACTATGACGATTATAAGTTCATCGTCACTTCGGACGATCCGGATCTGGCCGAGATCAACGCCTACCGCGCCAATATCTACCGCCCGATGCCCGGCGAGGCCGCGGCGGAGGTGACGCTGACCGTCACCATGCAGCACAAGACGAAGGACGTCTCCGTACAGAAGCAGATCACCCTCAAGGTCCTGCCGCTGACAAAGGCGGAGCTTGACGATGCGCTGAACCTCATGGAGCAGGCCAAGGCCCACTACTGGGACGGCCTGAACGACGGAGCAAACGAGTCGCAGTACGCTGTGACGAAGAGCCTGCACGCCTTCCGCGAGGCCGTTGCGGGCGAGAACGGCGGCCTGACGTGGCTGTATGACTACCGCGACGCGCATGGTGCTGGCATCGTGGCCGGAGATCAGGCGGATTATTCCTCCGTCGGCGGTCAGGAGCAGTATAACAAGTTCAAGTCCAGCAATCCGGCCGTCATTGCCCATGAGAATCTGGTGCTGACGCAGCCGAAGTACAACACGTCCGTCACCGTTGAGAGCGTGCTGGAGCATGCCGTCTTTGCCAAGTATGCCAAGAAGATTACGTCCGGCGCATGGTATGACGACTACTTCTCCAAGCTGATCGGTCAGAAGGTCTCCGCCACCATGACGGTCCTCGGCACGGACGGTCCGAACCCGGGCGGCGATCAGCCTCCCGTCAGGACGACGGTCACGGTCGTGCTGACCGGCGTGAACGGCGTCGGCGCAGTGGACCGCACGTTCGACACGACGTCGGATAAGACCGTGGCAGAGGCTCTGCAGGAGGGCCTTGGCGAGGACTATACGCTCACGGTCAGCGGCTATGGCTACATCGGCAGTCTGACCGGCCCGGACGATTTCAACGCCGCCAATGCGGGCGTTGAGTTCTGGGGTCAGTATTACTACATCGACGGCGCGTATGACACGTCCTCTCCGCTGACGGTCCCTGTCACGGACGGCGCGGTCTATGGTATCTTCGCCAACGAGAAGAACACGACCGGCGAGAACTACGGCTACAAGTACAACGTCTGGATCCACGAGCGCAGCGTTACCGCCGAGGCCGAGACGGCCTTTGACGTCACGGTCTACCAGATGCAGGGCAATACCGCCGTGCCGCAGGCAGGCGTGAAGGTCTACGCGGACGGCAATGTGATGGGCGTCAGCGATGAGAACGGCAAGGTTATCTGCCGCTTTGAGCATGCGGGCGACTATGTGCTCACGACCGGCGACGAGCTGCACACCTACAGCCAGTGCCGCGTCCATGTGACGGAGAAGCCCTTCAAGGCGACGGTCACGGTCCGCCTAACGGGCGTGAACGGCATCGGCGCGATCGACCGCACGCTGGAGGTCTCTTCCTCCAGCACGGTCGCAGAGGCGCTGCAGCAGGGCTTCGGCGAGGACTATGTCCTCACGGTCAGCGAATATGGCTACATCGGCAGCCTGACTGGCCCGGAAGACTTCAACGCGGCCAATGCGGCAGTGGCATACTGGGGCCAGTATTACTTCGTGAACGGCGCGTATGATACGTCCTCCCCGCTGACGGTCCCCGTCACGGCCGGCGGCATCTACGGCGTGTTTGCCAATGAGTCGACGGCCGACTCCGACAGCTACTACGGCTATAAGTACAACGTCTGGTTCCACGAGACCGCGCTCACCGCAGCGGCGAGCGAGACGTTCACGGCAACGGTGTACCAGATGGGAACCGGTGTTGCTCCGGCAGAGGGCGTGCAGATCTTCTGCGGCGGCGAGCTGCTCGGCAGGACGGCCGCGGACGGCACGTTTGCCTGGCACTTTGACACCGCAGGCGTCTACGTCCTCACGACGGGCGACAGCAACCACACCTACAGCCAGTGTGTCGTCACGGTGACGGGCAAGGCCCCGGTGTGTGACGGCGGTGCGAACTGCCCGAGCCGCGCCTTCCCGGATCTTGATCCCGCGCAGTGGTATCACCTCAGCACGGACTATGCCATCACGAACCATCTGTTCATCGGCTTTGAGGACGGTACGTTCCGCCCGAACGGCCAGATGAGCCGCGCGATGTTCGCCATGGTGCTCTGGCGCGTGGCAGGCAGCCCGGCAAGCTCCGCGGCGCTCCCGTTTGCGGATGTCGCTGCCGATGCCTGGTATGCCGATGCCGTCCGCTGGGCCTATGCGGCAGGCGTGATCAACGGCGTGTCCACCACGGCGTTCGACCCCGAGTCCCCGGTGACCCGCGAGCAGATGGTCACGATGATCGTCCGCTATGCGGAAAAGATCGGCGCTGTCACCGGCGCACGCGATGATCTGTCGCAGTTCTCCGATGGGATGCAGGTCAGCTCCTATGCGCTCGCAGCGGTGCGCTGGGCAGTTGCCGTCGGCCTGCTGCGCGGTATGGGCAACGGCCGCCTCGAGCCGCAGGGCACGGCGACCCGCGCAGAGGTCGCAACGCTGCTGATGCGCTTCGCTTCCCTCGGCAAGTAAGGAAAGCGCTGAATCAATCGGCAGAAGCTTCGCGGCTCAGCCGCAGACGATTGGTTCGGAGATTCCCTGAGACTATGGCGCTCCCGCGCCGCTCTGCGGCAGTGCGGGAATGCCGGGAAAATGGCGGATGCCGCATCGAGATTGATGTTGGCATCCGCCTCTTTTTGTGATATTATATTGAGGCAGCACCACGCGATTGCATCTTCGGCCTTCGGCGGATATTCTTCGCCGATCCATCGGTTCGAAAAGTTTGAGGTATTGCGCAGCCGTTGGCGGCTTTGCCGCCTTACGGATGCGGCATGCCCCTTGCGGGTACACAAAGTACATCTGCACTTTTCAAACCTCGTCTCGACAAAAAATCTCTCGCCGAATGCTCTTGCTGAATCGTGCGGTGCGGCTTTGAAAAAATGTGCGGTGCAGCTTTGAAAGTGAGGGGAAGGCATGCAGGCTTTAAGCGGAAAGCTGTTTCTCTCCGGGATGGATGAAAATGCGGCTTCGCTGGCCCGGAAATGGGGCCTTGGGCTGGAGCTGACGGATTTCTGCGAGGCGCGGAAATTGGAAGAACCTGCGGCCATGGAGGCTGCGCGGGCGCGTTGCAGCGGGATCGATTCGCTTTGGCTGCATGCGCCGTTTGCGGAGCTGTCGCCCTGCGCCATCGACCCGCGCGTGCGCGAGGTCGTCATGCTGCGCTTCCGGCAGACCGTCCAGACGGCGCTGTCGCTCGGCATCCGGCGCATCGTGGTACACAGCGGCTATATCCCGCTCGTCTATTTCCCGGAGTGGTTCATTGCCCGGTCCGTCGAATTCTGGCGGGAATTTCTGCGGGACGCCCCGGACGGCCTCTGCCTTGCGCTGGAAAACGTGATGGAGCCGGGGCCGGATATGCTCGTGCAGATCGCTGCGGGCGTCGATGACCCGCGCTTCGGCCTGTGCCTCGATGTCGGCCATGCCAATACCCGCGTGAGCGAAACGCCGCCTCTGGATTGGATCGCGCCGATGGCCCCTTGGCTGCGCCATGTGCACCTGCACAACAACAACGGCGACTGGGACCTGCACGACGCGCTCGGGCAGGGCATGATCCCGATGCCGGATATCCTTGCCGCGCTGGCGGAGCAGTGCCCGGCGGCGGATTATACGATCGAAAATCAGAACTGTGAGCTCTCGCTGCGCTGGCTTTGCGCGCGGGGCTATCTGGAGGAACCATGACAGAGCAGGAATTTCAGACCTTTCTGCGCTCCATCCGCCCGGCGGACCGCGCCGCGATGGACGCTGCCGCTCGCCGTCAGGCGGAGCTGGCCAAGCCACCGGGCAGCCTCGGCGCGCTGGAGGATGTCTCCATCCGGCTGGCAGGACTGACCGGCCGGGTGAAAAATCGGATCGACCGCTGCCGCGTGCTCGTGTTCGCGGCGGATAACGGCGTTACGGCCGAGGGCGTTTCGGCAACGCCGGTCTCGGTCACGCTCAGTCAGTCTATCAATATGACACGGCATATCACGGGCATGTCCGCCCTGGCGGCGGCCTTTGGCGATTCCGTCGTCGTGACGGACGTCGGCATCGACGCGGATGTCCGCTGCCCGGAGATCGTGGATCGGAAGATCCGCCGCTCCACCGGCGATATCGCGCGGGAGCCCGCCATAACGCGGGAGCAGGCGCTGACGGCTATTTCCGTCGGCATGGAGCAGGCGCAGCGCGCCGCGCAGGACGGTATGCAGGCCGTCGGCATCGGTGAGATGGGCATCGGCAACACCACGACGTCGGCCGCCGTTCTGGCGGCGCTGACCGGCCTTGCGCCGGAGGAGCTGACCGGCCGCGGCGCGGGCCTGACGGACGATGCCTTCCGGAAGAAAAAGGACGTGATCCGGCGTGCGCTCACGCTGCACCGGCCGGACCCGGCAGACCCCGTCGGCGTGCTGGCCGCCGTCGGCGGTCTGGACCTTGCGGCCATGACGGGCGCGTTCCTCGGCCTTGTCGCAGCGCATGTCCCGGCCGTAGCCGACGGGCTCATCTCCGTGGTCGCAGCCCTGTGCGCCGTGCGCCTGTGCCCGGCTGCGCGGGATGCGATCTTCCTGTCCCATGCCTCAAAGGAGCCGGGCTACCGCCGCGCTGCGGAGGAGCTGGGCCTTGCGCCCTTCCTGCAGCTCGGCATGCGGCTGGGCGAGGGGAGCGGCTGTCCGCTGGCCTTTCAGGTGCTGAAGGCCGCCTGCGCCGTCATGAATGGCATGGCGACATTTGCGGAGGCCGCCATCAACGACGATTATCTGGAGTCCATCCGCACGCCGGATGCGTTCCGCGTGGACACGCCATGAAAATTTTACTGGTCGGCGGCAGCAAAAGCGGAAAAAGCGGCCTTGCGCAGCGGCTTTGCGTCCGGCTTGCCGCTGGTGCACCCATGATCTACTGGGCGACGATGGAGCCGGTGGACGGCGAGGACCGCGCCCGCATCGCCCGCCATCTGGACGAGCGCGCGGGCTGGGGCTTCAGCACGGTCGAGTGCGGCCGGGCGCTGGAGCGCGCTGCACTGCCGGAGAGGGCTTGCGTGCTGTTTGACAGCGTGACGGCTTTGCTTGCAAACGAGATGTTCTCCGGCGCGCAGCCGGATGCCGCCGCCCCGGAGCGGGCAGCGCAGGAGCTGCTGGCGCTCAGCTGCCGTGCTGCGCATCTGGTCTGCGTCTGCGACGATATTTTCCGCGACGGTGCGGCCTATGACGAATGGACGGAGCAATGGACGGAGCGCTACCGCAGCGGCCTTGCGCGCGTCTGCCGCACGCTGGCGGCGGAATTCGACACAGTCTGCGAGGTCACGGCCGGACTGCCGCATCTTTGGAAGGGGGAATTGCCGTGAAGCACTGGTTCACGGGCTTTATGATGTCATGGGGCATGTTTCTGGCCATTCCGTGCCCGTGCCGCATCTGGGACGAGAAGGCGCGGCCGCACATGGTCGCCTGCCTGCCGCTCACGGGCGGCGTAGTCGGGCTCGTGTGGGCGGCGATGGCATGGCTGCTGCAGCGCCTCGGCTGCGCTGCGCCGCTGCGGGCGGTGCTGCTGGCCGCTGCTCCGTGGCTCGTCACGGGCTTTTTGCATCTCGACGGCTATATGGACGTCTGCGATGCCCTGCTGTCGCGGCGCGACCTTGCCACGCGGCAGAAAATTCTGAAGGATTCGCACTGCGGCGCCTTCGCCGTTATCTGTATGGTCCTGCTGGCCGCGGGCCAGTGCGCGCTGTTTGCGGGTGCGCCGTGGCTGTGCCTGCTGCCGCTCGGAGCGATCCCCGTGGCGAGCCGCGCCTGCGCTTCCGTTGCCGTGCAGCGCCTGCGCCCGATGGGCACGAGCCAGTATGCCGCCATGCAGCGCGGAACGGGCCTGCAGCTCGTGTTCCCACTCGTGTGCCTGCTGGCGGCCTGCGTTGTGCCGCCTGTGCTCTGCGGGGCGGCCGGGCTTGCGCCGCTTGCGGCGGCGGCGGGCTACTGCCTTGCCGTCTGGCGCGGCTTCCGGCAGCTGGACGGCATGTCCGGCGATATTTCCGGCTTCGGTCTGACGCTCGGCGAGCTGGCCGGGGCTGCGGTCTTGTGTCTTGTGAGGTAAGAGAATGATCTTGATCTTGGGCGGCGCGTGGCAGGGAAAGCTCACCTGGGCGGCGTCGCATGGTATGGTCGGACCGGTGTTCGACCTGAAGGATGGCTGGCCCGAAGCGCCCGTGCGCTGCTGCCGCCATCTCGAAGCGCTGACGCGCGCGGCTTCCGACCGCGGCGAGACGGCGCAGCAGGTGCTGGACCGCCTGCTGCCGCTGACGCGGGATGCATTTGTCATCTCACGCGAGATCGGCTCCGGTGTCGTGCCGCTCGATGCGGCGGAGCGCCGCTGGCGCGAGGTGCACGGCGCGGTGCTGCAGGGCCTTGCGGCCCGAGCGGAGCACGTCAGCCGGATATTTTGCGGACTGGAGGAACGGTTAAAGTGAAATTGACCCTGATTCGGCATGGCCTGACGGAGGGCAACATCCGCAGGCTTTATTATGGCGCGATGGACCTGCCGCTGCTGCCTGATGGCATCGAGGCCCTGCACGCGCTGCGCGACGGCGGCGGCTATCCGGAGGCGGAGCAGTATTTTACCAGCGGCATGACCCGCACGGAGCAGACGTTTGCCGCCCTGTACGGCGACCGGCCGCACGGCACGCTCCCCGGCATGCAGGAGATGCGCTTCGGCGAATTCGAAGGAAAGACCTACGCGGACCTGAAGGACGACCCGGCCTTCCGCGCGTGGTGCAGCGGCGATTATGAAAACAACGTCTGCCCCGGCGGCGAGAGCTGGAACGGCCTGACGGACCGCGCGCTGCAGGCGCTTGCCCCCATTCTGGCGCAGGGGAAGGACACGGTCATCGTCGCACACGGCGGTGTGATCGGCGGGCTGATGTACCGTTGGTTCCCCGGTATGCCGCACCGCTTTGTCTGGACGCCGGACCCCGGCCACGGCTACCAGATCACATTTGAGGACGGAAAACCCGTCTCCTACTGCACCATTCCCGAGCACGGTACGCTCGGCCCGGACCCAAACACGAAGATCCCCCTGGGCGACTGAGGCCCATTCCCCGCGCAAATCAGAGAGAAAGAGGGCGCGTTTTCATGAAGGAATGTCAGAATTTGCAGGAATTTCTGCAGGCGTTTTTCCCGGAGAATGCGGAGCTGGAGGGCTTCCGGAAGCGGCTTGCCGCCGATGCGACGCCGGACCGGGAGGGCCTGACCGAGGCGCTGCGGGAGCCGGATGCCGGGGAGCAGATCCGCCTGTTCGAGGGCGGCGACGCTGCCGGGCTGGCGGCGGCCAGAAGCCGGGCCTATTCCGCGGCGTTCTATGACGCCTGCTTCCCGGAGGCAGGGAGCGCAGAGCAGGCGCTTTCCCGTGAGCGGCTGCGCTTTTTCTACCGCGGCGCGGCAAATGAGCGCTACCTGCTCGCACCCGGTGTCTATCGCACCGGGGAAAAGCCGGAGGACTTCTATTTCCATGAGCTGCAGGTGCGCTGCCCGGCTCCGTTCGCGGGCCGCCGCTATCTGGAAAAGCTGACGTACATGCAGCACTACGGTGCGCCGACGCGCCTGCTCGATATCACGGCAAATCCGCTCGTTGCCCTGTATTTTGCCTGCGCAGCGGAGCCTGACTGCGACGGCAAGGTCATCGTGTTCTGTGTGGAGGCCGCAGATGTGGCCTATGCCTCCAGTGACCGTGTGCAGATGCTGTCCCATCTGCCGGAGCTGAGCCATGCGGATCAGCGCCATCTCGAGGCTCTGTCGTACCGCTACATGCTCCGGCCGGGCAAATTCCCGCAGAAGAGCAACCAGAAATATGACGACGCTGTCCTCGAGCGGCTGTATTATGATATCCAGAAGGAGAACAATGCCTTCACGCGCGATATCCGCCCATTTGATTTGCTGCGTCCTGTCTTTGTTCAGAGTAATCAGGACAACCCACGCATCCTCCGGCAGGACGGCGCGTTCTTGCTGTCGGGCCTCGACACGGACGAGGCGGACAGTGACCGGAAGCTGAGGAAGCATGTGCTCAAGGAGCTGCGGATCCCGGCAGGCTGCAAGGCGGCTATTGTGCAGCAGCTCGAACGGGTCAACATCCATCAGGCCTCCCTCTTCCCGGAGCCGGACACCGTGGCGCAGTATCTGCGCCGAAAATAATAAAACCATACCGGCTGCTGTTCATTCACAGCTGCCGGTATGGTTTTTTAAATTACTTTATCGCGTCAGATCATCCTGCGCGCGGTGGGTGATGGCACCGTAATATTCCGGGCGGCGGTCACGGAACAGGCCCCATGAGCTGCGGCTCTCGAGCAGCGCGTCGAGGTCATAGGTCTGCAGCAGCACGGCCTCCGCATCGCGCGGGGCGCACTGCAGCAGCGCGCCGGTCTCATCCGTCAGGAACGACGAGCCGTAGAAGCACAGCTCCGAGCGCTGGCCGCCGTTTTCGGGACAGGGGAGCACGGCCTCCGTGCCGATGCGGTTGGCCGCAATGACGGGCACTGGCTATCTCACTGAAAGGTATTAACGAGGGTGACTATGCCATGATTATGGG
>OLSP01002701.1_pt1 | contig 13700 bp, 11 predicted proteins | sample 1672941 | NCBI WGS metagenome assembly OLSP01 (sample SAMEA3136739, study PRJEB25190) | human gut metagenome | reverse complement strand
TACAGCCATTACAGTCTGCTCCAAATGCAGCAAGTTCCGTTCCCTCCCCACAAGGCCGCAAAATCATTTTGTGCTCTGTGGCAATACGTGTCATACGTTGCCCAAGATATTTTCTCTGCTCTTTGGATACCATTTTCACCTCTGGAAAATTTCTTTTTACTTTCTGGTATAAATCAAGAAAACTTATCACGCAATTTTTTGTATACCCTTGTAAAGCCGCAGATATGCCCTCAAACTGTTCCAAATGATACTTGACAGTATATTTGTCATCGATAAAAATCGGATCGTATCTCCAGCCAATATGCTCTTCTCCTACAATTTCTGATATCTGCAGAAATGCTTCAATGATTTTTTTTTTACTTACAATTGTTTTAAATAATCCTGGTTCGATGTCTGCTTCATATGGAGTGATTGTGATATACCAGTATGTCCTGTAAGATGTCAGCAAATCCATATACTTCAACATAGGGACTGGATTTTTTGAACAGAATACAATCAAATCAACGACTTCAGGATCAAGGCTATATTCTGTGACCTGTAAAGGATCATAGGGATTTCTCACTCGAACATACCCTTCACGGATTCTATTTGTAAACCATTCGGAATAAAATGCAGGTATATCGGTTCTCATGCTTGCATGTATAATCATCCTGCGCTCTCCTCTCGCGGAAGATAAATATTACAATATTATTACAAAAAATCTTTTATGAAGCAGACATTATTTCCGTCTGAAGCATAAAAGATTTTTTTAATGGTTGTATTAAATTTAACTTCATATTACTTAAAAAATAGATAATTGCAAATTCGTTTCTCAGTGCCATGCAATCATCAGAAAAAAATGTCTAGGTTGTTTTATGACCACATTTTTACCCAGTTTTTGTTACTGCTTGGGCATATTTCCTACCACTGAGTACCATTTACCGTTAGAAGTTCATGAGTCGTTAAACCGCATATTTCCTGTATTTATGCGTGTTTCCGTAGATACTGAAATTTCACTGCCACATCATAGGGCTCATACCTTTACTACTCATAAAACTCCTTATTTCACACGGCTTTACGCCGCCTTTATCTTAAAGCTGACCATGTTTTGACACAGTAGAATGTTTTATGACTGTGTAGAAACATGGCCAGGCAGTGGTTAGTTACATTTTTGAAACTTATTAAGTTTAACATAAATAAACAATGGGTTCAAGATGTCATGATGAGAAAATTTTTCTTGCTATCAAAATATGGTATCTTTTAATCCAATAACTTTCCTTCACGGTACGACCATTCAAGATAGTCTGGATTTTGATAATATAAATCTGTATTAAAATTTGATATTTCATCACTAATAAAAGAAGAAAATATTTTTAATAATTCCTGTACTTCTTCCCCAGAATTTGCGCAGTCCTCTATCATAATACTATAGAGTTTTCCAATATCCAAAAAACTTGGCACGGAATATTTGCAGCCAGTTACAGTATCAAAATTTCCCTGCTCTATTCCATAATAAGAAATAACTTCATCACTTACCTGTTCAAAGCTAAGACAATGATCTACTTCCGCATCATGCAAAAGTTTTTCTATGCCTTCTTTTCCTATTGTCTTAACAATATCACTTCGATGATTCAAAGTTTCTCTCGCAATGTACTCAATGAGAGAGCACACATAAAAGTAATCGTTTCGTTCTTTTTCAGTCATAGATTACCTCACTTTTCACATACTTTGAACAATCAAGTGCTGACAATGTATGAAAACTAATCTGGTGGGTCGGATATTTGAATTCAGTCAAAGCCCAAAACTGTTTTCTATTAATTCGTCCTGCCAGAAAGTCATTTACATAGTTCCAGACAGTATCATTCGCCATAGGCCCCTCTACAATATCATAGTTATGTGTTTTTCCACTCCTGCATAATGCAATAAAATCCAACCACTCATCCGATATTTCTGAAAATCTTAAAATATTCAAGTTTTCATTTACTTCAAATTATAGGCTCGCCTGCACCTCGATTTGCCCATCGTATAGCCTGCTGCATATTATTCGTACAATAAAATCCCCATGAAAAATCTTTTGTGTATTTTGCTTTTCGTATTTCGGGATATTGAACGATTTCTTTACTTGCATGGTATAATTCCATACTCACTTCACCTCATTTTTAAATTTCCCATTTTATACCATTGCCATAAGGTAATTCTATAAAACAAGAACTATAATACCTGTTATCCAATTTTCTTTGTAAAATCTTGAAAATTGTTTCATCATGAGTCGACATTATAATCTGGCACTTTGAATTTTCTAATAAGCTACGTATCAAATCAGCAAATCCTAATGCATTCATATCATCATAACTACCAATAGGATCATCTATAAAAATAGATTGTATAGGCAGCTTGGAAAATGAATTAAGCGCTCTACTAAAAAAAGAACTAAATGCAACAGTATTTAACTGAGCAGTGCTAAAATAAATTTCTGGTCGATAATTAGAATCCTCCGTATTTTCATCTATGTTTTCCATAGCATGAATTACTAACTCACCTTTTTGATTATCATTAAAAGAAAGTTCGTAACGTAAATGTTTCATAACATCATGTGCATCTATTTTTTGATAAATTTCATCCATAGAAGATTGTCCAAAATACTCTGCCAACGCTATTTGAAGACCATTTTTAACAGTCTCCACCGATTTTTTCTGTCGTATAATTTTGTCATCTATTATCTTTTTTTGAGCTTCTTCTTTTTTTAATTGTTTACTTTTCTCCATATAGTGCTCATAGTATTTTCGAGCACCATTTTCTTCACATATTTGTTGTAAGACTTCGATCAGGCAACTATTTTTTGTAATATTTTCTCGCAAAGATTGTTCAAGGTTCATAATTTCAACAGAATCATAACTCAACAATTCCAAATACTCTTTTAATGTCTTTCTAATTTCTTCCTGTTCCTTCAGTAAATTTTGAATAGTATCTTTTTTTACAGCAATATCATAATAATTTGAATATTCAACTGCTTTTATAGCTTCTTTACATTTTTCTATTTTATCGCCTATATTGACTTTTTGTAATTTCAGTCGTTCATATTCAATCTCAAAATCACTTTGCATATTCTCCCATAATTGTGCCATTCCAAGTAAAGTACTGTCTTGATATAGCTCATCCAATAATTTATTACAATCAATGCTCTCATTCATGGTACATGAAATTTTCTCATTTAAAATGCCAATTTGCGTATCACATATACTTAATCTATCCTCTAATTTCTTTTTTTGCGCAATAATCATATCAAAATAATCTTCTATTTGATTTGTCGAATATCCTCCTTCACTGTATTCATAACCTTTATTTTTTAATTTCTCTAATAATGAGCTTCTCTTATCTTCCTCGTGCAAAATGCTTTGCTGTCTTTTGTCTAAAATTTTTGTAATGTTTATTTTCTTTACAGAACACATTTCAATTTCAACACTCAATTCTTCTTGTTTTTTTCTAATTTTTTCTAATACTTCATTACAAATTGTTCTGTATTCTTTTTTTAATATACGTTCATTATCACTCAGTTCCATTCTATAAGCCATTACTTCATTTGTCATAGAAAAAGTCTGTTTAATCAATCCATTCAATTTTTCTGGTGTTTCAAATTTTGTATGACATAATGGACACTCACAATTTTTTTTATGAAGATTTTGAAATTCAATTCCCATTTTTTGAATTTCAGCAGAAATATTATCTGCTTGCTTACAAAGAGAAGAAACTCGTTTTATTTCATTTATGCCATTCCAATAATCCTCAACTATTAATTGCAATTGTTTAGTTTTGCTATCGCCTAATATATTTTTACAATTCAAATAATCAACGGTACTACACGAAGTAATTCTTTCATTAAGTTGCAACAAATTCTGTTTTTCTATTTCATTTTGCAATTCTATAATTCTTTTATCAAGAGATTTAATTTCTACCTGATTCTCATTAATATTTATCTGTAGTTCACTTAATATCTTATCAATTTCCAATATTTCTTTTGCTAAAATTTCTATATCTTTTCTTGTTTGCAAGATTATATCCTTCTTTTTCATCTGTGCTACAAGAATAGCTTTCTTGCCCTTTTCATCATTTTCGCTTTTTAGAAAATTATCATATTGGATTTCCAAATTTTTCTTTTTTTCCCGTAGCTTTAGTCGCGTTACGCAATAGGATTCGACCTTTTCTTTTCCATATTCAAGTATCTCTTCATATGGAACAATTTCTTCATTTATTTTTTTTATCTTCTCATTAAAAGCTTCCAATTCTTTCTGCTTTATCTCATAAATATTAGAATCATTTATTATCTTTTGCGCGGCATTAATTTCTTTAACTATTTCAGTCTCCCTCTTTTTCTTTTCTTTAAGCAACACAGGATCTGCTTTTATAAATTTTTCTATCAAATGGTGTTGAGAGAGATTTCTATCTTGTTTATGTCGAAGTTCACGTTTTAATATCTGACACTGATTTATTAATAAATCATATGACTGAACTTGACCATTTTTCTTTAATTCTTCAATAACATTTTTCTCTCCTTTTGCTTTCAATGCTACATACTCTTGATTAAACTGATCAATTAACCCATTTATTGTATCCAATGCCTTCGGTGCACTTTCCATTTTATTAAGTTCAATATTAATATTCTCTATTTTCTCCTCAACTTTACTTAACTCTCTGGATAATTCCTTAAACCTTCGACTCTCTTTTTCGAATTTATCCTGTTCATTTTTCAGTTCTGGAGCATATTTAAACCATTCTGTGTATCTTTCTTCCGGTTTTCGAGCAGATATAAAATTTTCAATTTTTGCATATGGCAATAAAATTCCATTCCATTTATCCGAATCTTTCATATTTCCTACAATATCACGAACTTTATTAGAAATGCTCCCACCTCTACAATCATCCCCATCTTCATTCACTGGTGCTACTTTGCGCAAAATAGATCGTCCATCATCTAATAACAATTCAACGGATGCATCCTGTAAATAGTTATCTCTATTATGATAAATAAATCCACGAAAATTTGAAATTTTCTTTGTTTCAATAAGATAATCCACTTTTCCTTTTAGCGCATATTCAATCCCATCAAATATGCTCGTTTTTCCACAACCATTGGGTGCATAAATTAATACGAAGGAAGCTGCATTTCCTTTGCTATCATGTAGATTCAATTCCGCCTTTCCTTTAAATCCCCTGAAATTTTGCAAACAGACTTTTTTAATATGTATAGCCTCATTTCCATTTAACTTTTCTTTTAAAGATGTAATCGAAAATAATTTCTTTTCTAAGTACTCACAAATATATCGATCATCTATTGGTAAATTCCTATAGCAATTATCAAGCACATATTTTTTCGCACAAAAAGGATCATATTCAATCTCTCGTTTCATTTGAGAACTTATATTTTTATTTGATATATAAAATATATAAAAATTACTTCTCTCAATACTAAGTGTCACTTTAGTTTGAATCTTTAATGCGATAATCGTCGATATCAATTTCCACTTTTCTTTTAGTTCTTTTTCATTTGTAAAAAAGGCCCAGAAAACATGCGCTTCATAACCTTGCATTGATCTCGTATAATATCTGATAACTATATTCTCAATTTCTGGTGATCTTATTTCATCTAATTTTTTCCACTTTTCCATAATTAACTCCATGCATTTTCAATTAAGCTGTCCAACATATTTTTCATAAATTGTTTATTACCATTTCCAGAATATAACACTGTGTCTCTAATTTGTCCTACGCCAATTGCTGCAATATTACATCTTAATTTATCTCCCTCAACAATATGAAACATATCCATTCTTTCTTGAACGTCCTCAATATCAAAAGTCAGATAATCTTCAGTTATTTTACGCACAATATTCATAGAATCAGATTTACTAAGAGTTCCATGATAGTATGCATCATCATTTTGATTATTCCAAAGAAATAGTATCCCATCCTCTTTCTGATCCGATGTATTAAAGAATGAAAAATCCATTAACTTTTGAATACTTTGACTCATTGTTAATTCCGTACAAATAAATACTACCTTAACTATTTTGACGTCGCCGTTCGTTTGTACTTTAATACAGAAATATGAGACTTCTTCTGGTTTGACCTCTTTTAACGGAATAAAACAAAATGCGGAAATTACTTCTCCCTCCCAATATTTTCTGCATATTTCTCGAAATCCATTACATTTTAGATTATTTTGCCCCTCTTTATTATCTCCCATATAATTACAAGGTTTCAATTTTCCAGTATCAATTAAGTTCTTAATTTGTTCATTTATAAAATTTCGTGTTGCTTTCTTTTCAACTGGTATAAGATTCAATATATTTTTCCCATATTCCTTCAGACTATCTGGCAATTTAGGCTTTAAATTAAATTTATACATCAATTCTATATACTGATTTGCAGCACATGCAAATATCCGACTTCCTGCAGTATCATTTCCAGCTAATTTCGAAACACATCCTACAAATCCCCCTTCTGAAAACAATGCAGTACCAGAAAAGCCACTAGTTTCATTGTTTCTATCTATTTCCGAATCAACCTTACTAGATTCATAATTAATTAGAATTACCTTTTTTTGTACATTTTCAATTCTACCACGAAACGCAGCCTTCAGTTGTGGTATCAACTGCTCATTTACTTCTTGCTGCGGCTGCATAGAAACGGGAAAACCCCAGCCGCCCACTTCTTTTTCCTCAATTCCAAAAGTAATTTCAAAACCAGTAAATTCTCTCATCCACTCCTTCCAACTAATTTTTATTATTGCCAAATCATTATCTAAAGACTTTTTATCATAATCTGGATGAAGAACAATATCATTATCTTTAACATTTCCACTTCCCGAAAATAGTTTAAATGACTCATGAACACTATATACTTGGTCTTTATCTCCAACAATATTTAAAAATAAATTAATCCTATCTTCAGATATCTTACCATCAAATATATGTGCAACAGAAAAAATCAATGCACCGTCTCCATCATTTTGAAGGAATAAAATCCCTGTGCCTTTTACTTTTGAAATGTCATCAAGCGCAATTCTAACTGATAATTTTTTTCGGTTTAAATTCTCCATAAATATTCAATCCTTCTTTTACCATATATGGATTATCTGATATTTTATACAACTCAAGTAATTTCGTGTCGAAATATTCCCTTATATCATTTATTGTAAAATATTGATTTTGATATGCATATTTCCACCAACAATAATTGTTTAATAAAATAACCTTGTTTCTTCTATTTAATAGCTTTGCTATGGCTATTTTTCCAGGAACAGTATGCTGCCCCTTTAGCGTAGTTCCATTACTACTGACCATAAATACTTCTGCATCAATACTATCCAAAAAACGTTTTGAAATACTTCGAGAACTACCATGATGTGACATTTTTACTACATCAATAGATATCTTTTCATTTTTCATATATTTTTTTAATTCTTTAGTATAAATCGGAGCAGCAGCATCTCCTAAAAATAGGATTTTAACATCTTCATACTCAAACAAAAATGCAATAGAAGCTCTATTAGATAGCGAAGCATCTGCCCCTGGATATTTTTCTTTTTTCAACGCTGTAAGATCCTTATATATCTCTTCAGGAAATTCATTTGAACATCCCCCTGCTGATTCACAATTATTTTCTTCCTCCCACTTATTCATAAATGCGCTCAATGATTGTTCATCAGGACTTAAAATAGTTAATTTTGCATTGCCAATTATCATTTCAGTACCGGAAACAATATAATCTTCTAATTTACATTTCAGTCCTTTCTCATTTATTATATCGCACAAAGATTTCGCATCCCCAATTGAACATCCATCACCCTCACAAACAATAACTTTTACAGCTTCCTCTGTTTTACGTATCTTCCCATTTAATTTATTATGTTGCCAAAAACCCCGACTAGTGTTAAAAGCAATACGCTGAATACTTCTTTTCAATATTTCTTCATTTACAGATGCAAATCCAGTTATAAGCCCTCCAATATGATCCTCATCAACATGAGTTACGACAACCAAATCAATTTTTTCGTTATTATTATCGCATTGTTTAATGATTCGTTCTACAGTATGCCCACACTCAGCACATCCACCATCAATGAGAATATTATGCATTTCATTTTCATTTCCATAACGAACAAATAAACAATCTCCTTCTTTTGCTTTTAATAAATATACATCCACCATATTTTTTCCTCTGTCAATCTTCCAAAATATCTTGTATTCTTTTTCTTCTGTATAAAAAATATTATCTAATCGAAAACTTCATTGTAAATCCCACAAGAAGTTTTATTTTTAAATTTTCATAATCTTATATATTTTTAATCATATCATGGATCCATAAAAAAATCTATAAAGCATCTATTTTCGCCGATTTTTCTAGTTTTCTAATGCGTTTCTTCTAACATTTCTACCTTCTTCTCACACGTTTCATAAGTAATTCCTAAAATCTTCGCAAGTATAAATAAATTCGTACCTTCCATATATTTCTGATAAATAAACGTGTTCCTGAGAATTGTACTTGTCACATCACGATTCCATTCGTATTTCTCCCACAAGAACTCAGACACCTTTCTTAATTCATCAGCAACATACTTACTGGTAAGTGCTTTTCCTGTTCTGGAAGTAAAAATTATTCCTTTCGAGGTATCTTCCCTTTTCTTACGATTTTCAAGTAATTCCTTTATTTTTAGTTCCATTGGAATAATTCTCTTATGACTTCCTCTGATTTGAAGAAAATTATTCTTCCAATCAATATCTTCCCAATTCATCAAACATGCCTCTTTAATTGTAATCCCTGAATACAATAACAATAAAAACAAATCACAATATCTTCTTCCCTGGCAAACTTGTTCGAATATCTTTATTTCATCCTGTTCAAGATAATTTTTTTCAAACAGTTGTTTATGTTCAGAATATATTTTAATTTCTTGCATTGGATTATATGATACAGATCCGTTTTCCCATGCTCTATGAAAAATTTTCCGTAACATATTAACAATCTGTCGACATGTGCTCCATGAATATTCCTGCTGCAATTTATTGATAACAGATTGTACTTTTGCTGGTGTCACTTCGTTTAATGGCATGTTTGTCAAATATTGACTGAGGATTCTATAATGATAATCATAATTTTTCAATGAATCTTCTTGAATATGTCCTGCCCATTCTATTCTCAGCATACTATAAATTTCATCTATTCCACATAAACCAACGTCTTTCTGTTTTTTACTATATTTCTTGTGCAATGTCCTTGCTTCAGCTGCTGTTTTTACATAAAAGCTTTTAGAAACTCCATTTTTATATATTCTTACCTCATAGCGTCCATCTTTGCGTTGATGAATTCCTCTTCCAAGTTCTGTTCCTTTCAAATCTTTTCCCATCTGAATATCTCCTGTTATTTTTGATTAAATTACCCCTTCATAATAAAAGAATAATAAATTCCATAAAATTCTGTAAAAAAATCAATTTTTTAATGAAATTCACGTTGACGCAATATAAATTCATCAGACAGACGTGTATAATGCTGCGTCATTCTTATTTCTGCATGCCCCGTGATTTTTCCAATCATCACAGGATTCATTCCTTTTTCTACGCACTTTGTTACATAAAAATATCTGAATAGGTGAGGATGGATATGTATAAACTCCGGTTCCCGCTTTTCTGACAGAGCCGTCTGCTTTTCCTTTCGATTTATACAATCAGATATTCGTTTACATTCCTGGGTTGCATATCCCGGTAAATAGGTTTTTCCTGGAGATGTTGTAAAAATCAAATTTGGAAAATCTTTCAGTAGTTCATTTTTTATTCCCCATCTTCCACCCCATCTTTTTTTATCAGCAAACTGTTTTTTCTTCCAAGCAGCAAATCCTTTCACTGTTTCATCTGAAATAGGTACTATACGATAACTGGCCTGTTTTTTGGGTGAAGTAATCTGTGCTACCATTTTAGGACTCTCCATCTTTCTTCCTTTAGAATCATAATATTTTTTTACTTTATTAACTGTCTTATCAATATAAATACATTTTCTTTCTAGATCGACATCCTTCCACTCCAAAGCACAGGCCTCTCCAATTCTGAGTCCCGTTTGGGACAGGATATAAAACAATTCATAATATCTTGTATGTCTGCACGCATCTAAAAAACGTTGAACATCCTTTTCAAGATTCTGATTTTCTTCTCTCTCGATTATGTCCTGATGTGTTCTTTCTGTCGGTGCTCGCATTCCCTCACATGGATTATACAAAACAGCTCTAACGCGATATGCCATTGAAAACATTGCCTTTAATATTGTATATGTTTGTTTGATTGTTGTCTGTGCATAACCATTTTCCTTTAGCACATATAGCGCACTCAGAATATTATTTGATTTTATATCTATAACTCTGCGGTCTCCGATTAACGGCTGGATTCTTTTAAAACCATCCCAGTAATTTCTTATAGTTGTTGCCTTTAATACCGGCACATTATATATTTCCATCCATTGCTCAAACCATTCCGTTACAGTCATTCTTATATCCCATTGTGAAGTTCCTGCCAGAGCTCGATAAGTATTTACTTTGTTTTTCAACATTTTCAGATTCCTATCATATAATGTAACTTCTTTTTTGCTTCCTCTTATATGAATCCTCCCCATGTATCTGCCATCTTCTTCCCAAGCTTTACACATTCACGCTCTGTCTTTCCGATATCCAGACATTCTTTATAGCGGACACTCAGCTCTTCTAATTCTTTCTGCTGAATTTCTGTGTATTCTTTCCACATATTTTTTCGCTGCATCTTTTCGCTCCTCCTTTTTACTTCGCAGTCTTTCTATAAAAATAGTATCTCTGTTTGCAAAATATATCCAACGAAAAAAAAACATGCTCTATAAGAAAATCTTATGTTTTTACATTATTCTGCTAAATGTAAAATAAGTGTTTTCTCCTTTAAAATTGCCGAAAAAATTATCGATCGTTTTTCACGATCGATAATTTTTCCTTATGATTTCACTACATTCTGAAGTTCTTCCAGAATCTCTTTTACTTTCTTTTTGTTTCTTTTTTTTCTGTAGAATGCTTTGATCACGCACTCACCGTCATATCCCGGAAGCAGAAGCATGTCTCCATCACAATAAGAGAAATACCGACTGTCTGCCAGTGCATATCCATCGTTAAATTCTACCTTTAATTTCATAGTATCCACATTGTCAACTAATTCTATCCCTTGTGTAATCATCTGTAGGGCATTCTTTTGTCCACTTATCACACTGCATAAATATGACTTTGTTCCATATCTGGTATAATGCTCAAGATCCTTTGCTTTAAACTCCGACTGCTCATTTATCGATGATTCACGTCCGATATATGCCCCGATCCGGCTGGATATCAACGGCTTTTCTCCTATTTCCTCCGGCCGCTCCAACTCATTCAGTCCGTATCCGATATAAATATCTAATGTATTTTCTCTCAACATCCGACTGCCTATGTAGGAATCCAGTTTACTGAAACGGAAGTCTGCTTCGGAATGCTTATCATTAATCATCTTCTGCATCTTTGCCCAGAACAATTTATTTATAGAACTATCGATTCCGATACGGACCACGCTGCTTTCTTTATATCTTTCTATCTCATGCAGCATCCGTTCGTACGTCTGCACCATCTCCCTGGCATACTCATAGACAATCTCGCCTAATTCTGTCAGGCAGATCTCACCATTGCCTCTCTCCAGCAGAGTCCCTCCCGCCATTTTTTCCAAAGAGGCGATCTGCTGACTTACTGCCGTCTGTGTTACATAATTTCTTGATCCGGCCTTTGTAAAACTCTTGAGTTCCACTACATCCAAAAAATATTTATATTTCCAAAGACTCATTTTGCATACTTCCTTCAGATGATATATTTTTCTTTTATATATTTTGTCGACAATCGTCAATATCTGAATGTAATATATCATATTTTTGTATGTTTTTCAACATATTATTTGTATTTTATATCTCTTTTTGTATTTTATGCACAACCTCTGTCATTTCAAAACCTGCTGCATGCTAAAAAGATCGTTACAGGCATCTCCTTACAACACATGACAAAAAAAAGAAATGTCTGTGTCATTACACCAACATTTCTCTTTTTCATCCATCATTCATTTTCCCGGAATCATGCTCTCCAAGATCCCTCTACGACTTCTTTATGAAATCAGAAAGTCCAGTGAAAACTTCGTGTCTGCTTCCGTCATTCCCTGCTCTTTTAAAAGTCTGTGGATCGTACCCATATAATGATCCGACAATACCCTGCAAATTTCTTCTTTCTTCCTGCTCTTGCATGCTTCCAACAGTTCTTTATGTATCGGATATTGTCGTGTGATCACTGCTTTTTTGTCCGATGCCAGATTATACCCCGTTACGATATTCCCATAATTCAGACTTTTCCATGCCTTATACAGACTTTTCATTCCGGTCATTCTGATCAGACAGCTGTGGAACTTATTATCATATGAAAACAGCTGATCATATTCGTCCACATCCAGATTCTTCATGCGTTCCAGTATTTCTTCCATCTCCTGCAGGGTTTCTTCCGGTATCTTTCCTCCCAGAAGACGCACTGCCATAATCTCATAATTCGCACGCATCAGATAGATTTCAAATGATTCTTCGAATGTGATCTCTTTCACGGAACATCCGGCATTTCTTACATATTCTACCAGACCTTCGTTCTCCAGTTCGCGCAGTGCCTCTCTGATCGGCGCACGGCTGGTCTTGAATTCCTTTGCGAGTTCCTGTTCGACAATCTTCTGCCCCGGCTGCAATTCCCTGTTAATGATCCGTTTTCTTATAATATCTACAATACTTTCACGTAATGTCTTGTATCCTAATACTGTCATAACTTCTGTTATCCTGTCTTATTTTTCTAACTACTGGTTAATCTGATAATTTCCATCCGAATCAGCCTGAATATGCGATGCATAAAATGTCTCTACCGCTTTCACCATATACTCCGTGTCCTTTACACCGGCCGTCTCATAGGCCGAGTGCATGGCAAGCTGCGGTAATCCAATATCCACTGTATTCATGGACACCTGCGTCATCGCAATATTCCCCAATGTACTTCCCCCGGCTTCATCCGAACGATTAGCAAAATACTGTAACGGTACGCCTGCTTTTTCGCAGATCATCCTGAATACTGCCACACTGACCGCATCACTCGTATATTTCTGTCCGGCATGTGATTTGATCACAATGCCGTCATTCATATAGACGCAGTTTGTCGCATCTGTCTTCTGCCTGTAATTCGGGTGTACCGCATGGGCATTGTCACAGCTCAGCATAAAGCTTCCTGCTACTGCACGGTAGAATTCCTCTTCGTTCTTTCCAAGTGCTTTGTTCATCCGCCACAATACATCATAAAGAAATGTAGATGCAGCTCCCTGTTTTGTTCCCGAACCCACTTCTTCGTTATCAAAACAGGCAAATACATTGATTGATTGCTTATTTGCTCCCTTGAGAAAACCTTGTAATGAAGTATATGCACATTGTAAATCATCTAGTTGTGGACATGAAATAAATTCTTCATTAGCTCCCCAAATTGATGGTTCCATGCGATTATATAAATATAGATCTGTTCCATAAATAGTTTCAACATCAACACCTAATTCATCAGCAATCAGTTTCTTTAAATCTCCTGGTTTAGTTTCAGATCCACCAAATAACGGTAACATATCAACTTGTTT
>OLSP01002699.1_pt1 | contig 13709 bp, 10 predicted proteins | sample 1672941 | NCBI WGS metagenome assembly OLSP01 (sample SAMEA3136739, study PRJEB25190) | human gut metagenome | reverse complement strand
TCTCCGAGCAGATGCACCAGCTCAGGATTTCCCCTGCCTCTCTTGTGTCCCGGCATACGGAAGAAGCGGAATGGTAACAAAAGTGATCGAAGACCTGGTAACAAAAGAAGGAAAAGTATATGATCACTGCGTAGCGATTGGTCCGATGATCATGATGAAATTCTGCTGCCTGACAACAAAGAAACTGAACATTCCGACTATTGTCAGCATGAACCCGATCATGGTGGACGGTACCGGTATGTGCGGAGCCTGTCGTGTTATGGTAGGAGATGAAGTGAAATTTGCCTGCGTAGACGGTCCGGAATTTGACGGTCATAAGATTGATTTTGATGTGGCAATGAAGAGACAGACTCTCTACAAGACAGAAGAGGGACGTGCACTTCTGAAACTGCGTGAAGGTGACACACATCATGGCGGATGTGGAAATTGCGGAGGTGACAAATAATGGCAGATGTATTAAAGAAAGTTCCTGTAAGAGAACAGGCACCAAAAGTAAGAGCAACCAACTTTGATGAGGTTTGCCTTGGATATAATGCAGACGAAGCAATGGAAGAAGCTTCCCGCTGCATCAACTGTAAAAATGCAAAATGTATGCAGGGATGTCCGGTATCCATCAATATCCCGGCATTTGTACATGAAGTAAAAGAAGGAAACTTTGAAAAAGCATATCAGATCATTTCTGAGTCCAGTGCACTTCCAGCAATCTGCGGTCGTGTATGTCCGCAGGAGAGCCAGTGTGAAGGAAAATGTATCCGCGGTATCAAAGGCGAAGCCATTTCCATCGGAAAACTGGAGCGTTTTGTAGCTGACTGGGCAAGAGAGAACGGCATCCGTCCGGCAGCTCCGGCAGAAAAGAACGGCAAGAAAGTAGCTGTTATCGGGTCCGGCCCATCCGGTCTGACCTGTGCAGGTGATCTGGCAAAATTAGGTTATGACGTAACCATCTTTGAAGCACTGCATGAGGCAGGCGGTGTACTGGTATATGGTATTCCAGAATTCCGTCTTCCGAAACTGGATGTTGTTGCAAAAGAAGTAGAAAACGTAAAAGCACTCGGTGTTAAGATCGAGACAAACGTGATCATCGGACGTTCTATCACCATTGATGAACTGATGGATGAAGAAGGTTTTGAAGCAGTCTTCATCGGTTCCGGTGCAGGTCTGCCGATGTTCATGGGAATCCCTGGAGAAACCGCAAAAGGTGTATTTTCTGCAAACGAGTACCTGACAAGAAACAACCTGATGAAAGCATTCCGTGAAGATTACGATACACCGATCGTACATGGCAAGAAAGTAGCTGTTGTCGGCGGCGGAAACGTAGCAATGGATGCTGCAAGAACCGCACTTCGTCTCGGTGCAGAAGTACATATCGTATACAGAAGAAGTGAAGCAGAACTTCCTGCACGAGCAGAAGAAGTACATCATGCAAAAGAAGAAGGTATCATCTTTGATCTGCTGACCAACCCAACGGAAATCCTGGTAGATGAGAACGATGCAGTAGCCGGCATGAAATGTATCCGTATGGAGCTTGGCGAGCCGGATGCTTCCGGAAGAAGAAGACCGGTAGAGATCCCGGGATCTGAATTTGTCCTGGATGTAGATACCGTTATCATGTCCCTTGGAACTTCACCGAACCCGCTGATTTCTTCAACGACCATCGGTCTGGATGTCAATAAGAGAAAATGTATTATTGCGGACGAAGAAACCGGAAAGACATCAAAAGATGGTGTATACGCAGGTGGAGATGCCGTTACCGGAGCAGCTACCGTTATCCTGGCTATGGGTGCAGGTAAAGCAGCAGCAAAAGGTATCCATGAATTCCTGAGCAATAAATAAGATGTTTGTGGTGTCTTTTTAGACAGAGCATTTGCAGATGTTTTGAGATAAGTATAGAAGAGAGGTGTCACCTGTAATAACGGGTGGCATCTTTTTTACAGATAAAAGTTTTGCCCATAAAATACACGGCAGTTTTGTTGTAATTTACCAATATTTATGCTATGATAAAAAACAGGTTTAAAATCCGCAAAAGGCGGTATTTCAATGCCAGAGTATGCAGAAAGAAAAGAGTTTCTGCATGAAACACGAGAATGAGGAGGAAACAAGACATGGGAATGACGATGACACAGAAAATTCTTGCAGCTCATGCAGGATTACCAAGTGTAGAAGCCGGTCAGCTGATCGAGGCAGATCTGGATCTGGTCCTGGGAAATGATATTACTTCCCCGGTTGCCATTCATGAGATGGACAAGTTTAAAAAACAGGAAGTATTTGACAGGGATAAGATCGCACTGGTAATGGATCATTTTATTCCGAATAAAGATATCAAATCAGCAGAACACTGCAAATGTGTACGTGAATTTGCCTGTAAAAATGAGATCACCAATTATTTTGACGTAGGAGAGATGGGAATCGAACACGCACTGCTTCCGGAAAAAGGACTGACTGTGGCAGGAGATGTGATCATTGGTGCAGATTCTCATACCTGTACATACGGAGCACTGGGAGCATTCTCCACCGGTGTCGGAAGTACCGACATGGCAGCCGGTATGGTAACCGGAAAAGCATGGTTTAAAGTACCGTCTGCAATTAAATTTAACCTGGTCGGCAAACCGGCAAAATGGGTAAGCGGTAAAGATGTGATCCTGCACATCATCGGACTGATCGGTGTGGACGGAGCTCTTTACAAATCCATGGAATTTGTTGGTGAAGGAATCAAATACCTGAGCATGGATGACCGTTTCACGATCGCAAACATGGCGATCGAAGCCGGTGGCAAGAACGGTATCTTCCCGGTAGATGACCTGACCGTTGCATATATGAAAGAACATTCCAAACGTCCATATAAAGTCTATGAAGCAGATGAAGATGCCGTATACGAACAGGAATATACCATTGACCTCAGCACTCTGAAATCAACCGTAGCATTCCCGCATCTTCCGGAAAACACCAGGACCATCGATGAGATCACAGAAGATGTTGTGATCGATCAGTCTGTGATCGGTTCCTGTACAAACGGACGTATCGAAGATCTGCGTTGTGCAGCAGAGATTTTAAAAGGACGCAAAGTGAAAAAAGGTGTCCGCTGTATCGTGATCCCGGCAACACAGCAGATTTATCTGCAGGCTATGAGAGAAGGACTGCTGGAAATCTTCATCGAAGCAGGAGCAGTTGTCAGCACACCGACCTGCGGACCATGCCTTGGCGGCTACATGGGTATCCTGGCAGAGGGCGAGCGTTGTATCTCCACTACCAACCGTAACTTCGTGGGCCGTATGGGACATGTAAAATCAGAAGTATATCTGGCAAGCCCGGCAGTTGCAGCAGCAAGTGCAGTGACCGGAAAGATTTCCGCACCGGCAGAGCTTGGATTATAGGAGGATAGATAAGATGAAAGCACATGGTAAAGTATTTAAATATGGAGACAATGTAGATACCGATGTTATCATTCCGGCAAGATATCTGAATTCTTCCGATCCGGCAGAACTGGCAACACACTGCATGGAAGATATTGATAAAGAGTTTGTAAACAAAGTTCATAAGGGAGATATCATTGTAGCTGAGAAAAATTTCGGCTGCGGATCTTCCAGAGAACATGCACCGATCGCCATCAAGGCAGCAGGTGTAAGCTGTGTCATCGCAGAGACCTTTGCACGTATTTTCTACCGTAATGCGATCAACATCGGACTGCCGATCATTGAGTGTCCGGAAGCATCCAAAGGCATCGAGGACGGCGATGACGTAGAAGTAGATTTTGACAGCGGCATGATCTATAATCGCACAAAAGGAACCGAGTTTAAAGGACAGGCGTTCCCGGAGTTTATGCAGAAGATCATCAAAGCAGAAGGCCTTATTTCCTATATTAATGGAAAGAACTAAAGCGTTGTAGGCAAAGTGCTCAATTGAGTCAAGTGGATATTCGCAATCCGCTTCGCTACTTGCTCATGAACGCAGTCGCTTCGCGACCTGTCAGTGGGAGCTTTCAACTCCCACTGACATAAGCATCCCCCTCACCCACCGCTTAGTGCTCTGCACACTTGAAGCGGGGGAATGCTTCTCTGCGTTCAAAAAATCAGAATCCACTGACTGCTTCGGATGCGTACTGAAGAACCAGTACTGCATCAGCGGTATCTGCCACACCATCACCGTTTACATCTGCACTTGCTGCATCTTCTGCAGAAAGTGTGGCAATCTCAGCTGCCGCACGCAGGATTTCCACGGTATCATTTGTTGTGATCTGACCGTCACCGTCTACATCACCCAGAAGTCTTGCTTCTGCAATCTTGAAAGTGAGGCTCTTAACAGCTTCATTGACTTCACTCTGCAGTGCCTGATTGTTTTCATAAACTGCTTTTGCTGCTGCAAGTTCTTCATCCAGACCTTCGATCGTAGCCGCTACATATCTGCTGTTTTCCGCCAGAATGCTTTCTGCTTTTTTGATCATTGCTTCCAGAGCTGCCTTGTTGCCTTTCATCTTAAGTCCGACAATAGCATCCATGATCTGATTGTAAGCTTCCTTGATCTCTGCATCGGATTTTCCGTCTTTACCCAGGATTTCTTCTGCATGGGCAACTGCATCCTGCAATGCTTTTGCAGTGTCATCGGTATACTTGCCGCTGTTCTTTTCCAGAAGCTCGTTTGCTGCATCTGTCAGTTCTCTTAAGGAACGGATATCTGCTCTTTCCATCAGTGCCTGCATGCTGTCTGCGATCGCATTTGCTGCTGCATTTGCTTCTTCCTGAGTTGCATCTGCTTTTGCCAGAATTTCTTTTCCGGCTTTTACTGCTGCTTCCAGTGCGGAAACATCTGCATAATCTCCCGGATTTGCCAGAGTCTTTTCTGCTACTTCAATGATCGCTTCCAGATGTACCTTGTTTGTGCCGTATTCCATAGCATTGATCGCCTGTGTCATCTGAATGATGGCTGCCTGGATCTCAGAATCCGTCGCATTTTCTTTATCCAGAACTGCTTTTGCTGTTGCAAGGGCTGTTCTCATAGTTTCTGCACTTTCTGCTGTGTATTCAGAAAGATCCTGACTTGCCCATGCCTTGTACAGTTTTTCCAGATTTTCAATGTATTCAGACTGTCTTACAAAATGCAGCCAGTTCAGGTTGGAACCGCTCTCTGTGAACTCGATACGGAGTGTATGAACTCCTGCTTCCAGTTTGATCTGCTGTGCTTCCAGTGTGGTCCATTTCTGCCATCCGCCGGTGTTGACTGCCTTGAAACTTGCAATCTTTGTGCCGTCTGCCAGAATATCAAATGCTCCGCCGCCTGCATTGGATGCAGAACGTGCAGACAGGCTGTAAGTTCCGCTCTTGGCAACGTTGATCTGATACTGTGTCCATGCTCCTGCATCACAGTAACCGAGGTCTTTTCCGCCATCTTCGTCAGATGTATTTTCGCCCCTTGCCGTCTGTGACCAGAGAATATTTTCTGCTGCTTTAAAGTATGTGTCATCACCGATGTCTACTGTCACCGGATTGAGGATCTTTTCTTTAAAGATGTTCACTTTCATGATCATCTTCACAAGACGTTCTGCACAGTCTTCCAGATCAGAACGTTTCAGGATGCCTTTCTTCAGGGCCGCTTTTAAAGTTTCCGGAGAACCGCTTGGCATTTTGACATCGTTTCCTGCCAGGACTTCTCTTGCATGATTGGAGTTGTTGCCCCAGTCTGTCATAAAGATTCCTTCATATCCCCATTCACCGCGGGTGATGTTTGTCAGGAGATCTTTATTTTCAGATGTTTCGATTCCGTTTAAGAAGTTATAAGAAGTCATAATGCTCCAAGGCTGTGCTTCTTTGACTGCAATTTCAAAACCTTTCAGGTAGATTTCACGCAGTGCACGTTCACTGACTCTGGAATCGCTGCTGTTTCGGTTTGTCTCTTTGTTGTTTGTTGTAAAATGCTTCAGTGTAATGGAAACGCCTTTTGACTGGCAGCCTTCTGTGATTGCAGCAGCCATTTTTCCGGTAATCAGAGGATCTTCGGAATAGTATTCAAAGTTACGTCCGCAAAGCGGATCTCTGTGGATATTCATACCAGGTGCAAGCCAGATATCAATACCATTGTTGTGTGCTTCCACTGCTGCCGCTTTTCCTACCTGCTTCACCAGATCTACATCCCAGGTACTTGCAAGAAGTGTGGAGATCGGCCATGCAGTACAGGTTGTACCGATACGGATACCCTGCGGACCGTCTGCTGTCATCGCATTTGGAATACCGTATTCCATCAGATTTCCCATACCGCCGGTATTTGCAACACCGGTATTTGTCTGACCACCCATCAGTTCGCAGAGCTGGTCATCACTTAACTGTGCCAGGAAATCATCCATAAGTTCCGGATTATTATAAACATCCACCAGCATGATCTTGCCGCTGTCTGCCGGTTCAGAAGCTGGTGTATCTTCGGCTGTACGGGCTTTTTTTGCTGCCGCACTCTTCAGGCTCTGTGTTGCTGTCTGTTTCTTTTCTACCAGAATATAATCGATATTCGGGTATTTATCCTTTTCGGATGCCCTCAGTGTGAGGATGCTGTGTCCTTTCGGAAGGGTTACGGTAACCGGTTCCAGATTTTCGAAATTGTACCATTCATTCTTTTCGCCGTCACCTGTCTGTTTTGCATTGATCGTTGCCGGGAATTTCGTTCCGTCTACTTCCATACCTGGATCAAAATCGAATGCCGCACGGCCATTTGCCACATTTAATATCACATTATAATCTCCGGCTTCTTCAACATTCAGATAGTAGCTCACATAGTTTCCGGCATAATTCATATAAGCCAGGCAAGTCCCTGTGTAATCATCTTTTGTAAAGTTTTCGGTGCGTACTGCGTTGTTGCCTGTCGTACCGGCTGCATCGTATTTTTCTGCCTCAATCTTGTTCGCACCTTCTGCTTTGATGACTTTATTGTACAGTTCCTCCTGATCGCCAACACGTCTGAACAGTATATAATCATAGTTTGGATTATTTTTATTTGCCGTGAAACGAACCAGGTTCACGCCCTTGTCAAGATTGATGTAAAATGGTTCACATTCTTCAAAATTATACCACTCGGAAGCACCATTTCCATCACCGGTCTGCTGTGCATTAAATGAAATACCCGGCTGCTGCTGACCGTTTACTGCAACGGTAAAACAGTTTTGGATCTCTGGATAGCCATTTGCCATACACATGATCACTTCATATTTGCCGGCCTCTTCTGCGGTCAGCTCATATTCCATGTATCTGCCTGCTTCATTTAAATATGCCAGGCATTTTTTCATCTGCAGATTATCATCATAAAATGTTTCCATACTCAGATTTCCGGAAGAATTCAGGAAGTTCTCTGCTTCTACTTTTGTCGTTCCTTCTGCCGGAACCGTGTAATGCGGATTCATTTCATCTGAATTCGTCCTGAGATCTTCGTATGTGTGGTCTGCCAGAAGTCTCTTCTTTAACTGAACCGGTGCACACTGCTGTGAAAGCTGCTCGGTAACTTCAGTATCTTCTACTTTATAGGTATAACGTACGCCATGTTCCCCGGCATCTTTGATGGAATTGCCGACGTAGATCTTGTAATCTCCGGCTTCCATAATGTATGCGGATTTCTGAACTTTTCCGGTGTCATCGTAACTTGACATATCACTGATCGCATACGTCATTGTCAGCTCCTGCGATTCGCCCGGCTGCAGCAGTTTTGTCTTTGCAAACGCTGCCAGCTCTTTTCCAGGTTTGCCCAGTTCTCCCTGCGGGGCTGAGAAATAAACCTGCACGACCTGTTTGCCGGCTACCTTTCCGGTATTCGTAACAGTCGCTGTCGTAACCATATTTTCTCCGTCTACTTTGACATTTACATTGTCTGTTTTAAAAGTTGTGTAGGATAATCCATATCCAAAATCGTAATTCACTTTCGTATACTCTGGATCAAAAGTTTCAAAAAAACGATATCCGACAAACACATCTTCTTCATAATTTACATAAGAATTTGATTCATAAAATGTATTGGAACTTGGATAATCCTTATAATCTTTCGCAAATGTATCCACAAATTTACCGGATGGGTTTACATCTCCAACCAGCACGTCTGCTGTGGCAAGTCCACCTTCCATACCTGCCTGCCATGCCATCAGCACAGAATCGATACCCGGAATGTCTTTGATCCATTCCGTATCCAGAACGGCACCGACATTCAATACAACAACGGTCTTTTTAAATTTCGCTGCCACTCGTGTCAGAAGCTCTGTCTCTGCATCTGACAGATAGTAGTCACCTTTTGATGCACTGCGGTCGCTTCCCTCCGAAGAATAACGTCCGATCGTCACAATTGCGGTGTCTGCATTTTCTGACGCAGCATTTAACATATCATCGGTAACCGTAATATTTGCATCGTTTTTAATGCCTTTTTCACTGACCTGTTCCGTATAAAAATCTACCAGCGGCTGATAGAGGGTGACCTTTCCTTCTTCTTCCTTGATCTGCATCCCCTGGAGAATGTTGTGCGTATAATCCACATTCGTTGCACCGCTTCCTCCGCCGCCTCGTACATAATCAATCATTGCACGCCCAAACATGGCAACTTTTTCGCCCTGTGCCAATGGCAGTGCACCATCATTTTCCATCAGAACCATACCTTCACCTGCCACCTGTCTGGACAGATCAATATGCTCCTGCGGCGATTTCGCCTGTACATTCAGAATACCGGCTGCCGGTATCGCTGCGGCAACCATTGCTGTCGAAAGAATGGCTGCCATAATCTTTCTAAATCTCATCTTCATATGATTTCTCTCCCTTCTGCCAGAATTTCGCTCCTTCTGGATTCAATCAGATTCATGCTTTCCACAGGCAATTCTTTTCTCTGCCCTCCTTCTTACTTTTGTACTCGACAGTGCCTTTCTGTCCGATTTTCGTTCTCAATGTTTATACATTTTACCATGTTTGATTTATTTTTTCTATGTAATTTTATACGATTTACCACTATTTTTTTATTTTTTGTTTTAAATTCTTATATATTTTGTACAAAATTGTTTTCTGTTTTTCATGTTCCAAAACGTATGCGAACGCAAAAAAAAGGGGGGTCTCCCCCCCCTTGACGTTTACTGATTGATGACAGCCTGGATCTGTTCCATCAGCTGATCGTAATTTGCCTGATCATCGATTCCTCCCATCAGAGGCTCGCCTACGATATTTCCTTCTTTATCTACAAGAACTGTTGTAGGAAATGCCATAATGCTGCCGGCATATTTTCCAAGTGCTGAATCTGAAGCAAACGTCAGGTTTTTGTAAGAAGCACCCTGTGCTTTTAAAATGTCCTGTGCTTCTTTGATCCCGTCCTGATTGTTATCTAACGTGTCTGTATTGATACCGACAACTTCTCCGCCCATTGTCTTAAGTGTTTCATTTAATTCATTCAGTTTGGAAAGTTCTTCAACGCATGGCTTACAACCGCTGAACCAGAAGTTTACAACGGTAACTTTGTTATTTTTGAAAAAGCTTTCATCGACATCCTTTCCATCCAGGTCTTTTCCCGTGAAATCCTGGAATACACTAATAGATTCATCTGATTCTGAGGATCCACCGTTGGCAGAATCCGCTTCTGCAATCTCTTTTTCGATCGCTGCGATCTCTTCTTCAATGCCGCGGATCGTCTCAATGTCTTTGCACAGCGTATCATATTCTTCTTCCGTGAAAGAATCTTTATTAGATTCAACGATGCCTGCAAGGACATCTGCATAGTTTTCACTCAGGCTCTCACCGGCACTGTTCTTGTTCATAAGACCAAATACCTTGTCCCAGGCATCTTTGTGGTCAGCAAAAATCTGATTTTCCTGCTGATAAAGGTCATCTCTTTTTTTGCTTTGTTCATCCATGTCTGCGGTATCTGCCGTGGAAGCAGATTCCTGTTTTTTATTGTCTGCTGACGGAGCCTGATTGCTGCCACAGCCTGTAAAAGCAAGAAGTACGGATACTGCAAGTGATGCAGCGATTACTTTTTTGAATTTGTTTTTCATGATTTTAAATCTCCTTTTCCATTTGATTTTTCTTGTTGATCGTCAGCCTGTTTTTTCTTTGAAAATCCGTAATGATAGCATACTGCATCCACCGGACAGGCTTTCATACATTCTCCGCAGCGGATACACTCCGGATGGTTTGGTGTTTCTGTTACTTTAACGTCCATTTTGCAGGCCCGGATGCATTTCCGGCAGCCTATGCATTTTTTGTGATCCACCTGGATTTTAAGAAAGGATACTCTGTTGAACAGTGAGTAGATGGCACCAAGCGGACAGATCCATTTACAGAACGGACGGTAAAACAGAATACTCAGGACAATGAAAAGCACAAGGATCGTAAACTTGAATGTAAAAAGATGTCCAAGTGCAGAACGGATTCCTGAATTTGCAAGGGCGAGCGGAAGTGCACCTTCAAGGACGCCCTGCGGGCATATGTACTTACAGAAAAATGGGTCTCCCATGCCAAGTGAATTTGTTACAAATGCCGGAAGCAGTATAACAAAGACAACCAGGATCACGTATTTCAGATACCGCAGAGGTTTCATCTTTGCAGTGGAAAACTTTTTGCCCGGAATCTTATGCAGCAGATCCTGAAACCATCCGAACGGGCAGAGAAAACCACAGATAAACCGTCCCAGCAGAACTCCCAGCAAGATAAAAAAGCCTGTGATGTAATAGGTGAACTTAAACTTTGAAGAACCGACTACAGCCTGAAAAGCTCCGATCGGACAGGCACCTGTGGCGGCCGGACAAGAGTAACAGTTCAGCCCCGGCACACACATTGTCTTTGCTTTTCCCTGATAAATTTTCCCTTTAAACAGATTCGGGATGTGAATGTTTGTAAGCAGCACTGCAGCTGCCTGGATCCATCCGCGGAAGCGGGCTGGAATGTTTTTGGCTGATTTTATTTTTTTATCCAATTCCGACACACTCCATACATATTTTTATTGCCTTACTAAGTACAACTGCAGATTCCCCGCGGAAAATTCCGGCAAGAAAAAACAGCATACCTGCTGCAAGCAAAAGAATCTGTGTTGCTTTTTCTGATTTCATCAAGACACTCCTTTCCTTATTTACAGTCCTTTTATTGACCTTTCGATGATTGCATTATACAATAACAGGTGTAAAATTCCTGTTAAGAAAAGAGAGAAAAAATTGAGATTATTAGTTGTTGAAGATGAAAAAAAATTATGTGATATGATTGCAAAAAGCCTGCATCAGGCCGGTTATGAAGTGGATACGTGCAATGACGGAGAAGAGGCACTTGAGATGATCTGTGCGGAAATGTACGATCTGATCGTACTTGACCTTAACCTTCCGGGAATGGACGGAATGGATATCCTCAGAGAACTTCGCAGAGAAAATGAAGAGACAAAGGTACTGATCCTTTCTGCAAGAAGTCAGATCGCAGATAAAGTTGAAGGGCTGGATGCCGGAGCAAATGACTATATGGAAAAACCATTTCATCTGCTAGAACTGGAAGCTCGTGTCAGAAGTCTGACCAGAAGAAAATTTGTACAGAAAAATGTCTGTCTGGAATGCGGTGCTCTTCGTTTCAACACAAGAGAACGAACAGCGTATGCAAAAGAGACCCCTGTTGCACTGACAAGAAAAGAGAATGGGATCCTGGAATATCTTCTTCTGAACCAGGGGCGGCCGGTCAGTCAGGAAGAACTGATCGAACATGTCTGGGATTCTTCTGTGGACAGTTTCAGTGGTTCGATCCGGGTCCATATGTCTTCTCTCCGGAAAAAGCTGAAGGCAGAACTTGGTTACGATCCGGTCGTAAATAAGATCGGAGAGGGTTATAAAATAGGAGGAAATGACAAAACATGAGAAAAATATCACTCCAGTGGAGACTGACGATCCTTACTACAGTGCTGATCACGGTATTGTGCGGATGTCTTACGTTTTTCCTGTATAAGAACGGAGTTTATTATTTTAACACGCTTCAGGAAACCGTGACGGATCAGAACGGGACACCCGATGCGATCTACATTGATATTCCGGATGATGAATGGGATGATTTTGCAGCACAGTTTTCCATGAAAGTCTATCATTCAAAATCCGCTTACAGAAATCAAAGCCTTTTGATCACTGCTCTTGTAGCACTGTTTGGCGGAGCCGTGACGTATTTTGTCAGCGGCCGGGCACTGAAGCCGCTCAGAGAATTCTCAGAAACCGTAGAAAAAGTTCAGGCACAGAATCTGACGGATTGTACGATCGGAGAAAATAAGATTACAGAACTGGACAGACTCCGCAGTTCTTATAATAAAATGCTTCTGCGGCTTTCGGAATCATTCGAGACGCAGCGTCAGTTCACCGGAAATGCAGCACATGAGCTGCGGACTCCTCTGGCATTAATCCAGGCACAGCTAGATCTCTATCACACAACAAGCCATCCTGAGTGTGACGCTGCAGCACAAGAGACGATCCAGATGGTAACAGAACAGAACGAGCGTCTTACCAGGCTGGTCCGGACACTTCTTGACATGAGCGAGCTGCAGAGCGTGGCACGTAATGACAAGATCGAACTTCACAGTCTGATTGAGGAAGTACTGACTGATCTGGAACCTCTGGCACAGGAAAAAAACGTTGAACTGATCCAAAAAACCCAGAACCTGAGGGATGAAAAAGCAGAAAACAAAACTGCTGATCTGATCCTGACAGGAAGTGATATCCTGATCTACCGGATGCTTTATAATCTTGTGGAGAATGCGATCAAATATAATCACACCAATGGAAATGTTACCGTATCAGCAGTCCGCATGAAGAATACCGTTGTTCTTACTGTCGCAGATACGGGAAACGGAATTGAGGAATCGTTCCGGGAACAGATCTTCGAACCCTTCTTCCGGATAGACAAATCAAGAAGCCGGGAACTTGGCGGTGTAGGTCTCGGGCTTGCACTGGTACGTGAGATTGTCCGGGTGCATGACGGAACGATCGAAGTTCATGGAAATGAACAGGGCGGAACGACATTTGAAATAACGATGGGTTTGTAAGAAAAATAGAACAGGCAGCATGGAACAAAAGTCAAAAATGCTATGAATACGCCAAAAATATTTCATATATCTGAGGAGGTAAAACATGGACGAAAGATTACAGAAACAACTGGATTTTGCACTGGAAATTGATAAGGAGAAAAATATTTTCCGACAGACACATCTGTCTGGTCACGGACGCAATGAAAACGATGCGGAACATGCATGGCATATGGCGATCATGGCATATCTGCTCCGGGAATATGCAAATGAAAGGGTAAATATTGAACGGGTAATGATCATGTGCCTGATCCACGATATTGTGGAAATTGATGCAGGAGACACGTATGCGTATGATGCCGAAGGGCTCAAAACACAGAAAGCCCGGGAGGAAGCCGCAAAAGAACGGATCTTTTCTCTTCTTCCTGATGATCAGAAAAAAGAGCTTTCCGCACTGTTTGATGAATTTGAGGCAAATGAAACGCCGGAATCAAGATTTGCACATGCGATGGACAATCTGCAGCCTCTGATGCTCAATAACAGCAATGGCGGTGGCGACTGGAGAGAACACGGTGTCAGTGCCAAACAGGTTTATGCAAGACAGAAGAAAACAAAAGACGGATCCCTGGAACTTTTTGAAGTGATCGATGAAATTTTGCAGAAACATATCCGGCTTGGGAATCTCAAATAAAAATTGACCGTTGGTTTCCCGGCAGGTGTAAAGAACTGAAATGCCGCAC
>OLSP01002697.1_pt1 | contig 13718 bp, 13 predicted proteins | sample 1672941 | NCBI WGS metagenome assembly OLSP01 (sample SAMEA3136739, study PRJEB25190) | human gut metagenome | reverse complement strand
AGCCCTTGATGTCGCGACTCAAGAATTTGCGCGCAATCGGTGCGTGCCGTTTTAACGGCACATTGTTCCAATCGTTCGTGCAGCGCCGGGAGGGGACAGCCCGCCCCCTACAAGGCGCGTGCGGTCGGCGACCATGAATCATATACCATAAAATGACCGCCCACCGGGGTTACCGGCGGGCGGTCGTGGTTTATCGATCGCGGAAAAACTCCCGCGTCTGTTCGGCGTTGTGCAGGATGGCGGCGCGCAGCTCGTCGAGGCTGTCAAACTTCCGCTCCGGGCGGAGGAAGGTGTAAAACTCCAGCCGCAGCGTCCGGCTGTAGAGGTCGCCGTCAAAATCCAAAATCCACGGCTCCACGGTCACATGCGTGCCGCCGACGGTCGGGCGCGAGCCGATGTTGACCACGGCGGGCAGGCGGCGGCCGTCAAAGCAGGCCAGCGCGGCATAGACGCCGTGGCGCGGGCACAGCAGCTGCGGCGGCAGGGCCAGATTCGCCGTCGGAATGCCGATGGTCCGGCCAAGGTGGCGGCCGGAGACGACCGGGCCGGTGAGCACATGCGGGTGGCCGAGACAGCGCACGGCCTCTGCCATGTCCCCGGCCTCCAGCAGAGCGCGGATGCGCGTGGACGAGACGGGCGCGCCGTCCAGTTCGATGACATCAATGCGGTCAAAGCCGATGCCGCGCTGCGCGCAGAAGGCCGCGAGCTTCTCCGGATTGCCTGCGCCGCGGTCGCCGAAGCGGAAGTCGTGGCCGCAGATGAGATGCACGGCGTGATACCGCCCGAGCAGCGTCTCCTCCGCGAAGCGCTCCCACGGCTGCGTCATGGTTTCGCGGTCAAAATGCAGGGTAAGCACCTCATCGATGCCGTAATATTCGCGCATGAGGGCGGCGCGGTCCTCCGGCGTGTTCAGCAGCGGCACGCTGTGTCCGGAGACAAGTGTGTCCGGGTGCGTGTCAAACGTCAGCGCTGCCGCAGGAACGCCGAGGCGGTCCGCCGTTTCGCGCGTGCGCCGCAGCAGGCCGCCGTGGCCGATGTGGACGCCGTCAAAAAAGCCGAGCGCCAATACACAGGGTCGTGTCATATGCATCCTCTCAAATTGCAAAAAAGCTCTTCACGGTCTCCATGCGCCCGTCCCGGATCTCGCCGAGAGCGAGGAATTCGCCGCTTTCGGCATACAGGCGATAGCGGCCGGGGGTGAAGCGGAGCGTGAACGAAGCGCCGTTGCGGCAGCACTTTTCCTGCGCGGGCGTCAGCGTCAGTGCAGGATGGGCCGCAAACAGCGTGTCGACCGGCAGCAGCAGGGACTCCGGCGCAGGGTGGGCCAGAATGTCCGCCAGCGGCACGGCCTGCGCCGCCGTATAGGCCCCGGCTGCGGTGCGCCGCAGCGCGGCCATGCAGCCGCCCGTTCCGAGCGCTGCGCCGAGGTCGTGGCACAGCGTGCGGACATAGGTCCCCTTGGAGCAGTGCACGCGCAGGGTAAAGTCCGGCGGCGCGCACGAAAGCAGCTCCAGCGCGTGGATCGTGATGGCCCGCGCGGGCCGCGCGACCTCCTGCCCGGCGCGCGCCAGCTCATAGAGCTTCTTCCCGCCGATCTTGATGGCGGAATACATCGGCGGCACCTGCTTCTGCGGGCCGAGGAAGCGCGGCAGGGCCGCGCGCACGTCCGCCTCCGTCACGGAGGCGGCATCGCGCTGCTCCAGCACGCGGCCGGTGATGTCCTGCGTGTCGGTCACAAGGCCGAGGCGCAGAACGGTCTCATAGGTCTTTTCGGCATGCTCAAAGAACTCGACGGCGCGCGTCGCCCGCCCGAAGAACACGGGCAGCACACCCGTGGCCATGGGGTCGAGCGTTCCGCCGTGCCCGGCGCGGCGCTCGTGCAGCGCCCCGCGCAGCTTGGCCACGACGTCCTGCGACGTCCAGTCCTCCGGCTTGTCGACGATCAGGATCCCGCTTGCCATCAGAGCTCGACTCCGCTGTCGGCGATGGCCTGCAGAATGGCCTTCTTGGCCGCGTCGAGGCCCTCGGGCACGCTGGCTCCGGCCGCGCCGCGGTGCCCGCCGCCGCCCAGCCGGGCGCAGATGGCGGCCGCGTCGTATTTCGGCGAGCAGCGCAGGGAGATCTTGCCGCCCTCCGGGCCTTCACGCAGCATGACGCCGATCTCGACGCCTGCGATCTCACGGCTGAAGCCGGAGATGTCGTCCACGTCGTCCTCTGTCAGGCCCAGCTCCACGAGCAGGACGTTCGGGAGGGTGTTCACGGCGACGGCCCCGCCGGCGTAGAATTCCATCTTCTCCGTCAGGCGCGCCTCGAGCTGCAGGCGCGGCAGGCGCTTCGTCATGAACAGGGCCGTGTTGATGGCGAACGTGTCCGCACCGGTGTCCTTGCAGGCGGCGGCGCAGCGCAGGGTGTCGGCCGTCGTGTTGTTGAAGCGGAAGCAGCCGGTATCCGTCGAGATGGCGACATACAGGGCCGCGCCCATGGAGGCGTCGAGCTTGACGCCCATGAGCTGCAGCAGCCGCAGGATGATCTCGCCGCAGGCCGCGGCGCTTGCGTCCACAAAGGCCTGCAGGCCGAACTGGCGGTTCCCGGCGTGGTGGTCGATCTGCAGCTCGACGGCGCAGTCCGGCAGGTCAAACGGCAGCAGGTTCTCCGCCGCAATGTCCACGCTTACGACGCAGGCGCTGGACGGCAGCGTCTCGCACGTCAGCTTGCCGAGCCACGGGCGGAATTTCTCCGTGAACTGCGGATTTTCCAGCACATGGGCCGTCTTGCCGAGGCTGCGCAGGCCTGCGCACAGGGCGGCCGCGCTGCCGATGGTGTCGCCGTCCGGACGGCGGTGCGTCAGGAGGACATAGTTGTCATTGCGCAGCAGAAAATCCGCCGCTTCACGAATGGTCAGCTGTTTCATCTTCCGTGTCCTCCGGGATGTCGAGCTTGGAGAGAATGTCGAGAATGTGCGCGCCGTGGACGATGGAGTCGTCCTCCTGCCACTGCAGCTCCGGCGTGTAGCGCAGCTGCAGGCTCTTGCCCAGCGCGCGGCGCAGGAAGCCGCCTGAGGACTTCAGTCCCGCGAGCACTTCCTTGGTGCAGCTGCGGTCGAGCAGCGAGACGTAGACCTTGGCATAGCGCAGGTCCGGCGTCGTCTCCACATGGGTGATGGAGACCATGGTCTTCTGGACGCGGGGGTCCTTCAGCAGGCGGAGCTGCTGGGCCAGCTCGCGCTGGATCTCCTCATTGATGCGTCCGATGCGGTTGGATGCCATAAAAATTTCCTCCTTCCGGCGCGCCGGTGCGCGCCGCGTGCGTCAGGGAGCAGGTACTCCGGGCCTGCGGCGAATTCGCCGAAGCCGTCAGCATGTTCCGCGGCGTCTGCCGCGAGATTGCACCCCAAGGGCACTTCCTCGCGCTTCGCGCTCAGGGCGCCACGGGCGCGAAGCGCCCTCGCAATGACAAATCGGGGCCATCCTCGTTTTATCAACAGCCTGTTCGGATCGGCAGCATTGCGCCGGGCCGGGCTGTCCCCTCCCCTACAACGCATGGCAGGAAGCCTCGTGCGGCTTTCCGCTTTCCATTATCCATTTGCCTCATTTCCCGCACTTACCGAAAGGATCACATCATGTCTGACATCATTGCTGCCATTGCGACGGGGCGCGCGCCCTGCGCCATCGGCATTCTCCGCCTGTCCGGGCCCGGCTGCGCCGCGCTGACGGGCCGCGTTTTCACCCCGAAGCAGCCCTTTGCGGACGCGCCGGACCGCCGTCTCGTCCTCGGCCTGCTGCACGACCGGCAGGGGCGCGTCATTGACGAGTGCCTCGGCGTCGTGTGCCGCGCGCCGCACAGCTACACCGGCGAGGAGACCGTTGAGCTGCAGTGCCATGGCTCGCCCGCCATGCTGGCCGCCGGGCTGGAGGCACTGCTGGCCGCCGGGGCGCGGCAGGCGGGACCCGGCGAATTCACGCGCCGGGCCTTCCTGAACGGCAAGCTCGACCTGACGCAGGCCGAGGCCGTCGTCGACCTCATTGACGCCGAAACGGCAGACGCCGCCGCGAACGCCGCAGGGCAGCTCGGCGGGGCGCTCAAGCGCGCCATCGAGCCGCTCTATGACGGGCTGACGGACCTGTGCAGCCATTTCCACGCCGTGCTCGACTATCCGGACGAGGACATCGAGGACTTCGGCGCGGCGGAGCTGAGCGGAGCACTGGACCGCGCGGGCGTGGCCCTGCGGGAGCTGCTTGCAACCTACGAAAAGGGCCGCCACCTGCGGCAGGGTGTGCGCGCCGTGCTGCTCGGCAAACCGAATGCGGGCAAATCGTCGCTGCTGAACCGGCTGGCGGGCTATGACCGCGTCATCGTCACGGACATCGCCGGAACAACGCGCGACACCGTCGAGGAGCCGGTGCGCGTCGGCCGCGTGCTGCTGCGTCTGACGGACACGGCCGGCATCCGCGAGGCCGGGGACGCCATCGAGGCCCTCGGCGTGGCCCGCTCGGAGCAGGCCGCGCGCGAAGCGGAGCTGGCCCTGTTCGTCTGCGACGCCTCGCAGCCCCTGACGGACGAGGACCGCCGCGCCATCGAAGCGGCCAAATGCGCCCCGCGCAGTCTGGCCCTGTGCAACAAATCAGACCTGCCCGCCGCCGTCTCGCCGGACGAGCTGCCGTTCGACACCGTTCTGACCGTCTCGGCCCGCACGGGCGCAGGGCTGGACGCCCTGCCCGCCGTGCTCGAGGGCTGGTTCCTCGGCGAAAACGCCTGTGACGGCTCCCTCCTGACCAACCCGCGCCAGTTCGGCGCGCTCGACCGCGCCTCCCGCGCCATCGAACGGGCAAAAACGGGCCTCTGCCTCGGCGTCACGCCGGATGCCGTTCTGACGGACGTGGAGGAGGCCATGGCCGCCCTCGGCGAGGTCACGGGGCGGACGGTCCGCGAGGATATCACAAATCGCATCTTTGAGCGATTCTGTGTCGGAAAGTGAGCGAATATGAAGGAAAAGATCGAGGAAATTTCCCTCTCCATGGAGCGCGGGCACCGGCGCATCCTGCGGGTGCTCTCCGCGCTCGCGGTCATCGGCCTGTTTGTCCTGCTGTGGAAATGGCGCGGCCTTACCGCGATGCAGCCGCTCGTCGACGGCGGCATGGGCCGGTGGACGCGCGCAGTTCTGGAAAGCATCGTCATCACGCTCGCGGCGCAGTGGGTGCTCTGCCTGCTGCCGTGGCCGCTGCTGGCCCTGTTCGGCCGAAGGAGGCCGTTCTGCTCCGTGTTTTCCCTGCGGCCGTGCGTCGGCTCGAATGCGGAGCTGGGCCGTGCCGCCGTGCTTGCCGTGCGGCTGCTCCCGCCCGTGCTCGTAGGCGCGGCGCTGTGGTTCGCGCTGGCGCGCGTGCCGCTCGTGTGGTTCTGGCCCGTGGCGATGGCAAGCGCCGGCTGCACCGTCGCGGCGCTTGGCATGGTGTATGACGCCGTGCGCGTGCTGCAGGTCCCCGGCCAGGCAACGTTCTGCGACCTAGGCATTGTTATTCAGGTTTACCGGGAGGTATCGTAATATGCTGCAAACCCTGTTGGATTCCTGCGCAGCGCTCGGTGTGCCGCTGACGGCGGCGCAGGCGGAGCAGCTGTGCGACTTCGGCGCGCGCCTGCTCGAGCAGAACCGCGTTATGAATCTGACGGCCATCACGGAGCCGCAGGCCGTGGCAAAGCTGCACTTTGCCGACTGCCTCGCGCTGCTGCGCATTGTGCCGTTTTCAGGCAAGCGCGTCATCGACGTCGGCTGCGGGGCGGGCTTCCCCGGCGTGCCGCTGAAGCTGGGCGAGCCGAGCCTCGACCTGACGCTGCTCGACAGCCTCGGCAAGCGCGTGACGTGGCTGGAGGCAACGCTGCGGGACATGGGCGTCCCGGCGCAGTGCGTCTGTGCCCGCGCGGAGGACTATGCCGCCAAGGCGCGCGAGCAATATGACATCGCGACGTCCCGCGCGGTGGCACGGCTGAACATTCTGGCGGAGCTGTGCCTGCCGTTCGTGAAGCCGGGCGGGTATTTCCTCGCCATGAAGGCCGCCGCCGCGGCCGAGGAGCTGGAGGAGGCCAAGCGCGGCATCGCAAGGCTGGGCGGCCGCGTGGAGAAAACGGAGACATACGACATCGACGGCGCGCCGCGCTGCGTCATCGTCATCCGCAAGGAGCGCCCGACACCCCCGGCCTACCCCCGCCGCTATGCAAAGATCAAGCAGTCACCGCTGTGATTTGAAAGAAAGATGAGCGTAAATGAGCTATTTTGCAGGAAATTATGACATTGCCGTCATCGGCGCGGGCCATGCCGGGATCGAGGCCGGTCTCGCGGCCGCACGGCTGGGGCTGCAGGCCGTCGTATTCACGATCAATCTGGACGCCGTGGGCAACATGCCCTGCAACCCGGCCATCGGCGGCACGGGCAAGGGCCATCTCGTCCGCGAGCTCGACGCCCTCGGCGGCGAAATGGGCCGCGCGGCGGACGCCTGCTGCATCCAGTACCGCATGCTCAACCGCGGCAAGGGCCCGGCCGTGCACTCCCTGCGGGCGCAGGCTGACCGCCGCCGCTATCAGGAGCACATGAAGCGCCTGCTCGAGCGCGAGCCGAACCTCTATCTCAAGCAGGCCGCCGTCACGGAGATCCGGACGGAGGACGGACACGTCAGCGGCGTCGTGACGCAGCTCGGCGCGGAATACCGCGTGCGCGCCGTCATCGTCGCGGCCGGGACGTACCTCGACAGCACCGTCATCACCGGGCAGTGCGTTCTGCACTCCGGGCCGGACGGCCTGCGCCCCGCGCCGGAGCTGAGCCAGTGCCTGCGCGCCCTCGGCCTGCGGATGCGCCGGTTCAAGACCGGAACGCCCCCGCGCATCAACGCGCGCAGCGTCGATTTTTCGAAAATGGAGGTCCAGCGCGGGGACGACGATCCGGAGCCGTTCTCGTTTTCCACCCGCGAACCGCCGAAAAATCAGGCCGTGTGCTGGCTGACATGGACGAACGAGCGCACGCACGCCGTCATCCGCGAAAATCTGCACCGCAGCCCGCTGTTCGACGGCTCCATCACCGGCGTCGGCCCGCGCTACTGCCCGAGCATCGAAACGAAGGTCGTCCGCTTTGCCGACAAGCCGCGCCACCAGCTCTTTCTGGAGCCGTGCGGCCTCGGGACGGACGAGCTGTACCTGCAGGGCCTGTCCACGAGCCTGCCGGAGGAGGTGCAGCTTGCCATGCTGCACACCATCGCAGGGCTGGAGCACGCCGAAATGCTGCGCCCGGCCTATGCCATCGAATATGACTGCATCGACCCGACGGAGCTTTCCGCGACGCTCGAGTGCAAAAAGCTGCCCGGCCTCTACGGCGCGGGCCAGTTCAACGGCACATCCGGCTATGAGGAGGCGGCCGTGCAGGGCTTTGTGGCGGGCGTGAACGCCGCGCTGAAGCTGCTCGGGCGCGAGCCGCTGGTGCTCAAACGCTCGGACGGCTACATCGGCACCCTCATCGACGACCTCGTCACGAAGGGCACGGAGGAGCCGTACCGCATCATGACCTCGCGCAGCGAATACCGGCTGCTGCACCGGCAGGACAACGCCGACGAGCGGCTCACGCCCATCGGCTATCGCATCGGCCTCATCCCTGCCGCGCAGGCACAGGCCGTCGCGGAGAAATACGAGGCCGTCCGGCGCGAGCAGCGCAGGCTGGAGCACACCGGCGTGCCCGCCGGTCCGGCGCTGAACGGGTTTCTGCAGGCGCGCGGCTCGGCGGAGGTCGTCAGCTCCGCGCGGCTGGCGGACCTGCTGCGCCGCCCGGAGCTGCACTATGCAGAGCTTGCTCCCTTCGACCCGGAGCGGCCGGAGCTTCCGGCAGCCGTGACGCGTCAGGTCGAGATCCGGGTGAAATATGCGGGGTATCTCCAGCGGCAGGAGCAGCAGATCGAGGCCTTCCGCCGCGAGGAATCGCGCCTGCTGCCGGAGGATGCGGACTATGCCTCCATCGCCGGGCTGCGCCTCGAGGCGCGGCAGAAGGTGGCCGACATCCGCCCGCGCTCCATCGGGCAGGCCGGGCGCATCTCCGGCGTTTCGCCTGCGGACATTGCCGTGCTGCTGATCTGGCTCAGCCAGCGCAATGAAAATTCGACCGATCACGCGGAATAACGGGACGTCTCACGGTAATTCCGTGAATAAGAATATTTTTTCACCTTTTTCCTCTTAGAGTATCATATTTTCTGCCGTTTCCGCATGTTTGTCGAAGAACGTCGACGAAAAAGCAGACATTTTCAGGGAAAGTCATTGCAAAAGCGGGCCGAATATGTTAAATTAGAAGCACCGCTTGTACATCCATGCGGAAATGAGAGAATCTACGAGGAGGAGAGTTGTTACATGGAAAAAATGTATCGGGTCCTGCTGGCAAACGGCAGCGAAGAGTTTTGTGGGAAGCTCGGCGTTGCCCTGAAGCAGACGAATCGGTATTCCGTGGTCGGCTCGGCTTGTGACGGCGTTCGCGCCATCAGCCTGCTGAAAGAGCTGAAACCGGATCTGCTGGTCGTCGACCTCATGCTGCCGCAGGCGGACGGCCTGTCCGTGCTGAAGGCAGCGGCCGGGCTGGATCCAAAGCCAAAGCTTCTGGTTTTGGTGGAGTTCGTAACGGAATATGTGTCTTCAATGTTTATGACGCTCGGCGTGCAATATATCATGCTGAAACCATGCAGCTGCCGTGCCGTCGTGGAGCGTCTCGACGAGATCTGCGAGAGCGCCGTTTCGCGCAAACCCGCCATCGCAGCAAAGCGCAACGCCAACATCGAGTCCATGGTCACCTCGATCATTCACGAGATCGGCGTCCCTGCGCACATCAAGGGCTATCAGTATCTCAGGGAGGCGATCCTGATTGCCGTCAATGACATGGATGTTATCAACGCCATCACAAAGGTGCTCTATCCGCAGGTGGCCAAGACGTTCGCCACGACGCCCTCGCGCGTCGAGCGCGCCATCCGCCACGCCATCGAGGTCGCGTGGGACCGCGGCGACCTGGAGACGCTGCAGCGCTTCTTCGGCTACACCGTGTCGAACACGAAGGGCAAGCCGACGAACAGCGAGTTCATCGCCCTCATCGCCGACCGTCTGCAGCTCCAGCTCCGCAGCCCCGAGGCTGCGGCCATGTGAGCCGGGGGATGGAGAAAACCTCCCGAACACAAAAGAGAGCAAAAATTTTCCCGCCTGCACCGGCAGGCGGGACTTTTTTACGGCATAGACGCACAGGTTTATTACGAAAAAGCAATCCGCCTCTGTATCGCACAAGGGCGGTTTTGCTTATTTGTCATACGGGACTCGGAAATAGTCCAAATACTTCTGAAACCTGTCCTGTGCAGATAGACAAGTATCACGCAGATAGCCGCGCTCATTCTGCCACTCCTTCAAGCCGCGGTAGTAGAACATCTTGATGTCGTCCTCAATGATAAACGGCACGATGCTGTTCCGCAGACATTCTTTGAAAAGGAGCAGGCGCCCGACTCTGCCGTTGCCGTCCTGGAACGGATGGATGCGCTCAAAGCGGTAGTGAAAGTCAAGCAAATCGTCAAAGGTTTTGTGCGTGATAGCGTTGTACTCGGCAAGCAGCTTCTTCATCTCAGCGCCGACATTCTCCGGCGCAGTGGTGTCCATGCCGCCGACCTCGTTGGGCAGTTTCTTGTAATTCCCGACGGCAAACCAATCGAGGCGGGAATCGGAAGTTCCATTTTTCAAAACGGCGTGCAGCTGCTTGATGAACGCCTCGCTCAGCATATGATTTGCGCTATCGATCATCATATCAATGCACTTGAAATGGTTGGCGGTCTCGACCACATCGTCAACCTTGACCGTCCCGTCCGATGCGCCGATGGTGTTCGTCTCAAAGATATAGCGCGTCTGATCGTGGGTAAGGCGACTGCCCTCCATGTGGTTGGAGTTATAGGTCAGATCGATTTGGATTTTATGATAAATGCCGCCGTGCAGCTTCGCCGCTTTCTCGGCCTTCAGCACCTCAAGAAGGGTCTTTGGCGCATCAGTTTTCTTGTTCATGCGATCGGGCTTCTCCGCGGTTTCGGGTATGTTCCATGTCTTTCCGGTCAGAAATGCACCGTCGATTTTTCCTTCGGCGCAGTACCCTCGCACGCTGCGTTCGGAAACGCCCCACCTTTTCGCCGTTTCCGCGACAGAAATATATTTCATAGAGATCCCTCACTTTCTGCACAGGGATAGTATAGCACATTATCGGCAAAATATAAAGAACAATTCATGAAACAATATTTGAATTTTGCCGATAACGGCAATTATACGCGCACGGAGCAGGCGCAGTACATTTTCACGGAGTTCGTCCCGACGCACCGGGACAATGGAAGTGGGGGACAGATACACAGAGGAACGGGAAAACGGCAAAAAAGCACCGCCTGCCGAACGGGCAGACGGTGCAGATCTGGCAAATCTACTGTTCGTGGATACAATGCACCATGCTTTGCAGGCGTGGTGCATTATTTTATGGGTTTTGTTTTGATGGGCTGGGACACTGCGGACAGAAAGGACAGAATATAACCTATTTTATTGTTCAATTCCGCGATATCCATGTTTTTCTGCATTCCCAAGCAAATAAAGGAATGCAAATGCAGGAATTCGCAGCAAATCTCTGCCACATTTCGTGTTGTGAACGCCAAAATCATCTGCATTCTTTGTAACAACAATTGCTGCCGACGATTCTTCACACAATTCTACGATCGCATCATCATCCGCAATTGGCGCACCTTCTCTGTATTTAACTTCAATGAGGATGTTTTTCGTATTAGGATAGTCCACCACAATATCAATTTCTTTGCCCTTTTTTCCACCTCTAAAATAGCCCACCGAAGTAGCATATTGATAATAAAACGCTGCGACATGCTTGTAAACAGCCGTTTCAACAATCTTTCCCATCTCAACAGGGTCCGTCAAAACAGAATCATCCATCAAAACAGCATTCCGAATTGCCGCATCGGCGATATAAATTTTAGGACGCGCCTTTAATACCTTTTTCCCTGCCATATCAACCGGCCAACTCTGATAAATCAAATTTGCACTTTCCAGATACTGAATATAGTTTTCTACAGTTGTGCGAGATACACCGTTCAGTTCTTTCGTAATTGCCTCAATCGATACAATTTCCGAAGATACATTGCAGAGGTATAAGAAAATTCTCTCCAGCTCCGTTGCGTTACGGATATTGTACAGTGAGGGAAGATCACGCTTCAGAACTTTATCCACAACATCTTCTCGCATGATCTGCTGCGCCATCAAATCATTGTCAGCCAATGCCAACTCCGGAAAACCGCCAACCTGCAAATACCGCATAAAATGATTTTGAACCTTGGAAAGCTGCATCATAATTTGAGTCCGCTCAATTTGACTTTTGTGGAGCAGTGTTGTTACTTTCAAATCGGAGGCGATATTGGGCCGATCCAAATCCAGCAGTTCACAATATTCATAAAAAGACATCGTTGGGACTTGTATAACGGTCCAACGGCCGGCACCGCTTTCTCTGCTGCCTTTCATCAACGCTGGGCTGGCAGAGCCGGTTGCAACAACACGGGTGTTGGGTTGTGTATCATAAATGATCTTTAACCATCGATCCCAGTCCTGTGCGTACTGCACCTCATCAAAGAAGTAATAGACATCCTGCTCTGCATAGATATTTTCATGATAACACTCCAGAACATCCTGAAATTGGCTGAGCTTCAGCATAGGATGATCCAAAGAAATAAAAACAATTTTCTGCGGTGCCACGCCTGACTTTAACAGCGCTTCGATCATTTGGTATTGGATGGTTGTTTTTCCAACGCGTCTCGTCCCGGTCAAAACCACAGAGCGGCGAATTCCTTTATCCGTCAACCGCTTCATCGCTTCGTGGAATGCAAACCTCTTGTAGGTTTTTGACATCTGCGGGCTAACTGTCCCGGTTTTCCACCACGGATTATAAGCACTCAGAACTTTGAGGATGCTTTCTTTTGTTGTAATCGCCATTGAGATCAGCTCCTTTTTCAATATAATATCCGTAAAATCAATTTTTGTCAAGGATTATTGATAGTACACTATGAATGTTTTCCTGAAAATATTGATTTTTTCTGCTGAAATCCGCATTAAAAAACTTTTCCCGTTCCAGTTTTCCGATAATATTTTCGTGGAGTCAGATTTCTGAGGCACACTTTCGATCAAGCAATAGCGCAATCAGTTTTTGCTGTTTGCACTTTGGTATTTTGTTTGCTGATTCGGATGGCTCTTTGATGAACCAGGTGATACCGATGTTCAATGTGCAAAGTAAGTCAAAGTCTCTTTGCTGATTCAAGCAAATTTTGCCAAATCAGCAAAGAGCATTTGAATGTTTCATCAAAATCAAAGTCAAACCGTAACAAGCCATAATTATTGGCAGGGGATGTTAAGTTTCCGCACGCTTTCGTTTTATGCGGAAATTTCGTAAATGATAACGTAAGCGCATAATAAATGACGTCCTGTGAAAGCAACGGCGCCTGTGAGATAATAAGGGTATCAAGAATTACTGAGAATACCAGCCCGGTTCTGTCCTTTCTGTCCCACGGTTGTTAAAGGAAATCCGCTAAAGGTTCAGAGCGGTATCACAGCCTTCAGCGGGTTTCTATATGGAAAATAATCATTTATCGTTTCTACTCTTATAACGATTGCCGTTTTGCTAAGTTCCGGAGAGACTCGTCATGGCCGCTGCAAATCCGGGCGTACATTGCGCCGATGGCCGGAAATATTCGGGAAAAGCCCTGCTTTTCGCAAAAACCGCTCCTCAGACGGTGGAAAATAAAAAATTACCGTTGCTGATATTGTATCAACAACGGTAACTGATCTGGTCCGAGTGGCGATACAGAACTTTTCAAAAAGCGCAGTAATATCAACGGTTTCTGGCTTTCGGACAACAAAATTTCTTGCTTGTAACTTCATATTCAGTCATCAAATTCAAGGCGATTGTTGAAAAACAGTCGCCTTTTTCTATACCCAAGTGAACGCCATCAAAGGTGTTGAGATTAGGGCGGAAAAACCGCTGTTTTATCCGCTGTGGTTTGCGTTCCAAAGCGGGCGTGAGTATTTTCCCATGTAGTAGGCTGCGGAGGCATACAGGCGGAGAAAACACCGAAAATCAACACTTATCAAAACCAGAGGAAGGAGGTGCGAAGATGGCTGTATTCCGTATTGAAAAGACCAGAGATTACACGGTCATGTCCAACTACCATCTGCGGGATATGTCGCTGTCGCTGAAAGCGAAGGGACTTTTATCTCTCATGCTGTCCCTGCCGGAGAATTGGGACTACACCATGAAGGGGCTTGCCCGTATCTGCAAGGACGGCATTGACAGCATCAGCGGCGGCATCCGGGAGCTGGAGGCGCACGGCTACCTGATCCGTGCGCGTGTCCGCGGCGCAAACGGACAGCTCGGCTCTATCGAGTACACCATTTTGGAACAGCCTAAAGCGCCATCACCTACACAGGAAAAACCTATACGGGAAAATCCCGTACAGGCAAATCCAATGTTGGATGCTCCAATTCAGGAGAACCCCGCCCAATTAAATAAAGAAGAATCAAGTAACTATCCATCAAAGACAGATTTATCAAGTACGGAGATATCAAATCCTATCCAATCAAATCCCCCTATCCTGACATTCGTAATGTGTTATGAGCTGATCCAGCTTGTGACAGAGAAAAAC
>OLSP01002692.1_pt1 | contig 13728 bp, 13 predicted proteins | sample 1672941 | NCBI WGS metagenome assembly OLSP01 (sample SAMEA3136739, study PRJEB25190) | human gut metagenome | reverse complement strand
TTTGAAATATCTTCACCTGTCTGCACAAGATTGCCTGCCAATCTTTTGATTTTGTTATAAATATTATTATTTAATGTTTCAAGGTCGTCACTTATACAATCCAGCAAACTAATACCTAAAGTAATAGTTCTTACGTCTAAATTGTAATTTTCAATCATCTTATTTGTTTCTGTTACTTCAAATCTGTTAATCATAAAACCCTCCGATTAAATTCTGTGCATGCTGTTAAAAATATCTTCATGTTGCATTTTAATACTAACACCAATCTTCTCACCTAATTTATCAAGGTCATCTGAAAGTTCATTAATCGGCTTAGAAGCCTTATTACAATCTACGATCATCATCATGTTAAAATATTCCTGCACAATAGTCTGTGAAATATCAAGGATATTTACATTGTTTTCTGCAAGATATGAACATACCCCTGCAATAATTCCTACTGTGTCTTTGCCTACTACTGTAATAATTGTTTTCTTCATAAAGTCCTCCTTTTAAAAACTTCTCTGTGTGACTTTTTTACACAAAGAATGTTGGTTTTTATTAAAATTCAACAAGACAGGATGGTTTTACTCTGCTTGCGACTCTAATATCAAGATTATCTGCCTGATATTTATCAGGGCTAAAATTTATTTCATTTCTGACTGCCTGATAGGCAAGTTCAGGATAGTTGTTTTCTTCGCTTAAATGGCCTAAAAGTATATGCTTTAATCTGTCACTTAAAAGTCGGTTCAACAATCTTCCACAAGCCTCGTTGGACAAATGTCCCTTGTTTCCCCAAATTCGCTGTTTTAAGCTATATGGATAAGGTCCTGTCTGAAGCATGTTAACATCGTGGTTTGACTCAATTAATACCGCGTCAAGATTTTGAAGACTTGATACCAACTTGTCATCGTACTCGCCTAAATCTGTAACAACTGCACAAGATTTTTCTTTTTCAAAGAATCTGTAGCACACAGGATCTGCCGCATCGTGACTAATATGTAGCGGTAACAATTCAATGTCCTTAATGGAAAAATCTCTATCAGGCTTAATTACATTAAAAAGATCACTGTCAACCTTTCCAACTGTTTTATTGTTAAGAATACAGTTAATAGTGCCTTCAGTAGCATAAACAGGCACTTGATATTTTCTAAGAAAAACTCCAAGTCCCTTAATATGGTCACTATGCTCATGAGTAATTACTATACCATCTATGTTTTCAGGTTTTTTTCCGAAAAACTCCAAGCCTTCTTCTGCCTTTTTTCTGCTTATTCCCACATCAACTAATATTGATGAATTATTATTTTCCACAAGAATACAGTTACCTTTACTGCTACTTGATATTGACGATAATTTCATTTGTGTACCTCTAAACTTTCCCATACATTTTATTGTATTTTGTGATTATTTTCAACCTATAGCAGTAATAAAAAAATTTTTTAATAATATTATATATAAAAAACAGTGATAAATTTAATGTTAATCCTCTCTAAATCAGTACGCTCAAAAAAATATGTGTATTCTTTTGTATGTCTTTTTATCATGGCATGCTGTATTATATATTCTGTCAATATTACAAATTATGTAATTTGGGGAATAAAAATATGCTTGTATTCTGTTATTCCTTCACTACTTCCTTTTATGCTTATTACTAACTATATGCAGGCTCACAATCTTTGTACTACAGTTTCTGCCATATTTCACCCCATTTTTAACAAATTGATGAGCTTGTCGAAATATGGAACCTTTGCCTTAATAATCGGTTTTACAAGTGGTTATCCTATGGGTGCAAAAATAATTGGTGATTTGTATTCTGCCAACAATATTTCTTTTAAAGAAGCAAAACTTTTAATAACCTTTTGTAATATTTCAAGCATTTCTTTTCTGATAAATTATGTATTAAACAAATGCCTTAATAACTGTATTCCACCGTGGTTAATAATTCTTTTTGTTTATTTGCCTCCATTACTAACAGGCTTGTTTAATAGTCGCTTTATAAAATTTACAAATAATAACAACACTGTACACACAGAATCTACTTTCAATTCAATACTTGCAACTTTTTATTCCCTTGCCAAGCTTAGCATATATATTATCTGCTTTAACATCCTAGTTAATTTTATAATTAACATTAATAAGATACCGGTACTGCAAAAATATATAATTGTTGGACTAACAGAAATAACCACCGCTTCATTATACATATCAAATGAAAGTAATTTATACCTTAAAATATATTTAACATGTTCTTCCATTATATTAGGTGGTTTAAGTATTATGTTCCAATCCTTTAGTTTTCTTAATAACTCTGCTTTAAAGAAATATTATGTTCTTGGAAAAATAGAGCAATTTCTTATTTTCAATATAATATTTTTCATATGGATGTCTTGTAATTAATAGAATTTCTATTAATTGTTCCATAAACTACAAGAAGGCAAAAGTACACTGGTACTTTTGCCTTCTTGTAGTTTAAAGCTATAATAAATCGACTGATAAATTGTCATCTTCACCGTCTTCTACAGATTCTTCGTCCTCAGCTCCGCCAAGTTCTTTTCTGCTTTCAACAACAACGTTTAATGAGCTGTTAAGTGATGTCATCATTGTGTTCTGAGCACTTTCAAAGCTATCCATACCTGTTGATAAAATGCTCTGAACATTTGCAAGAATATCATCCGTATACTGCATAGCTCTTGTTCTTAAATCGTTAGCTTCTGTTGTAGCTGAATCTAAAATCCCCTGAGCTTCTGCCTGAGCCTGTTCAATAATCTGGTTTGCCTCTTCGTAAGCTTTCTGCATAATTTCATGTTCGCTTACAAGTTGATTAATATGAGCTGTAGCTTCTGAAACCATAGCTTCTGCTCGTTCTTTGGCATCATTTAAGATAGCATCCTTATTAGCAATAATCTTCTGATACTTCTTAATTTCATCCGGTGTTCTAAGCCTAAGTTCTGCCAACAATTCATCAATGTCATCTTTATTTACGATAATCTTTGATGTTGATAATGGCTGAAATTTACAATTATCAATATATTCCTCTATCTCTGTAATAATCTGTTCAATCTTACTCATTTTTTTCTCCTTTATCCTTTAATCTTTCATATACCTGATTAACAACACTTTCCGGAACAAATCTGCTAATATCAGCTCCATAAAACGCAGCCTCCCTTACAGTACTTGAACTAAGGTAAGCATACTCCAGACTTGTTGTAAAAAATATAGTATCTATATTATCATCCAATATAGAATTAGTCTGAGACATCTGTAACTCATATTCAAAATCCGTTACAGCTCTAAGACCTCTGACGATAATCTGTGCATCAATCTTCTTAGCAAAGTCAACCAACAGCCCCTCAAATGACATAACCTTCACATTAGGGATATCCCTGACCACTTCCTCCAACATTTTAACACGATTTTCTACTGAAAACAACGGCGTTTTAGAATTATTATTCAAAACACCAACTACCAGCTCATCTACAATCTTAGAAGCTCTCCTAATAATATCAAGATGACCAAAGGTTACCGGGTCAAAACTTCCCGGATAAATTGCTCTTCTCATATCACTCTCCTATAAGTTTAAGAAATACATGTTTGTTAGTCTTATATTCCTTTTCTTTTATTATTTCATATCCTAATTCACTAGCATATGAAAAATCTGTATCCAAAGATGCTTCAACGATTATCCTTGAACTTTTATTTATTAAATCAGATTTGCGAAGAAAAATCAATACATCTTTTTCATAAAGTTTATCATAAGGTGGATCCATAAATATAAAATCAAACTTAACTTTATGTTCTAAGTCTTTCAATGCTCTTTCCACAGGCATTGCCATAACAACTGCATCATCCTGTAATTTTGTAAAATTTAAATTATCCTTAATGCATTGTACAGCCTTCTTATTACTCTCAACAAAATAAGCTTTGGAAGCTCCACGACTTAACGCTTCAATGCCAATGGCTCCGCTTCCACTAAACAAATCAAGAAAAACTGCCTGCGGCATATCGTTATTTATCATGTTAAATAATGTTTCCTTAATTCTGTCTGTTGTTGGGCGTGTTCCCATACCGTCAATTGTTTTCAGTTGTAATCTTCTCGCCTTGCCTGCTATAACTCTCATTTAAACTCCCTAATTAACAAAATAATCTTTTAAGACAAAAAGCAAGCAACTAAGTGCCTGCTTTTTGTTATTATGACGAGTCAATCTAACTCAATAATATTATTCCTCAGTTGTTTCTTCAACTTCTTCTGCATCAGTTTCATCTTCCTGTGGAAGTAAAGCTTTCATGCTTAAGCTAATCTTCTTTTCTTCTTCGTTAAAATCAACAATCTTAGCTTCGATTTCCTGACCGATTGTTAATTCATCAGATGGCTTATCAACGTGATGATTTGCAATCTGTGATACATGTAATAATGCATCAACGCCTGGTTCAATTTCAACAAAAGCACCAAAATCTGTCATTCTTGCGACTTTGCCAGTTACAACAACGCCAACTGCAAATTTTTCACTTGCATTAGCCCATGGGTTTGTATCTTCAAACTTAAGACTTAAAGCAATCTTATCGCCATTGATTTCTTTAATGAATGCTGTTACTTCATCGCCTGGTTTAAAGAGTTTTCTAGGATTTCCAACTCTTCCCCATGACATTTCTGAAATATGTAACAGACCATCTGCACCACCGATATCGATAAATGCGCCAAAATCAACTACACTCTTAACAACACCTGTTACTGTCTGACCAACTTCGATTTTTTCGAATAAAGCTTTCTTAGCTGCTTCTTTTTCAGCTACGATTAACTGCTTTCTGTCACCGATAATTCTTCTCTTCTTAGGATTAAATTCTGTAACTACAAATTCAATTTCCTGATTAAGATACTTATCTAAATCTCTTTCAAATGCATCTGATACTAAGCTGGCTGGAATAAATACTCTGCCACCTTCAACATCAACACTCAAACCACCTTTTAAAATCTGTACAACTGGTGCTTTGAGAACTTCTTTATTTTCAAAAGCTTCTTCAATTCTTTTATTTGCCTTCTCTGCAGCAAGCTTCTTGTATGATAATGCAACCTGTCCTTCACCATCGTTAACTTTAAGAACCTTAACTGTCAGTTCATCGCCTACTGAAATTACAGTTGTCAGATCTACCGGTGTGTTAGAGTATTCATTGCTAGTAAGAATACCATCAGCCTTATAACCAATGTTAAGGACTGCCTCATCAGGTCTTACACTAATCACCTTTCCTTCAAGAACTTCTCCATTATGGATAGTCTTAAATGTTTCATCAAGCATTTGTTCAAAACTCATTTCTGACATTCAGTACGAACCTCCTCAATAATATTCTTTGGGGTGGATGCCCCTGCTGTAATACCTATAGACTTCAATGATTTCAATTCATGTAAATCTAAGTCTTTCACCGTCTGTACATAGAAAGTATTCTCACACTCATTTCGACATATGTCATAAAGCTTCTGAGTATTGGAACTGTTCTTTCCACCAATTACAATCATCCCATCAACTTTGGATGAAATTTTCTGGGCCTCAACCTGTCTTACATGTGTAGCATTGCAAATCGTATTTACAACAGTAATATCATACCCCTTTTTTCTTATAATTTCAACTAAATATTTAAATTTATTGTGGTTAAATGTCGTCTGGGACACAATACACGCTTTAGTTTGTTCCGGTAAACTCAGTTTTTCAATCTGTTCTTCTTTATTTATAACAATAACTTCTCCATTTACCCATCCTTTTATACCTTCAACTTCAGGATGATTGTCATTTCCAATAATAATTATGGTCTTACCGTTATTACTTTCATCCAAAACAATATTGTGAATTTTCTTTACAAAAGGACATGTTGCATCAACCATTTTTAATTTCTGTTGTTCCAAAATATCATATATTTCTTTTGCAACGCCGTGGGAACGTATAACAACTGTTCCTTCTTTAATTTTCTTAAGCTGTTCCACAGTATCTATAACTTCGATGCCTTTTTTATTAAGGTCTTCAACTACCTGTTCATTATGAATTATTGGACCAAAGGTGTATATTTTTCCTGAATTCTCCTCCAATTCTTTATAAACACTGTCAACTGCTCTTTGAACTCCAAAGCAGAATCCGGCACTTTTTGCCACCGTAATTTCCATATTTCTCTCCATTACTCTACATTCATTTGAATGTACAAAATTATTTTACTAATTTTGTAATTGCTTCAACTACCTGTTCAATAGTCATATCTGATGATTCCACAAGAACAGCATCTTCTGCCTGTACCAAAGGAGAAACCTCTCTGTGCATATCTCTGTAATCTCTGTCAATGATATCCTTTTCAATATCATCAATATTACATTTCTGTCCCTTTTCAACAAGTTCCTTATATCTTCTTTCAGCTCTTGTTCTTGAACTTGCTGTTAAATATATCTTTAAATCAGCATTTGGAAGTACTGCCGTTCCAATATCACGTCCATCCATTACAACGTTATTCTTTGCTGCAAGTTCCTGTTGCATTTTAACTAAAATCTCTCTTACAGGTCCATAAACAGCTATTGCACTAGTCATATTTCCTATAACTTCCTGTCTGATTTCAATGCTTACATCTTCTCCATTAAGATAAACCTTCTGTGTGCCGTTTTCATATCCTAAAGATACATCCACACTCTTGCATTTTTCAATAACTTCTTTCTTTTGGTCAGCTTTAATTCCTGCTCTGTAACATGCAAGTGCCATTGTTCTGTACATTGCACCTGTATCAACATAAATATAACCTAATTCTTTTGCAACTATTTTTGCTATTGTACTTTTTCCTGCTCCTGCAGGTCCATCAATTGCTATATTATACATAACTACTCCTTTTTCACCGGCTGCTTTTGCAGTCTGACAATTACTTTATTACTATACCATTTTTTTACTAATTAATAAATACTGTTTCCTGCAAGATATCCTGTACTCCATGCAATCTGAAGATTATATCCTCCTGTCATTGCATCAAGGTCAAGAACTTCGCCTACAAAGTATATATTAGGCATAATTTTTGATTCCATTGTTTTAGGATTAATTTCTTTGATTGAAATTCCTCCCTTTGTAATTATTGCCTCATTATATCCTCTTGTTCCTGAAATGTGAACTGGAAGATTCTTGATGATTTTCACAAGATTTTCCCGTTCTTCCTTTGTTATCTCGTGAACTTTCTTATAAGGATTAATTTTTGCAAGTTCTATAATTACAGGTATCATTTTCTTAGGCAAAAGTTTTTCAATGGCATTATTAAAGTTCTTATTAATTCCATCCTGAAAATCTTTCAAAATTCGCTTGTCAAGCATTTCTTCATCCAATGCCGGTTTTAAGTCAATATATCCTACATATTGATGCTTTTTTAATGTATCACTTAAATATGCACTGGCTGATAAAACTAAAGGACCACTTATGCCAAAATGTGTAAATAACATTTCGCCCATTTCGCTATAAGGTATCTTTCCATTTTCATCCTTAATTGTTAAAGTCACATTTTTAAGAGATAATCCCTGCAATCTTTTACAATATTCTTCTTTTATGTTAAATGGAACTAATGAAGGATATGTTTCCTCTATTGTGTGTCCCATATTTTTTGCAAACTTGTAACCGTCACCGGTTGAACCTGTAGACGGATAAGACAAACCACCTGTGGCAATTATACATTTGTCTCCCATAAAGTCTTTTCCATCAAAGCACTTAACTATCACTCCTGACGCATCAGACAACACGTCTGTTACATTTTTATTCAAATGAACATTTACACCAATGTCTTTCATTATTTTGCTTAATGCCCAAATTACATCTGATGACTTATCACTTTCAGGAAAAACTCTGTTTCCTCTTTCAATTTTTGTTTTTACACCAGCACTTTCAATCATATTGCAAATATCTTCGTAAGAAAAATTATTGTATGCACTGTATAAAAACTTGGAATTTCTCATAATGTTAGCAAAATGGTTCTGAATATCTGAAGCATTTGTAATATTACATCTGCCCTTTCCTGTAATAAATATTTTTTTGCCTAATCTGTCATTTTTTTCTAATAATTCTACTGTATTTCCATTATAGGCAGCACCAATTGCAGCCATCATGCCTGCAGCTCCGCCACCAATTACTATTACTTTACTCATTATTCTCCACAATCTTTTTCATTAAAGTAAAAGGGGCATTAACTGCCCCTTTTCTTAATGAATAATCTAATTCAATATTACAAAATTTATTCTAAATATTAAACCGGATAAGCTCCGTTTTCTTTGTCTGCTATAGACTGATCAACCTTAGTCTGCTGAGCTTCTCTATATTCAAAGAATTCTTTTGCAACCTGTGGGAATAACGCATATGATAATACATCTTCATCCTGCTGTTTCCACTGTGCACATTCTTTTTCATATTTTTCAAGTGATGGCTCTAACAAATCTGCAGGTCTGCATGTAATAGGTTCTGCATCACCGATAGCCTTCTTCTGTACTTCAGGATTGAAAGGCTTAACAGTCTGACCATATTTACCTGCAAGTAAATCCTTAGCCTGCTGGTTAATCATCTTATATCTTTCGCCCATAACTACGTTAAGAACTGCCTGTGTACCTACAATCTGGCTTGAAGGTGTTACAAGAGGTGGTTCACCAAAGTCTTTACGTACTCTAGGAACTTCTTCTAATACCTGTTCAAACTTATCTGATGCACCCATTTCATCTAACTGAGAAACAAGGTTTGAAAGCATACCACCTGGTACCTGATAAAGAAGTGTATTAATATTAACACCCATAACCTTTGGATTTAATAATCCGTTAGCTAAGCATTCTTCTCTATATGGTTTGAAGTAATCAGCGATTTCCTTTAATAATTTCTGATCCAAGCCTGTGTCATATGGTGTTCCCTTAAATGTTTCAACCATAACTTCTGTTGCAGGCTGAGATGTACCCATTGAGAATGGTGAAATAGCTGTATCAATAATATCACATCCTGCTTCTACAGCCTTTAAGTATGTCATAGCTGCTACACCTGATGTGTAATGTGTATGAAGGTCGATTGGAATGTCTGTACCTTCTCTTAAAGCCTGTACTAATTCTGTAGCCTTGTAAGGTGTAAGAAGACCTGCCATATCTTTGATACAAAGTGAGTTAGCACCCATATCTTCGATTCTCTTTGCTGTTTCTTTCCAATAATCAAGTGTGTAAGCATCACCTAATGTGTATGAAAGAGCTATCTGTGCATGTCCGCCTTCTTTATTAGCTGCTTTAACTGCTGTTTCAAGGTTTCTTAAGTCATTTAAGCAGTCGAAAATTCTGATAATATCAATTCCGTTTGCTAATGACTTCTGAACAAAGTATTCAACAACATCATCTGAATAATGGCTATATCCTAAAATGTTCTGTCCTCTGAAAAGCATCTGTAATTTTGTGTTCTTAAATCCATCTCTTAACTTTCTAAGTCTTTCCCATGGATCTTCTTTTAAAAATCTAAGTGAAGCATCAAATGTTGCACCGCCCCAGCATTCTACTGCATGATATCCAACTTTATCCATCTTGTCGATAATTGGAAGCATTTCTTCAGTAGGCATTCTTGTGGCAATCAATGACTGATGAGCATCACGTAATATTGTTTCAGTAATTTTTACTGGTCTTTTTTCTGCCATTTTATTTTCCTCCGTTATCAATATTAAACGCCAAATATAGCCATAAATGTACCTGCAGCAACCGCTGTACCAATAACTCCGGCAACGTTAGGTCCCATAGCGTGCATTAAAAGGAAGTTAGTAGGGTCAGCTTCTGCCCCAACCTTCTGTGAAACTCTGGCTGCCATTGGTACGGCAGAAACACCTGCTGAACCAATTAATGGATTTACTTTTCCATGTGTGGCAACACACATAAGTTTTCCGAATAATACAGGTGGGCCCATCCAAAACCATTCTCACAAAGGAGTTTTATGAAGAAATATCAAAAACTGTTTTTATTATCCGGAGCTGTCCTAGGTCTCTTTGCGAGCCACTCAACAGTTCATGCGACCGAAACACCTGAATCTGAAGTCAAAATTCTAGGCCCTACTGATCGTGCCAGCAATGTCGATGTGGCTGTGAACGATCGTACAGCCTCTATTAGTTATACCCGTTCCCAAGCTCAAGAACCTTATCTTATTGCTCATGCTGTTTGGTCTGAAGAAAACGGACAAGATGATTTGAAATGGTATGATACACCACAAACACCCATCACTGACATTGACTTAAGCAACCATCCAGGATATGGTACATTTCATGTTCATACATACATACGGATAGGAGAGCGCTTAGTAGCTCTAAATGCCACTACCTTTCATGTAGATAAACCAACTAGTAAAACGAATGCATCCGTCTCAGGAGGTACAGGGCGCATTAGTTTTTCCCGCAACAAAGACCAAGCTCACTCAAAGATTGTCCATGCCGTCTGGTCAGAGGAAAAAGGCAGCGACGACCTTCAGTGGTACGACGCAGGAGAAGAATTAACTGAGTTTAGTCTATCCAAACATCGTGGTTATGGACGATACTTCGTTGACACTTATGAAAATGTAAACGGAAAAATGATTTTTCTATCTGGTACTACGTTCCATCTTGAAAATCCGAAACCGATAATCGAAACCAGCTTCCCTCAGACCGGAATTATGGAAATTACTGTCAAAAACGTACCTGACACCATGCATCAAATTGTTCTTCCTACTTGGTCTGATAAGAAAGGGCAAGATGATCTACAATGGTACGAAGCAAGCAAAAATCCAGATGGCAGCTACAGCACTCGGGTGGAACTCAGAAAGCATAACTACGACACTGGGACTTACAATATCCACCTTTACGGCCAAAGCTATGTTCAACCGGAATCAACTGGTATAACAGGAACGACAGTTGAGGTTGACAGTGGAAAATTACCTTCGGACGAGGAACAGAAACCTCTTTTTACGGTGGAAAATATCAACCCCAAACAAGGGACCTACACCGTGAAAACTACCGAAACTAGCTTATCCAAACCGATTCAATCTGTTCGGGTGCCAATTTGGAGCACTAGCAATCAGAGCAATCTTAAATGGTATACAGCCACTCCTAACGGAGACGGGACCTTCAGCGCAACCTTTGATATCCGTAATCATCAGGCTTTGTCTGGAACCTATAACAACCATGTGTATGTCACCTATAAGGACGGCAGTGAGCGTAGTTACGCAGCAGATTCTGTCTCAATGTCTACTGACCAAATCCAAGCCAAGGTTGCAGTCAGGAAAACTGAGGCTAATCGCTATGAGGTGACAGTGACAGACGCCTACGGAGATGGCGATATTATTCTGCCAACTTGGTCAGAAGTCAATGGGCAAGATGATATCAAATGGTATACTGCCAATAAGGTCGGCAATGGAACATACAAGTTTACCGTAGATACTCAGAATCACAAGGGGAGCGGTCTATTTAACACCCATGTCTATCGTAGAAAAGCGGGACAACTGACTGGCCTGACTGGAACTAGCTATCAGGTTGAGAAATCAAGCATTCAATCAGCTAATATTCAGCCAAACTATGCCGCTGCTAATGCGACAACTTATCCTGTCGGTCAATGTACTTGGGGAGCCAAGGCTCTAGCTCCTTGGGCAGGAAATTACTGGGGCAACGGCGGTCAATGGGCAGCTAGTGCCAGAAGAGCTGGATTCCGTACCGGCAGTACACCTGAGGTTGGTGCCATCGCCTGCTGGGATGACGGTGGCTACGGCCACGTTGGTGTTGTGACTCATGTCGAATCCAATACCCGCATCCAGATCCAAGAGTCTAACTATCTCGGCAAGCAGTACATCAGCAACTTCCGTGGCTGGTTTGACCCAACTGCTTCCTACTGGGGCCGTCTGACCTATATCTACCCTAAATAAGTCGCTTTCGCATTCCTCAAAATCACTTCAAACCAGTGCTTTGAGCAGACTGCTACTGCTTAGTTTATTCATGAATTTCATTGAGTATAAGTCTACTAAAAAATCCTCGGTCAAGCCGAGGATTTTTTCTATTTCTTAATGCCTAAAATGCCGTACGCCAGTGAAAATCATGGTCAAGCCATACTTGTCAGCCGCTTCGATAGACTCCTCATCACGGACAGAACCACCCGGCTGGATGATAGCTTTGATACCAGCCGCCGCAATTTCTTCGATATTGTCCGCAAAAGGGAAGAAGGCGTCAGAAGCCAGAGCGGCACCGTCAAGGCGATCTTTAGCTTGCTCAATAGCAATCTTGACAGAAGCCACACGGTTAGTCTGACCGGGACCGACTCCCAGCACCTGACGGTCATTGGTGATGATGATTCCGTTGGATTTGACATATTTGACGGACTTCCAAGCAAATTCCAAAGCCACGCGCTCCTGCTCACTCGGCTGGCGCTTGGTCACGACCTGCCAATCAGCTGGATTTTCCTCGATAACATCTTGATTTTGCACGAGGAGACCACCCAGAACACCGATCACTTCCTTCTCTGCTCCAGAAGCTGCCTGCGCATCAAAAGCCAACTCCAAAATCCGCAGATTTTTCTTTTTATTGGTCAAAATAGCTAGCGCTTCTGCCGTGTAGCTCGGTGCGATGATAATTTCTAGGAAAATACCGTGCATCTTCTCAGCTGTCGCAGCATCCACCTCGCGGTTGAGGACGATAATCCCACCAAAAATGGAAACTGGATCAGACTCATAGGCATAGTCCCAAGCGGTCTCAATATCGTCTGCCTGACCGATACCACATGGATTCATATGTTTTAGCGCCACAACAGTTGGACGCTCTTTGAAATCACGAATGATGCGAATGGCCGCATCGGCATCACGGATGTTATTGAAAGACAACTCTTTCCCATTCAGCTGCTTGGCGGAAGCTATGGAATAGTCCAGTGGCAAAGCAGTCTGATAGAAATCTGCATCCTGCTGGGGATTTTCCCCGTAGCGCATGGGCTGCTTGAGTTCATAGGTCAGGGTCAGCTTTTCAGGCTTGCTTTCGCCCACCTGATCCGTGAAATAGTCCGCAATCAAAGCATCATAAGCCGATGTATGACGGAAAACCTTAGCTGCCAAACGTTGCCGCGTTTCATAGGTCGTTTGGCCATTTGCTGCCAACTCTTCCAGAACAAGAGCATAATCAGCTGGATCTACAACAACCGTCACGCTGGCATGATTTTTAGCCGCAGAGCGCAGCATAGAGGGGCCACCGATGTCAATATTTTCCACCGCGTCCGCATATTCAACACCCTTGAGAATGGTTTCTTTAAAAGGATAAAGGTTGACCACGACCAGGTCAATAAGGTCAATCTGATTCTCCTTGGCCGCTTGCAGGTGGCTATCCAAATCCCGACGAGCCAAGAGGCCGCCGTGAATATTAGGATGGAGAGTCTTGACACGACCATCCATCATCTCTGGAAAACCAGTCACATCATCTATAGCAATGGTGCCCACTCCTTCATTGTCTAGGACCACCTTGGTACCGCCAGTTGAGATGATATCCCAGCCCAGAGCTTTCAGCTCTTTCGCAAATTCTACAATGCCTGTCTTGTCTGAGACACTGATCAAGACGCGTTTAGTCATGTTTTTTCCTTTCATTTACTAGTTTAAATCATTATTAACTATACTTCTCTCCGGTTTGTATTCCGATAGCACTGTTTGTTTAATTTTCCCGTCATAGTATTTTGATTTACTCGTTGATTGTTTGAACTCTCCACCAACTAAAGAAAATTGAGACATATAACAATTATCAAAAATATCTGTA
>OLSP01002684.1_pt1 | contig 13759 bp, 13 predicted proteins | sample 1672941 | NCBI WGS metagenome assembly OLSP01 (sample SAMEA3136739, study PRJEB25190) | human gut metagenome | reverse complement strand
ACCCACTGATGGTGCACCAAAGAATGCCTTACACGAAAGTGTAGGGCGTTTTTTTGTTGCTCTATTTCAAGAAGGCACGATATAGATACTGTTTACGAGAATATCAATCAGATAACGGTTGTATTCCAGACTATCAATATTTCCCTGAATGAAGTTGTTGAAAAAGAAAATTACTTCGTCCTCTGTCGGTATCCGATGGAGGACTTTTTCTTTTGCGATGTTTTGCTCCAACAGTTTCCTTTGCTGCTCGCGCTGTTCAAGACGGTTTGCCATTGCCTGCGAGTTGCGCCCGGCTTCAATAAGGTCCAGCAGATTGTTGATGCCCTTGTTTACTTCGCGCAGTTCACTTTCAAGTTTCAGCAAGTTGCCGTTATCCTGTGCATCGTTGCAGCATTTGACAACGGCTTTCGCCAATTCGTGGATATTGTTTGCCAGCAGCACCTTTTTAACGGTATCGACAACAGCGGTTTCAAGGACTTCTTTGCCGATGTAGTGCTTTGTGCAGCCCTTTTTATTAGAACGGTTGGTGCAGGAATAATATTGATACTTACTGCCGTTTTTGGAAATGCCGGAGATGCCGGACATGGTACTACCACATTGAGCACAGAACAGTTTAGTTGTAAGTAAATACTGGTCGTTTAGCGGTTTATTTCTTGCGGGGGCGCATTTGTTCTTTCCGACTTGGATTTGTACGCGGTCAAAAAGTTCCTTGTCAATGATAGCCGGGACGCGAATGCCGATGTCTTCCCCTTTGTATAGACGGATACCGATATACATTTGATTCGTCAGTATGCGGCGCATTACTGAAATGATGAACGGCTTTCCGGCAGCATTGACAGCACCCTGCGCATTGAGTTGATTTACGATTTCGGTCATGGATTTGCCTTGGTCGTACCATGTGAAGATTTGGCGGATAACCTGTGCTTCGCCCTCATCGAGAACGTAGTGTTTATCTACAACGCGATAACCGAAAACACGCGGCCCGCCGGAAGTCTGCCCCTGCATAGCTGCGCGGTGCATTCCGTCTGATACTTTTGCTGCCAGTTCGACAGAGTAGGATTCATTACCGCCGAGGATAACGGCTTTGATAATGGCACTGTGACTTCCTTCGGGGATTTCTTCGGTTGCTGAAATTAGGTCAACACTGTTTTTGTGAAGCAGGCGTTCATATGCGCCGTGGTCGTCTAAGTTTCTGGCGAAGCGGTCATAGCGCCAAACCAGAACGACATCAAATAGGTGCTTGCTGCTTTCGTAAATCATGCGCTGGAAGTCAGGTCGGGTATCGGTTTTTCCTGTTTTCTTTCGGTCTACATAAGAGCCGATTACGAGCATATTATGTGCGACAGCATAGTCATTGCAAATTTCAATTTGGCGTTCAATGCTTTCTTCGCGTTGACGGCTGCTCGAATATCGAGCATAAATTACGGCGCGTTTTGATTCCATTGTCATTTTACACCTCTTTTCAGTTCTTTCCATTTTGATTTTAACCGTTCTCCAAATTCTTCAGCAGATTCGGTTTCAAAATTCGGAAAGCTATTATTTGCCTGCGCTTGGCGGTAGGCGTTCACATTGATAAAGAACTTGAATTTTTCTTGCTGCATAAGGTTGTAAGTTCTGGTTGCTTGTTCATATTCCGAGTGTGCCCATTCGTTCCAAGTATCATAAATGCCTTGCAACTTCTGCACTTGCGGGGAAGAATCAGTCTTTTGAGAGCGAAGTTCATTGAGCTGTCTGTTATGGTACTGTTGCAAGTAGCGGTATTTGGAGTAATAGGGACTTTTTTTGTTGTTTGCTTTGATGCTTTTATCTTTGCATGATTTGCTGCAATAGAGTTTGTTGCGCTGGCTCATGCGAAAAGCTTTTTTACAGCAGGGGCAGACCGCGACCTGTTTGACAGAATCAGATGAAAAATAAATGTGGTAGAAATCAAGGGAGAGATATTCATACAAGGATTTTACCGTGTATACCAGAACAATTTTGTTATCCAGCAGAACGAAGGAAGTTGTAAACTGGTTGGGCTTGAAAACGGTTTGACCGTCTTCAAGTTCCTCGTGTGTGAACAGATAAACGGTTTTGTCGAATCGCTGTGTGCTGGTATCGTCAGCACCGGGACGTTCTGAAAAAGCAGCGTCCAAATCCGAAAAGGCATACTGAACAAGATTGAGGGTATAGGTCAGGGCTTCTTCGGTGGCAGCCTGTTTACTTTGTGGATAAATATCTGTGCGGCCGTTAATGTAATCTAAAAAGAATTGATTCACAAGAGGCTGCCCGGAAATGATTTCAATAGCTTCTTTATCTGGACAATTCGACAACTTCAAAAGTTGCTCTTTAGGGGACAAGCGATATTGTGCAAAGTAGTTATAAAAATTTATGGTTTCTGTTCCAATTTCTTGCTTTGAACGAACGGTGGCCTTGTTGTCATATAAGTCAACTTGCAAAAGCATTCCATCACAAAATGTAATGTTCATAGTTCCTCCTAAATATGAGACAACCGAGTGCGTGTAAAATGGCGCGTATGGTTTGACTATCGCGGACATGAGTAAATACTGCTATACTAATCATGGTGATACAACCGAGTTAAATATATTGAAAGTATCACCATGATACGCTACAACTTCGCGAATGTCAAGAGGGCAGTATGGACTTTAGGATGTCAAAATTTGATATTGACCGTATTGCCTGTCTGATGTACCGCGATATTGCGGCGTACATAGACGACCAACGCAAGCAGTCTTCGGATTGTGATGCAGCGGTCAGAAAGGAGGAGAAGCAAAATGCGTCTGAACAATGCGACCATCAAGCAGGTGATTGTATCTCCTGCGACCCTCGGTGAACGTCTCCGCCTGTGCGGTATTCGCCCCTACAACGAGTACATTGACGGCAATCGCACCGACACCGTTCTGGGCTATACTTACACGGTGACTTGCTCCGGCTTTCAGGGCGAACGCCTTGATGTCAAAATTCCGGGCAAGCAGCTGCTGGGTGAAGATGCTTATGACCATCTGGTAAAGTTTACCAACATTCAGCTTGGCATTTATCCCAGCTACATGAAGGGGCAGCGCGGCATTGATGCCGTCAACCTTAAAGCAATGGCCGAGGGTGTAACAGTTATCAGCGGTTAATCGCTGGGCGGTGGCAAGGGCGGGATGCCCCAAAGCGTCTCACCCTGCTGCCGCCTTACTTTTTGCCCTTTGGGTCGCTCGACCGGGCCCACGCCGGACGGGCGGGGAATATTACCTTAGAGCGACAATGAGACATTGAGATAGTGCAGAAATAAGACGTAGCACAGATGAAAAAAGTATCTCAATGAAAACAACAAGTTATTGAGATAGAAACAAGTCATTGAGATACAAAAGGTGGTGATGGCAATGGCAAGGGCACGAGATTTCAATGGTTCAGCAAATGAGACGGTTGTGGTTTCACCGAAAGATGTCAAAGGCAAAGTGAAGGACTCCATTTTGGGGAAGAAAGCACGCTTGTGGCTGCTGACGATTAACAATCCCCAAAATCACGGCATCTCGCTTGAACAACAAGAAATTCTTGAACGGCTCAAAGAGGACATTGCGTCAGGGGCGGTTACTTATGTGTCGAGCGTAATGGAGCAAAGCCTGACAACCGATGAAAATGGTAAGCATACGCCACACGGACACATAGCGGTTTACTATCCGCCGCAAACACATGGCGGACATCTTCAAAAGATATTTCCCATGGCGGCACTTCAAAACTGCAATGCAAGCATTTTATCCGTCAGGCAGTATTTGCTCAAAGACCCAACTGGTAAATGGTATCAAACCCACCCGGAAAAATTTGGCGAGAAGCTCCCGGACGCAGAAGCCAACTTCTGGGAGTGGGGGCTACTTCCAGATGGCAAGCGAAAAACGCCTGATAGCCCAACGGCAAAGACGCTTGGCGAAGATGTGCTGCAAGCTATCGGTGATGGCAAAAGTGATGCTGAAATCATGACGCTGTATCCAACCATTTGGAACCGCTCCGGCGAATTACGCAAAATCAGATTCTTGATTATGAGCCAAAAGTTCCGCCCGGTGTATCGTGACCTTAATTGCATCTACATTGAAGCAAACTTCCCGCCGAAGCAAATTTACAAGCTGTTTTCCCACACGCCGGATACATACGTTGTGAGTGATTACACGCACCCTTGGGATAGCTATTGTGCAGAAAAAACGGTAGTGTTGACCGAATATCTGGGACAGTTCCCGTGGCAGGATATGCGCCGCTTGTTGAGCGGTAACTACTGCACGTTGCCCGCCAGATTTTCAGACGCGGTTGCGTGTTATGAAAACATTATCATCATCTCGCCTTTGCGAATTGACGATTTGTGTAATTGTGGAAAAGGGTATGTGTCCTCTGCATTTACATCTTACCTTACGAACTTCCGCCGCTATCTTGATATTGATGATGTTGGAACCGATTATGTGCTGAATCCCACATCGGGGAATTGGGAGCAGCGTTATCTTCTTCCCCCTCATGTCGAACCGAAAAAGGAGAACGACCATGACGAATCTGAACAATAATGAGTTGAGTGCTCGTACCAACCTGCACAACTTCTGCAATACCGTAAAGGCAGGGCTGCACAATGCAGTTGTGTCTCCCAGCAAGCGCCATGCCTTGCTTGTGCTCCTGCTGCTGGGGGCGGCACTGTGCGCGGCAATCTACTGGCCGTACCATCTGCCCGCTGCACTTGCGGGACTTATGCTTGTACCGGCAGCATTTACCTATTTGTGTTGGGCTGCCGTTAGCGCTGCCGCCGTTGGCTATGTGCCGGGGGCGTTGGAAATGCAGCACAATTTTGCCCGCATTGGGTTCACGAACAGCGCGGGAGAAGCCCCTTATTTGATTCAAAAAGAACAGCGTGGTAATGCTGCTATACTGACATATCACTGCACGGGCTTTCCCGTGTCCGCTTGGATAGACAAACAGCTTGAACTTGAAAGCGCCCTTAATATGCTGATAGCCAGCGTTAAAGAGGGTGATGACCGCCGAACGGTGAGCCTGTGCTGCGTTCCACCTGAACACGTTTTTGATACCATCGAATGGCATGAACGCTATATTCTGCGCAATGAGGACAACAAGCTGATTCTTGGGCGTGGCCTGACGGGGGATGTGATTATTGATATCGACAAGACCCCGCATATTCTAATTGGCGGCAACACGGGAAGCGGCAAGAGCGTATTGGTGCAGTGCTTGCTCTGGCAGGCAATTCAACAGGCAGATGTTGTATATGTGGCTGACTTCAAGGGCGGTGTTGACTTTTCTTATGTTTGGCAGGAGTTTGCCTACATTATTACGGAAGAAACGAAACTCCTTGTACTCCTGAACCACTTGGCAGATACCTTGGAAGAACGCAAACGGCTTTTCAAAAAAGTTGATGCCGCCAACATTACCGAGTACCGCGAAAAGTCCGGGGACTATATGCAGCGTATTGTCTTTGCTTGTGACGAGGTGGCAGAACTGCTTGACAAGACGGGTGCGGATAAAGCGCGTAAGGAACTGCTGGCACAGATTGAAGCACGACTTGCGCTGATTGCTCGTCAAGGCCGCGCCTTTGGAATCCATCTGATTCTTGCAACCCAGCGCCCGGACGCTAATATTCTGCCGGGGCAGATTAAGAACAACATGAACATTCGCATTTGTGGCCGCGCAGACACTACGCTGTCTACCATCATCATCGGGGACGGACGTGCAGCCGAGCAGATTCCACACGATGCACAGGGGCGTTTCTTGATGGAAGATGGTACGGTGTTTCAGGCGTACTATTTTAATGACGATACAATTTCAAAGTGGTAAAAACAATGGGTGGGTACAAGAGCAGAGTTCCCATAAAACAGTATTTGCAAAAGTTCCCTAAATGGGGAAGATTTGGCGTGACTTCGGTCACGCCTTTTCTTTTGCTTCCAGTTCATCCAGAGGGATATACCCCAGCCCATCATACTTAATATGGATGTGCTGCACCCGCTTTCCGCTGGACTTATCCGGGGCATCCACATAGATGGCCGACACCAGTTCACGGAGAGCATAAGGGGTGAGTTCTTCAATATGAACGTACTTGTGCGCTTTCTGGACGAACTTCTCAATATTCTCGATCAGCTGTTCCTGTACTTCGATTTCCTGCTGGATAGAGAGGGCTTCCTCTTCCAGATGCTTCTGTTCGGCATCGTAGCTCTGGCTCATCATGTCAAAGCGTTCATCGTTCAGCTTTCCGCTGGCGTTATCCTCGTAGATTTTCATGAACAGCCGTTTAAGGTCTGCAATCCGCTTCTCATTCCGGGCAAGCTGCTTCTTCAGGACGGTCAGCTTTTCGGTGCTTTCCACCCGAAGCTGCTCCTCCATGACCTTGCGGAAGTAGTCTTCATGACGGAGAATGTAGTCCGTCACCCGCTGAACATGACTCAGTACACGTCCTTCCAGAACCTTTACCCGGATGAAGTGTCCATTGCACTTGCTCCCGTTCTTCTTGTGCAGAGAGCAATCAAAGAAGTCTTGACTGAAGTCCCTGTTGTTGGACGAACCATATTGCATCTTGGAACCGCAGTCAGCGCAGTAGACCATACCGGAGAAAATGCTGCTCTTGCCTGTCCGGGTCATACGGTGACGCTGATTACGAATCTCCTGAACCTTTTCAAACACATCATCGTCAATAATGCGCTCATGTGTATCCGGGAAGATAGCTTGATTTTCCACAGGATTAAAATGCTTCTTCTTGTCCCAGATAGAATTGGTATAGGTCTTGAAGTTGACTGTGCAGCCAGTGTACTCCCGGCGTTCTAGAATCAAACTTACTGCTCTTTTATCCCAGCGATAAGGGTCTTCCGGGGCAGGTGCGTTTGTACTCCGGCCATGGCTCAACTTGTAGGCGGTGGGAGTCAGAACTTTGTCCATCCACAGTTGGTTTGCAATTTGGGTCGGGCCACGGCCTTCCATGCACATGGAGAAGATGCGCTTCACGACCGCAGCCGCTTCCGGATCAACAAGCCAATGTTTCGGGTTCTCCGGGTCTTTCACATAGCCGTACGGCACATTGACCGTCAGCGGTACTCCACGCTCTCCCTTGGCCTTCTGAACAGCCCGAATCTTGCGGCTGGTATCACGGGCGTAAAACTCGTTGAACCAGTTCTTAATGCCCGCAAAATCGTTGTTTACGCTGTTCGGGTCAATGGTGTCGTAGTTGTCGTTAATGGCAATGTAGCGAACGCCATACTGGGGAAAAGTGAAGTTTGTGTACAGACCTGTCAAGGCAGAATTGCGTCCCAGTCGGGACAAATCCTTCGTGATAACGATTCCTACACGCCCCGCTTCAATCTCGACCAGCATACTCTGAAAGCCGGGGCGGTCGTAGTTCGTGCCGGAATATCCATCGTCCACAAAGAACACCGGGTTCGGAAAGTGATTCTTCTTAGCGTATTCCAGAAGAATAGCCTTCTGAGACGAGATTTGTCAAGGTATGTTTTTGTAAAGGAGTGTGCAATTCGCATTGACAAGCAGCCTTCATCGACTGGATGCGGGGCAGCCTCTTCGGACAGGTGGCTGGAATGGCGATACTCCCTTCGACACTTCTCGGCATCTTGCCGGTGGGCTGCCTTCTCTATATGCACGGCATACTGTCGGCGGAGACGTTTCTCGCGGTCATCGTTCTGTCCTTCGGCGTTATGCAGCCGCTGATCACCGCCTTCTCCTACACCGACGACATTGTACAAGTCAAGGCCATCGTCGGCGAGGTGGCGGAGGTGCTGTCCGGTGAGGATATGCAGCGCCCGGAAAGCGCGGAAAAGCTGACGGCCGCTAACGCCATCCAACTGAAAGATGTCCGCTTTGCCTATCACGACAAGGAGGTACTGCACGGAATCGATCTGCACATTGCCCCGGGGACGGTCAACGCATTGGTCGGGCCTTCCGGCAGCGGAAAATCCACCATCGCCCGGCTTATCGCCTCCCTGTGGGATGTGAAAGACGGCGCGATCGAACTGGGCGGCGTGGATATCCGCACACTTCCGCTGGCGGAGTGTACGAAGCGCATCGCCTACGTGTCGCAGGACAACTACCTCTTTGACCTTTCTGTCATGGACAATATCCGCATGGGCAGAAAGGGTGCGACCAATGCGGAGGTCATTGACGCCGCGAAGAAATGCGGCTGCCACGAGTTCATAATGGGGCTGGAGAACGGCTATCAGACGGTCTGCGGTGCCTCCGGCGGTCACCTGTCAGGCGGCGAGCGCCAGCGCATTTCCATCGCCCGGGCGATTATGAAGGATGCGCCTGTCATCATTCTGGACGAAGCCACTGCCAATGTTGACCCGGAAAACGAAAAGGAGCTCATGGAGGCCATTGCAGAATTGACCCACGATAAGACGGTCATTATGATTGCCCACCGGCTGAAAACCGTGCGCCATGCCGACCAAATTTTTGTTGTCGATCACGGTGAGATCGTCCAGCAGGGCACGCATGACGAGCTGGTTGCTGTTGACGGGCTCTACCGCCGGTTCGTGGTGGAGCGGCAGCAGGCCGCCGGGTGGAAGGTCTGATTTCACTTTGCATATTATTCAACAAAGCCCGTACCAGTTAAACTGATACGGGCTTTGTTATGCTCCGCGTTTATCCGCCCCCCTAACGCTAATAACACAGCGTCTGCAAGGAGCAGAGAAGCACCTTGCCGCCTCTGTGCTCCCTCACTTTCTTGCTTATTTTCGGGGATTTTCTTCATCGTCCAGCAGGTCGGTCATATTTTTGAGACCGATGCCCAGCGTAGACCCATTGTGCAGCAGCGCCGAGGTGGTGGGAGGCAGGATCCCCGCCACGCCCAGCGCGATCAGCGTCAGGTTGAAGCTCACGATGAAGCGGTAGCTGCCGTGGATACGCTCCATCAGTGCCTCACCGAGCCTCCGCAGCGTTACCAACGCAAAGAGATCCTCCGAGGCAACGGTGATGTCTGCGATTTCGCGGGCGATGGCCGCGCCGGTGGAGATGGCGATGCCCGCGTCCGCTTCGGAGAGGGCGGGAGAATCGTTGACGCCGTCGCCCACCATGATAACGGTGTGTCCCTTTTCCTTTTCCTGCCGGATAAACGCGGCCTTGTCCTCCGGCAGCACCTCGGCGTACACGGCGTCCACGCCCACCTCGGCGGCCACAGCCTCCGCCGTGCGGCGGTTGTCGCCGGTCATCATCACCACGTTGGCAAAGCCGCTCTCGTGCAGCGCTCTTACCGCCTCCCGTGCCTCCCGGCGCAGGGGATCGTGGATGCAGATTACCGCCGCCAGCTCCCCGTCTATGCAGAGGTACAAGTGGGAATACGCGGCGGGCAGGGTGTCAAATTTCACCTGTTCTCCCTCCGGGATGCGGCAGTCCTCGTCCTCAAAGACAAAGTGTGCGCTGCCGATGATGACCTTCTTGCCCTCCACCATGCTGGAGATGCCGTGGGCCACCACATACTGCACCTGTGAATGGTACTCCTCGTGGGTGAGAGCGTGCCGCTTTGCCTCCGCTACCACGGCGTTTGCCATGGAATGGGGATAATGCTCCTCCAGACAGGCGGCAAGCCGGAGCATTTCCGCCTCGTCGTGTCCGCCGAAGGGGACGACCGCCGCCACGGTGGGCGTCGCATAGGTCAGAGTGCCGGTCTTGTCGAACACAATGGTGTCCGCCTTGGCCACCGCCTCCAAAAAGCGTCCGCCCTTGACGGAGATGTGATAGCCGCTGCTCTCCCGCATGGCGGACAGCACCGCGATGGGGATGGCCAGCTTCAGGGCGCAGGAGAAGTCCACCATCAGCACCGAGAGCATTTTCGTCACATTCCGGGTCAGAAGATAGGTCAGCGCCGTGCCGCCCAGCGTATAGGGCACCAGTCTGTCCGCCATCCGGGAGGCTTTGTCCTCGGCAGTGGATTTCAGCTTCTCCGACTCCTCGATCATGTGAACCACCCGGTCATACCGCCCGCTGCCGGAGGATTTCTCCACGGAGATGACGCACTCACCCTCCTCCGCCACCGTTCCGGCATAGACGGGACTGCCGGGGTGCTTCGCCATGGGCATGGACTCGCCGGTGAGGGAGGACTGGTTCACCATAACCTCGCCCTCCACCACTCGGCCGTCCAGCGGGATCATGCCGCCGGTGCGGATCACGATACGGTCCCCCGGCTTCACATCGGTGATCTTCGTCAGCACCTCGGTGCCGTTTACCTGCTGCCAGACGCTGTCCACCTGCAGGCTCATGGCGGAGGCAAGGTCGGCCACGGACTTTTTGTGGGTCCACTCCTCCAGAATTTCGCCCAGATGCAACATGAACATGACAGAGCCGGCGGTGGCAAAATCGCCCCGTGCCATGGACACCGTGACGGCGGTGGCATCCAGCACGGCGACGGACAGTTTGCCGTGCCACAGTGCCGAAAGCCCCTCCCGGATGTACTTTACGGAGCGGAGCAGTGCCAGTGCCGTGGTGATGGGCGCCGGCAGGAACAGGTTGGAGATGCACCGCCGCATGACGGTGATAGCCAGCTTGTCCTCAAACTCCCGGTTCAGCGCCCGGGAGGTATGCTCCGGCACCAGCTCCATAGCTTCCGCCTTGGCGAAGGAGAATTGTGCCAGCGCACGAATTATGTTTCCGCGCTCCGCCTCATAGAGCACCACCGCGTCCTGCGTCCGGTCGTAGACCTTGACCGCCTGCACGCCGTCCTGGGCGCGCAGATAGTATTCCAGCACATCCGCTTGGGATACTGTCATCCGCCCGCAGCACAGGTGTACCCGCAGCCGTCCGGTCGTTTCATGTAGGATTTTGCATTTCATGGCTCACTCCGCCTTGCTTTCCTCCGCAGAAGCATCCTCCACCACAGCAGCAGCCTCCGCCTCTGCACGGCATTCGTTGATTGCCTTCGCATCGGCATAAACATCCTCCGCACCCTCACGCACCGCCGTGACCGTTTTCATCACACCCTCCTTGGCACGCAGTGCGGCAGCAGTGGTGTGGGCGTAGACCTTCTTGGCATCCTTGCTGCCCAGCAGCTTGATGCCCGCCGTGCCGAACAGCACGCCTGCTGCAAATAAACCGAGTTTTTTCATAATGATTGTCCTCCTAATAAAATATATATGTCAAACCGATGGCCGCGATGGCGGCATCGGAATGATCTTACTGTTTCTTCTTCCCAAAATGGAAAAAGCCTTTCTTCTCGTAGACTGCGGCGCTGATCTCTCCCGCCATATAGCCGGTGGCATCGCCTCCTTACTTTCTTCCCACCAGCAATGTTGAGCCGCGAAGCATCAGGCGTTTGGCCTCCTTCGGTGTCATGAAGCCGCCGTCGGTCGTGTCGATCAGCTCTACACACTCATAGCCCATATCCCTGAGCTTTTGGACAAACGCCTGCATATCGCCGTATCTACCGGGCGACATCAGGTCGTGGATGGCAAACGTTCCGCCCTTTTTCAGAACCCGCAGTGTTTCCAGCAGAAGTGCCTGCTTGTCCTTTCCCGTGATATTATGATAGACATAGTTGCTGGTCACCGCGTCGAAGCTCTCGTCGGGGAAATCCAGCTTTACGGCGTTCCCGCGCCTGAACGAAGCGTTCTTCACGCCCTCTGCAGCGGCGTTTTTTTCGCACAGCGGCAGGCTGAAGGAGGCGTATTCCTTGCCCCAGCGGTCGATACCGACCATTTTTCCCTGGGGATTGCGCTTTGCGCAGGCAATGGTAAGCGCACCGCTGCCGCAGCCGATGTCCAGCCCCACGCCACCCTCCGGGAGTGTGATATGCTTCGCTGTACCGTCAATGATCTGCTTTGAGAGCTTGCGTTCGCCGTCATAGGAAAAGCTCCGATAGGCATACACACACCACTCGGTGTACTTTGCACAGACGACAAAGGCGATGCCGAATACCACGCCCAGCACGACGCGCAGCTTTCCGCTCACACCGATGCCGAATACGACGAAAGCGAGCAGCAGCGCAAGCGATAGTGCTGTTCCCGCAATGAGCGAAACCAGCATTCCCTTGGGAATCTAGTTTTTGTAGTCAGGCTTCATTCTTGGGACTCCTTTCTTTTCTAACGGTCTTCATGCAAAAATCCCAGCGGTCGTCGCCGCGTCCCAGCGTTTTCGTCCAGCGGCTCTTGAGAGAGGATCACCGTCTCCCCCTTGGAATGGGAGGAGGAAACCTTCTCCACGGGAAACGCGGTGCGAATCGTATCGTTGATGTGGGCCTCGCACATAGAGCAGGCCATGCCGGAAACCTTAACTGTTGTCTGGATCATTTTCGTACCTCCTGTTCCGGGAATCTTTCACGCACCGTTTTTCGGAACGCCTTTGTAGTATAACTTTCTTTCATCGCTGTGCCTCCCGCTTAAAGGTTCTTCTTATACCCGCAGTCGCAGTATGGGCCGCCGGAGGCGAGAGTGTACTGCCGCACAAAGTCAGTCGCGCCGCCGGCTTCGCTCATGGTGTAGTCCAGGTGGCACAGGGCGGGGGTCAAATCGTACAGCCCCAGCTTTTTCATCAGCACACAGATGCCGCATTTGGTGAAGCGTCCCTCGTAGCCGCTGCCGTCGGGATATTCGTAAAACTCCATGTTCCACGAATATGGGTTGCGGTCGGCGGCTCTCAGGGCGGCGGTGGCTTTCATACTGGAAATATCTTTGGGGGTAAACTTGTTTTTTCCGCTCTTGCGGCAAAACCATTTCATGGGCTTTGTCATCATGGATTTTGCATAATACTCCGTCAGCCGCTCCACATCCGGGTGTTCCGGCATGGAGAGAATAAACGCACCGATCATCGCGCAGTTGACGAGGTTCATCTTGAACCGGTCGCCATTTTCAAATTCAGGCAGCTCGGAGATGATCTTCCAGTATTTCGGCTTTGCTTTTTTTGTGATGGCTTTTGCCGTATCGACATCATAGCCGAACACCGCTGTCAGCTGGTTTCGGAAGGACGGCGCAAACAGCGCCCACATGCCGAAAGGCATTCCGGCGTATTTCATCGTAAGTATCTCCCAGCCTCCGCCTCCAGCGCCTGCCACACGGGATAAGCCGCGCCGTTCTCATCAAAGAACCGCTTGATATCCCGATTCAGGGCGCTCATTTCGTCAATGGCGTTCATGGCGTGGTCGGAGGCACATAGTTTGCCCAGTGAGGTGGCGCACATGAGTTTAAAGAAGCGCAGACAGGTCTTGCGGTACTTTTCGCCCTCAAAGTCTACATCCGCCTTTGGCAAAATGTCGTGTCCCGCATTGCGTATGGCACGGTAGCCTTCAATATTGGCATCGATCACCCGTCCAAGGTACACCGTATTTCTCCTGAGTTTTTTCAGGTCGCCGTCCGTCTTATAGCAGGCGAAGGCCGCAGGCATCACAAAGGCCGCATGGCAGAGCAGATAATCCTCCATGTTCGGCTCGTAAACGACCTTGTATTTTGTACCGCCGAAAAGCTCCCCAATCAGTCCCGCATTGGAGGCTGCGTCCGGCAGCTGCCCAATGGTGATTTTTTTCAGGTCGATAGAAACGACCCGGTCAGGTTCCCGATGCCCTGCCGAAAGCGCAAAGGCAAACAGGACATTTTTCTCCGGCAGCGAGGCGGCAAGCGCTCTCGTCTGTACATTGTTCCCCACAAAAACAATATTTTTCGTCTGATTCGCCCGCAAGGTTTCCAGAGCAGAATCCAGCTGCGTATATCGCAGAACGACAAATATCACATCGTACCGGACATTCGGTGCCAGTTCCGTCACCACAGGAATATTGCTGACCGATGTGCGGAGGGAGAATTGATCCTTGATCCGC
>OLSP01002672.1_pt1 | contig 13829 bp, 6 predicted proteins | sample 1672941 | NCBI WGS metagenome assembly OLSP01 (sample SAMEA3136739, study PRJEB25190) | human gut metagenome | reverse complement strand
TCCTTAGAAAAGCGATGTATTTCACCACCACGGGGGCGGTTTCCGACTGCTCGATCGCCCAGCTCTAGCGCCTCGTCCCCGCCTTCTACCAAAATCACTTTTTGAAAAGCTACTTTTGCTCCAAAAACCACTTTTCGAAAAGCTACTTTCGTGCGAAAAGTCGCTTTTCCAAAAGTTATTTTGTCTGTGGACGCTGGCGATTAGCGATTGGCCGTTGGTTACAATTTTGGCCGTTGGTTACAATTTGAGTGCGATCTAGCGTTTGTATCTTTTGGTCACACGAAAGTATGACACGATAGCCACGTGGGAAATGTCAATTCTCCACGTGGCTATTTTTGATTCTCCACGTGGAGGCGAAACATTTCCTCCGAAGTATCATTTGATTCCTCCGAAGTTTCATTTCGTCCCTACGTAGGCATTTTTTATTTTCCACGTGGAGGTTTGAAAATCCCCACGTGGGGAAGAGGTTGGCTGTTGGCTCTTAGCTGTTGGCTAAAGGCACTAGTGCTACTAGAAATACTAATGCCACTAGAGAAATCTCTAATCTTCTATCTTAGACAAACCGCTACTCGTCTCGTCGGATTAGTCGTGAGCTTTGCGAGATCGAGGACGGCGCTCTGCACTCCACAGGAGGCTGTTGCAAAAGTCAACAGTCTCCACAGGGGCATTTTTGTTATCTTTGCATCATACCTCGGGTGGCTCTCGAGCGCACCTCTATAGATCAAAGACAATATCCTATGTATCGAGTCAACGTCTCTCTCTTTATCAAAGCTCAGGAGTATCAGCTCCTCGACAACTTCCTACGCTCTACGCTGGTGCCACAGCTCCGTGGCGATGAGGGCGTGGCGCAGGTGGATCTCCTAGAGGTGATGGCACAGGCGCCTGTCGTGGAGATGGCGCAGCCGATGGACGATATGGTTCTAGCTTTGCTCATCTCCCTAGAGCAAGAGAGAGATCTGGAGCACTATCTCTCTGAAGTACTATGCGAGCGACTGGAACTACTGGGCAAGACCTTTGGCGAGCGCGTCCTATACCATGTCACCCCGATGAGACAGATCGCCCTATGAGCAAGTCACGTGGCGAGCGCATCCTTATCGGCATCGACCCTGGCACCATCGTGATGGGCTACGGACTGCTCTCCGTGCGGGGGCAGCAGGCCGAGATGCTCACTATGGGAGTGATCGAGCTGAGCCGTTACGAGGACCACTACACCCGTCTAGGACGTATCTATAGCCGTGTAGCGGGGCTGATCGATGAGTTCCTCCCTGACGAGATGGCTCTGGAGGCACCGTTCTATGGGAAGAATGTACAGTCGATGCTCAAGCTGGGGCGGGCGCAGGGGGTCGCTATGGCGGCAGCTCTGAGCCGAGACATACCCATCGCGGAGTATGTGCCGATGCGTGTCAAGCAGGCGATAACGGGTACGGGGCAAGCTTCCAAAGAGCAGGTGGCGACGATGCTACAGCGGGTGCTGCGCATTCCCGCCGAACTGATGCCCGAGAAGCTCGATGCGACCGACGGCTTGGCGGTAGCCTACTGCCACTTCCTGCAAACTTCTAATGCGGTGGCTACGTCCAACGTGAGTGCCAAGAGCTGGAAGGAGTTTATCAAAGCCAACCCCAACAAAGTGCACGGACTCTAAGCAAAACAGAACCATTATAACTAAACCTATGACCTCAATCCGCAAACTACTCATACTCCTCTGCTGCTACCTCTGTGGCGCACTGCTCCTCTCAGCGCAACAAGAGAGTGGGCAGGCAGCTCCCCTCGGCATCTGGGAGGGAGCGCTACAAGTCTCAGGCTCGGAGCTACCGCTCCGCTTCAACATCTTCAAGGATCAGCAAGAGCGTGTCTGCTGCACGATGGATAGTCCATCGCAGATGGCGACAGGTATCGAGGCAACGATCGAGCTTGCCGAGGGCATTGTCATCACCATACCGAATCTATACATTCGCTATCAGGGGAAGCTAACGAGTAGCGACACCATCGTGGGTACCTTCGCACAGGGAGGCATGTCGCTACCGCTCACACTCGTACGAGCCAGCAAGCCCGCCAAGGCTGATCGTCCGCAGACGCCACAGCCCCCCTACCCCTACGAGACGGAGGAGGTGACCTTTTACAACGGCACGGCACCGCTCCACGGCACGCTCACCTACCCTGTCGAGCATCAGGCGGGGAGCCGTGTGGAGCAGGTCGTGCTATTTGTCTCAGGCTCGGGTATACAGGATCGTGATGAGACCCTTGCGGAGCATAAGCCCTTTGCTGTGCTGGCGGACTACTTAGCACGACATGGCGTAGCGACGCTGCGCTACGACGATCGTGGCTATCACGATGATATAGACTCGGCCACTGTTGCCGAAGCGACTACCGCAACGCTAGCAGACGATGCTGCGGCGGCGGTCCACTACCTACGTGGTCGGAAGGCTTTCGACAAGGTGGGCGTGCTGGGGCATAGCGAGGGCGGTACCATCGCCTTCATGCTAGCAGCTCGCGGTATCCCTGACTTCGTCATCAGCTTAGCGGGTAGCACGCTACCAGGCAAGGATGTTTTGCAAGACCAGATGGGTCTTAGCCTTGTTCAAGCGGGGCTGTCGGAAGAGCTTCGTACAGAGTATCTGCGAGCTACGATGGCGACCTTTGACTTAGCAGCTCAGAGCGACTTGCGTGGCGAGGCTTTGGTCACCAAGGTGCTGTCGGAGGGACATTACCAACTTCCTATCGGATTAGTTTTGGAACTCAAAAAGGTTGCCGATGGGCTGACGCCTTGGCTTATCTACTTCACGCAGTATGATCCGAAGGGGGACATAGCGCAGACGCATTGCCCTGTGCTGGCGCTTAATGGTTCGCTAGACCAACAGGTGCTGGCGGACAAGCATCTAGCGATCATCGAGCAGAGTCTCCCGATGAAGACACCACGCCAAGTGCACAAGCTGGAGGGGCTGAACCACCTCTTCCAACATGCGACGACAGGAGCCGTAAGCGAATACTATCAGATCAGCGAGACGATCGCTCCCGAGGTGCTAGAACTGATCGCCGAGTGGATCTCCAAGCTAACTAAATAAGGACTAAATCAATGAGTAAGATCAAGACTCCACAGAGCGGTGAGACGGGGCAGCTCTCGTGGCTATACGACCCCAAGGAGCAGTCGCTCACGCTATCAGGTGCGGGTGCTATACCCAACTACCCTATTGCAGAAACCCCGTGGCAAGAGTTCAGAGAGCAGATCGAGTCAATCGTGCTAGAGGAGGGGGTGACCCGTATCGGTGACTACGCCTTCTATGACTGCACAGCGCTCAAGAGCGTTGAGATACCCGAGGGGGTGACGCAGATCGGAGAGAGTGCCTTCGCCTGCTGCCAGAGCCTAGAGTCTGTGACGATCCCAGGGAGCGTCACGGAGATCGGCGAGGGCGCTTTTGAGTCTTGCAGCGATCTGTTGGTACTGGAGCTGACTTCGGGACTCAAGCATGTGGGAGCCTTTGCTTTTAGCGAGTGCTTCTCTCTTAGGGCGCTCGACTTGCCAGACTCGGTGGAGCGAATCGATCGTAGTGCTTTTACGGGAGCGGCTCTCCAAGAGTTGGTCATCCCAAGCAATGTGCAGGAGATCGGGGACAACGCTTTCAATGGGTGCATCCGGCTCAGCAGTCTGACGCTCTCGGAGGGCATTCGAGTGATTGAGGAGATGGCCTTTAGCAATTGTAGCGACCTCACGGAGGTGCTGATTCCGGCCTCGGTAGAGCGTCTAGGCGATGGAGTCTTTGCAGACTGTCTGGCTATGACGCAGATCGCCGTAGCCCCTGAGAGTGAGCACTTTGTCGTGCAGGATAACATTCTATATAGTAAGGACATGAGTGTCTTGCTACACTACCCAGCGGCTAAGGAGGAGCAGGAGTTTACACTGCCTGAGGAGGTGCGCAAGATTGCGAGTCTAGCCTTTGCGAGCAACTACTTCCTCACGGACGTAACGCTGGGAGATCATCTAGAGGAGGTGGGGTCGTATGCTTTCGCCCGCTGCTATGGTCTCACCTACATGTATCTGCCACCGCAGACGACGCGTCTCGGAGTCGCCCCCTTTCACGACTGTACGGCGCTCCTCGAGATTGAGGTCGATCTGAGCAACCCTTGCTACTCCTCGCTCTGTGGAATCATATATAATGAGGAGCAGACGCAGCTGATCCAGTACCCCGCAGGAATCTGTGCTGAGTCTTATAGGGTTCCCGACACGGTGCAAGAGATCGCTGAATACGCTTGCTACGATGCCCAGTACCTCGAAGTCTTGAAGATACCTGCGGGGGTACGTAAGATCGGAGATATGGCATTTGCTTTCTGCAATAAGCTCCGCGATGTGGAGATCCGTGTAGCAGACCCAGCACAGATAGAGGTCGGTATGATGGCTTTCTTTAGTGTAGCTGGTACACCTCGCACGCTCCGTGTGCCTCAGGGAAGCTGCAAGCTCTACGAGAAGAGCGAGCAGTGGCAAGACCTCGCTCATAAGATTGTCGAGCAAAGGACGAAGAGTTAGAGATTAGAGTATTTTTCTAGTGACTCTAGTGGCACTAGTGGTTCTAGCTAACAGCCAATCGCCAACAGCCAACAGCTAAACCCCTTTTATAAAGCAGTAGCCCCACCCGGTACGATGACCGAGTGGGGCTACGAAGTTTATGGAGCGCTAGCTCCGTCTAGAGCTTATCGCTAGAGGATCAGTCGGAAGGTGCTGACCTCGCCTGCCTTGTGAGCTGCGACGATGTAGACACCAGACTGGAATGGCTCAGCGATGAGTTGCTCAGGCTCAGTGATCTGGTAGTGACCTACCTGAACACCGCTAGCTGTGTAGAGCTCGATGGTCGCACCCTGTAGCCCCATCACGAGGATACCCTCGGGGGTCGCTATGACACGTGCGGTCTCGCCGTCGATAGCGTCGATAGCCGTCGCCTGTGGGGTGACGATGATGAGCTGCTCAGAGCTGAGTGTCATCTCGCCTCTGCGAGCTGAGACGGTCACACGGTAAGCGGTCTGCTCGCTGAGATTGACGAGCGGTAGCGTGATGCGACCATCTTGTAGCGTGGGCAGACCCTGGAGTGGTGAGAGTTCGCCTAGAGGCGATCCGTCAGCAGCGATGCTGATGATATCGACAGCGGTAGCGTTACCCTCCTTGTCCACCTTAGCCAGCTCGACCATATAGCTCTCAGCCTTGTCAATCGTAGCAAAGGAGATGGAGAAGCTCTGAGCCTGCAGTGAGCCTGCGACGAGCTTAGCATCTAGCTTACCATCGATAGCCTGTGTCGTAAAGGTGGTCTTACCCTGAGCCACAATCTGCATAGCGGGCATAATAGTTGCTTCGACAGATACCTCATAGCGTGTACCCATCTGCAGCCCCTCGAGGGTGGTGTAGACATATCCGTCACGAAGCTCTAGCGAGCGAAGCTGCTGCGTAGGATCGAGGCGCATCGTCTGCGTCTCACTAGCGTCAGCACCTGCGGGGCGATAGCTTACCGTGTAGCTCACCTGCGTGGGGAGCGCCTGCCAGCGTACCTGTGCTGTCGTTTCGGTGGTTGCCATCACCTCGAGAGCTATCTGCTCCTTGGCGGGCTTTGCAGAGGCATCCTGCTTGATGTGCAGGTTGTCCATAGCAAAGTAGCTAGGCGCATAGCTGTCACTCGACTCGACGGAGAACTTGAGCGTCTTGACCTCACCGAGAGAGGAGAGATCGACCCACTTCCAGTCGTTGACCACTTCGCGCTTCTTATTGCGATAGTCGATGAGTGGTACCTCGACCTTGTTGCCATTGTCAGCCGTGATGGTCACGATAAAGAAGCTACCCTCCTCAAAGGCGGGACGACCGAAGTTCTTGTCGCCCTTGGTAGCAAAGCTCTTGACCCAGGCCGTATTCGTCAGATAGACACCCTCGAGCTGCACCTTACGGTCGCTACTAGGCATAACCGTGACGACGGGATTGTAAGAGCCCCACTGAGGATTATCGCCAGGACAATAAGCCACGACATACTGCTTGGACTGACCTTCCAGCTCCTGACCACCACCGACGACATTGTTGTACTGCTGCGTCGTAAAGTCGCCCGTGTAGGTCGTGTCGGCACTAGCTGCTAGGGCAAAGCCGCTCCAGCTATTCCACTCAGCGTTGTAACTGTTGGAGAAAGCAAACGAACCACTGCCGAATGGAGCCTTCTGATAGTACGGCTCTTCGCTAGCGAGTGGCTCCTCCTCAAAGGTTGCTACCATCGCCTCGCCGTGTAGTCCATTGACGTAGACATAGACGCTCTCAGTAACCTGGCTACCCGCAGCGTCAGTCACAGTGACACTGTAGCGTGTCGTCTGCGTAGGAGCTACAGAGACAGTCTGTAGCGAGTCGCCTTGTGACCACTCGTAGCTGTAAGGCGCTACGCCACGGATCACCTCAGCCGTCAGCTGAGCCTGCTGCCCGAGACTGATGGTCACGGGAGCGATAGCGAGTTGCATAGCAAGGGCATCGCCGTTGTAGTCGTCGATCCATAGCTTGCCACGGCTCTCGAGAGTCACCTCACGTATGTCGCCTCTCTGAGCAAGGTCTACGTAAGCCCACTCCTGCTCAGTAGCGGGAAGGGTGATACGTGTACCGCCATCGATGCGCATATAGACGGGGCGGTCTGCCATAAGCGAGAAGCCTCGCTGTGGTATCTTGCCCTTAGAGTTGGTCACGGTGATGGTCACCTTATCGCCCGCCATCTCAGCAATCTGATTGAGTGAGCGGGTGAAGTCCTCGACAACCTTGACTCCTGCGAAGCTATTGGTCCCTGAGTAGACGACATCACCCTCTATGGTGCGGTTGTCCTTCTCAAAGGTAGCCACTCGTGTAGGCATATAGGTGGTGGTAAAGGTGAAGAGGAGCTCAGGCTCGGTCTCCTTATTATTGAGTGTACCATGGAGCAGTCCATAAACCTCATAAGTGGTCTCAGGCTCTAACCCCATGATGGTAAACTCAGTCGTACGCTTGGCAAGAGCCGTGAAGTGCGTGCCCTTGTCTCGTATCGTCTCAGCGTCTGGAGCTGTAGTAGCCTCCTCAGCCTGTGCGATCGTCATCAGGTAGACGTCAGTCATCTGATCTGGCTCGACAGAGATCGTAGCAGACTGGTGCAGTGCACGGACTACCTCCTTGTTGATGAGCTTGGGAGCCTCGTCGGTCACATTAGGATCTTGCTCATAAGCTCCAACGGTCGGATGCTCTTTGTCACGAGTTGCTCCGAGTATGTCCGTCGTGACAGCAACGTGCGGAGTTCCCTGTGGCAGTACGGTCATATCCTTCGGGTAGAGTACCTTGTCAGAGACGAAGGCAACCTCTACGACCTTAGATGCTGTACTCTTTGTCGCCTCCTGATAGTTGGTTGCGTCGTACTTTGTCCCCTTAGCGGTGATCAGTACACCCTCACTGTCAGAAGTGTAGAGCGCATTGCGATCAGAAGTGAGCTGCTCGTTGGGGAGCGGTTGATTGCTAAAGAGGATGCCTCCACCGTCTCGGTTCTGTAGGATATTGTCTGAGAGCCGAGACGAAGAGATATCGCCGTTGAGCATAAGGAGTGCTGTACTCTTGCCGTCACGAGCTATAGCGGTGTTGAAGACAAAGTCTAGTCCCGTAACGTTGCTCGCCTTAAAGGCACGGCTATCAGAAGAGCCACGCGTGATGCGGATCACATTGTTGGCAACGAGTAGCCCCTCGCCCAGCACCGAACGGACAGAGATGCCGTGTAGTGAACTGAGTTTATACGCCTCAGGCTGTGTCAGGTCAAAGTCATTGCCTATGACCTTGGCATCTGTGTGGAAGGTCGCATCGATACCGATGTACTCTCTCTGAGGCGTAATCTGCTGTACCATCTCGTTGCCCTCGATAAGAACTTCGGAGGAACGAATGACATAGATTGCCTTGCCACTATGATCTACAAAGCGGTTGTTGCGCACCGTATAGCCCTTACCCACGGGGTTGGCTACAGTACTGGTACCTCCAATCTGTAGAGCAATGTGTCCACCCTCAAAGAGCGAGTTCTCAACCAAGACATCACAGCTCTGTGCGTGTGGATTGCTGGCCGCCTCAATCTTGACAAGGTGTGGAGACATATTGTAGTTAGCATTGCTCGTGTTCTTGGTGTAGACATAGCAATTGTCCATCGTGAAGTGCGATGAGTTCTCCTGAACGTAGACCATCGTTGGGAATCCGAGGTCTGTCGAGTGGATCGTCATATTGCGTAGCGTCACGTAGGGGGTATTGCGTACGGTCATCACACCATAATACTCACGATAAGCATTTGGTCCCGTAGGCTTATTGTAGCCATTGGCAGAGATAACGACCTCGTCACGAGAATTGCCGAGACCAACGATGGTGATGCTGTTCTTGGCAGAGGCTCCAGGGACACTCTCTAGAAGGACCGTCTCAGGATACTCACCCGGCTCCACCTCAACGGTGACAGCGCCAGAGACACCCTGCTTGGTTAGATCCTTAGCGGCTGCAGCTAAGCTCTTGTAAGTAGCAGCGCTACTAGAGCCTACACGGAGTGTGCCTTGTAGTCCGCCCTCGCGCGTCTTCGTGTCAAAGGGCTTCTCCTGAGTCACATCGTACTTGGTACCTCCAGCGGTAACACTCTTGGCAGAGACTGAGATAGGTGTGCCTGCCTTAAGGTCGCCAGCGAGCTGCGCCTTGACCCAGTAGTACTGCGTACGCGATAGCGTAAGCGTATCGGCGGGATCGAGCTTAAAGACTACATCTGTCTGTGTCGCTAGTGGCTTGACTGTAGCTATCAGACGTGCCTCGTCAAACTCCTTAATGGCTCCCGTAGCATAGATAGCGAGTTCCTCGATGCCTTCGCTAGAGATCTCTAGCTGTAGCTTCTCGAGTGTCGTCTTGCCCCTTTCACCAGCGGTGGTTAGGTCGATACGTACAGCGGGCAGTGAACTACCCGAGAGTACACCCTGCTCATCTACGGGGAGAGCCTCCGCAGAGACCTTCTCGACGAAAAGGTCGCGAGGCTTGACACTCTCTACACGAGCAGCCCAGCCGTAAGCGTATGTATTTGAGCCCTTGTAGTAGACCGTCAGCGAGCCGTCCTGCTCTTGCGAGACAAAGGTTCTGACGCCAGTCTGCTTGAGCATATTGTTATCTCCTGTGGAGAGTAGCTTGCTCTCATCTGTATGGTCACGTCCTGAATAGATGCCGAAGGTGGCACTTCTTAGAGCTATTGAGTCGATCGTGAGGGTTATCACCTCGCCCTCATGGGCTGGGAGGAAGGTCACGTACGACCCTGTGTTCTTGAGCGTATTGCCATTGGGACCGCCCTCGTCGTAATAGGATAGCGGCGTGGTGACGGTCACCACCTTGTTGTCGTCCGATGCAGGGTGGTTAAAGATGTTGACCAGCTTGTACGATCCCTTAGGATCAGCGTCGCGGACAGCAACCGTCTGACCAGCGACCGATAGCTTAGCAATAGCCACATCTATGCTGTCAGCCAAGGGAGCATCCTTACGAATGTCTAGTGTGAGAATGTAGCTATTGGCAAACTCCCTCAGCGTGCCGTACTGCTGCAGTGAGTCGGTCGGCAGGTCGACACTTTGCATCGTCGGCTCCACCTGAGCGGCAGCGATAAGCTTATTCGCATCGAGTGTACCCTCAGCCGTAGCGGCATAGAGAGCTACGCGCTCGATCTGAGGAGCGCCACCCTTGAGGTCCACCGTGAGACCATCGATATGGATCGGATTGCGGTCTCCAGTCGTATGGAGGTCAAGAGCTAAGACAGAGTTCATCTCTGAGCCAATGGAGATAAAGGGTAGCTCGATCTGCTTTGCAGAGGCTGAGTCTACCTTCATATCCTGTGGCAGGTACTGCCAGACCTGACCACGCCACCCTAGCGAGCCTGATGCACCTTTAGCGTCAAAGACAAAGGTCAGAGCCTTCTGCGTAGAGCGAATGTAGTCGGCAGGCTTCGTCTTGTAGGCATCCTTGTCGTGCTTTAGCTCAAAGAGCAGAGGAGCTGTGGCATCCTCGCCGTCATAGATCCGAAGCGTAGGATAGCTACCTCCATAAGGGTAATAGTAGAAGTCCCACTCATTGATATCTAGCTGTATGACGTTGTCTGGAGCGGTAGCCTCAAAGGTTACGCTACGCTCGCCCGCGTCGGTGTCATATCCCGTAGTAAGGCTATGCTTGAGCTGAGGCGTAAAGTCCCAAGTCTCGTAGACCTTGACATGATGCTTACCGCGGGTGAGCACCATCTTATTCATAACCTCTAGAGCCTCCGTGCGGGTGCGTTCCTGCTCGGGGAGCGTCTTCTCGCCTGCTGAGAGGTGGAGCTTGTCTATGGATAGGTTGACCTTATTGCCCTTGTGAGCAGTCTCCTGGAGGTCTACAGCTAGGTAGAAGTGGTTAGCCCCTTCGCGCAGTGCTTGAGGCGTGGGGAGCGTGGCGGTGAGTGCCTCGGCAAAGTCCCAGCGAGCGATCTCCTTAGCTTTCGTAAAGTCATCTACGATAGGACTGTAGTAGAGAGCCACCTGCGCTACGTCTGTCGTCTTGCTGATTGAACTCAGGTCTAGACGCTGTAGTGTGACAGGGTCTTTGGTTCCCTTAGCAACGAGTGTGAAGGCAACCATACCAACCTGCTTGACGCTCGCATTGATGGGCATCGCAAAGGTATCGACCTCGATGGTTCTACCCGAAAGCGAGTCGACCGCCATAGGCAGAGGTGCGATCTGAGAGACCAGTGCCTCAAAACCAGCCTTGGGAGTCCCCGTATTCGTTACGAGTCGAATCGTCAGACTACCATCGGGGGCTGTCGAAGTTGCCTTGTAAGCCTTCTCCTTGTTGAGCTTGATGATGAGGTTCTCTGCATTGACTTCTGAACCATTGTACACCTCAACGAAGTCAGCACGACCGATAGAAGAGTAGCTAAAGAGATCCAGCTTTGTAAAGTCTACCTGGATCACCTTGCCAGTGGTCTCAGGCTTGAAGACAGCGTATCCGTCAAACTTGTCACTAATTGGCTCATACTTACCGCCATCATCGTATAGTGTCAGAGACTTATCACCTATGGTATAGGTTTTCGGAGTCTTAGCGAGTGCGTAGGCATCCTCCACGGTGAGCGTCTTAGGCTCTTGGAGCGTCACCTCGTGATCGCCCAGAGTCGTCGTGATCTTCGTCGTAGCGACATCGATACGGCTACCGGCCGCTACGTCGCTCTTAAGGTCAACGACCAGAACTAGATCATAGTTAGGCTCAGAGAGCGTGTACTCCTTAGAGAGTGTGATCGTACCCTCGGCAGAGATCTCGGTCGTCTTGCCGAGTAGCTTGTCAGCATCTAGCTGTTTGGGCTTACGGCTGTTTGCCTCGTAGAGGTATATCGCCGTGATGTCGCTCGGCTTTGTCTCGCTGAGCTTATAGTGCAGAGCCGTCAGCTGGGGAGCCTTGGCTAGTCCCTCGGTTGTAACCTTGAGGTTAGAGACGATGAGCGACTGCTCACCGATGTAGGGGTCGTGGCTAGCACTCTTGTCCTCTAGGATAGAGGTAACCTGGATCGCAGGCTGATCGACCGTGCGTACGATGATCTTAAAGCCGGCGCCTGGATTAGCTTTCGTCTTGCTACCGATTGTTAGCTTACCAGACTTGTCACTAGAGCGAAGCTTAAGGGGTAGCGTCGGTTTATCCTCCTTGGTAAACTTCCTGATAATTAACTTCTCATTAGGAGAAGACCAACTAGAGAAAGGTGCGGCACCCTCGAGGATGTAAAGCTCGTCTTGATTGTCTAAAGCAAGCTCCTGTATCTCTATCTCGATACACTTGCCAGCTTGCTCTGGCGTGAAGAGGATCTTCCCCGTCTTGTATGCCTGAGCATTGCCATCGACTCCTCCACTATCGTAGAGGATCAGCGGGGTATCTCCCACCTTATGCTCGTTACTGCTCCAAGTATCTGTGGGCATCAAGAGTTCGTTGTCCTCTTGTCCCCACACGATCGGTGGCAGGAGTAACCAGCAGAGTAGCAGGAGCGTTGTCGTTACTGTTCTTTGCATAGTAATTGAGTGAATATATAGTTTGTTATTGTCTGCATATACGTTGCGATGTCGTAGCTCCGCCCTCTAGGCGCAAGAGTGCGACATAACAAGCACCCATAGCGGGCAAAGCGACCGTAGTACGACCCACAGAGAGCGGATGCGTTAGGATCAGTTGCCCGTCTATATTATATAGGTATAGCGTACCGCTCACCTCGCTCTCGATCTGTAGCTGCTTGTCGCTATAGGAGAGACGTACAGCGGGCGTCGCTGTGGGGGAGACGATGCTGGAGCCCTTGGCGAGAGGCTTGATGCCCGTAAATTCGGTCGACACTTCACCCGTCACATCAGTCTGCTGATGGACGCCCGTCTGCACCTTAAGGAAGTCGATACGATCTAGGTGTACCAGCTCACCCGCGGCATTGACCGCACTATCTATATCAATGTGGCTGCCCGAGGAGTCGTTGGGATGATTATCCGCATAGCCATAAGCGTAAGGCTCAGATCGCCACTGCCCAGTCGCAGGGTCTAGCTTCATACAGTCAGGCAGGAGGACACCCGTGAAGGTCACTTTATCACCCTCCCAGAGCGGATAGTAGCTATTGGTCGTGTGGTACTTATTGCGCGGTATGAGCCCCGACTCTCCCTCCGAGTCGCTCCAGGCGATGGGGTCTTTGTATGGATCTTTTGGCTTGTAGTAAGTGATTGTGTAGTCTAGGTTGCTACGATAGTCCTCGCTGCCACGGATGCGGTACCACGGGTCGTCCGCTAGTCCGTTGCTATTGACATCTTGGCTCACATAGATGATTCCCGGCTCCGCATTGCCGATGAAAGCGTTGCCCAGTATGGCAAAGTCCGCCTGATCAGGCTGGTTGACCAATGCGGGTTGAATCCTCACGACAATGTACCCACCCCACCCACCGAGAGAGAGGAAGGTATGCTCCTCGACAAGGCGCTGCTGCGCTTTGCGAAGAAGATCAGCGTAAGTGGTGACATCTTGGCTCGCCATCGCCTCGCTACCCATAAATTGTCCTGGAGCGGGGTGGTAAGCGAGCACCTCCGTAATGCGACTCTCCTGCGCAGAGAGTGGCGCCACACCTAAGAGGAGTAAACCAGTGAGGCTGTGCAGTACAAGCAAGTAGATATGTCTCATATCAATAGAGTCTAGATAATCCAAAATACTGTCTCAGTACTGCATGGTAGACTCTACGTCATTACGGCTCAACGAACTATAGACTAGGAGTATCTATCCTAGTCGTCTAGTACAAGGTGGGGCTCATATGAGCTGCCCCTAACTAGAAGCGTATCGTACTGCAAAGTCCACGTTGCAGGCTGATGTGTACAACGATTGTGGCAGGTCTTCTGGCTTAGCTCGCTAAGGTGTCTCCTTCCCATCCCTTAGTAACATTAGCGGGACAGTGGTCTCATCTAGCTAGATGGCACCTTGGCCTATGGTGAGCTTTACAGCAACGGGTTTGCTCAGGACTTGCACCTGATTCCCTCTTAGAGTGGTGTGACATACGCTACACCTCGCATAGGTGTAGTGAGCGGTATGCCTATCCACTAACCAAAATCTCCCACAAAGGTACTGAAAAGCAACCAGATCAGCAAAGCTTCAGATTTACTCGCAATTTCGTACAGGCTAATTTGGAGGTGCTGGGGCGCAACACTGACACGTGATAGACAGGGGGCCAGGCTTCGATATGATTTTACCTTCGAAGAGTGGATCCCCACGTGGAAAATCTCAAACGCCCACGTGGAAAAAGAAAATTCTCCACGTAGGCGAGAAATAAAACTTCGGAGGAATCAAATGATAC
>OLSP01002660.1_pt1 | contig 13872 bp, 7 predicted proteins | sample 1672941 | NCBI WGS metagenome assembly OLSP01 (sample SAMEA3136739, study PRJEB25190) | human gut metagenome | reverse complement strand
CCGACATTGCCGAGGAAGAAGCCCCCCGGCACCCCCTGCCTGCCGACCCGGAGGTCGCCTTGACCTCGGTGGTGTCGGGCAGCACCTTGCCGTCCTTGTCCACCCACTGGATCGTGCCGGTGGGCCAACTGGTATTGGGCTTCAGCGCGGCGTCCTTCAGCGTCTTATTCGCGGCGGTGATCCTGGTGTAGGTGGGATCGCCGGTGGGCTTCGCCTTGTTGACGGTGATGCTTACCGTGCCGGTGGTCTCGGCGTAGGTAGCGCCGTCGGTGGGAGTGAATTTCCACGCCGCTTCATACGAACCCGCACTGGGCTTGACCGTGCCGTTCGCCCATGTAAACGTGCCCTCGACATCCTTGTTGTTGACATTGTCGTGGAGCTTGCCGGAGAGCTTGATGGCGGAGAGCGCCTGACCGTAGGTCAGCGTCTCCGTGCTCAGCGTCGGATCGCCGGTGGGGACGATCTTGTTGGTGGTATTGACGTTGATGGTCAGGGGGAAGTCATGGTAGTTGGTCGTAGAGACCGTGATCGTGACAGAACCAATGCTGCCTGTTTCTTTCGTTTCCACGGCCTGAATGGGCAAAATCAGCTTGCCGTCCTTGACTTCCGCGTTCCCCTTTGTTGCATCGTAATATCCGCCGTTGATGCTGACCGTATCCAGCGCATACGCCACCTCGCCGTATTTCTTGGGGCTTTCCAGCTTCGGCAGCAGCGCGGACAGATCAACCGTATACGTCGCCGTGTGGTTGTTCGCGACTTGCAGCGTCTTGGCCGCGGGGGCAGCGATGATCGCCCTGTTGATAGAAACAAACTGACGGCCGCTGCCGTTGCTGCCGTATTCGATCTGCATCACCCTGCTGCCACCGGCAAAGACAAAGTTGCCGCCGGGTTTCAGCGTCATTGTGCCGGTGAAGGTTCTGTCTCCGGCTTCCGCGGAGTCGAATTTCATATTGCTCAACTCGTAGTCGCTCTTGTCCAAATTAAAAACATTCACAGCCAAAGATCTAGGATTCCGCAGGTTCTTCGAATCAAGCATAAAACCGCCTAACCCGTCGATTCCGTTTGTGCTGTCAGTCACTGCATCTGTACCATCGTACGCCTTGTTAATCTGGATATAACAAAGGTTTTCAACCGACAGCTCATACGGTTCAAGCGTCCATGTCACCGACTTTTCACCCGTATAATTGCCTATGCCCACGATGGTCAGCGTGTGCGTTCCGGCATTCTTTGCCAAATTGCTCGAATCTTTAATGGTGTAATCTTTATTCAATTCCAGCGGCTGTCTGTTGTAGGTCACCTCAAATTTGTATTCTACATCGCTAAGCGTGCTGGAAGAAAACGGAGTAACCACCAGGCGGTTGTCTGTCGGATTTCCTGTGTTGCCCGTGCCCGGCTTCTGCGTAATGACCGTTCGGTCGCCATTCAGATTGGCAGGCACGACCTTTATCGTATAGTCCTTGACTGCCACCTGCCACTGCATTTCTCCGTTGGGTCTATCCAACCCTGTAATCACGCAGAATACATCCAGCGTATCACCGACCTTCACGCCAGCTACTCTATTCTCCGTCATATGTTCTGCGCCGCTGTCCGTTCTGCGATACCACTTCACCTCGTACACGCCCACATTTTCACTGGGCGAGTCAACCCTGAAGGGGATGCTGCCATTAATGGGAACCTCTGCCGTTTTAGAAGTCGATCCAAAGTCGTAAGGGGCGTGCTTGATAACGAATTTTTCCCATTTTTGCGCCACCGCATCAACCCGTTTATCAAGGCTTGTGCCTTCGGCGTAATATTGGTGATCCAGCACATCCGCGAGAATCTTGTCGCTTGGCAGATTATACGCGCCAAGGCTGCCGCCCGTGGCGGAAACATGCATGCCATCAGTCCAATCCTTTATATTCAGTTCGCCAAGGCTGCCGCCCTGAATGGAAAGATTTGTGTTTGCGGAGCAATTTTGCACATCCAGCTTGTCAACGCTGCCGCCCTTCAGCGCAACGACAGCGCCGCCGGTCATCTTCAGATTGCCGACATAACCGCTCTCCAGCGTAAAGCTCCCGTGCTGACTCCCATCAAGGAGGATATTCTCAATCTGACCGCGCTCCGTGCCGTCGGTAACCGTCAAATGCATATTGTTAGTGGGCTTGAATGCGCTGCCATCACCTTGAACCGACATCATATGCCCGTTCAGATTGATCGTATGCGATTCGCTGCCAGCCTTCCATGTATCATTCGCAGTGGTATAATCGGCATACAGCTTCAATGTGCCGCCGTTTGCCAGCCAGTCGGTGACGGCTTCATCGATCGTGCCATACGGAGCATCGTCCAGCGTCGCCGCGAAGCTCGCGCCGCAGTACTTGCACGCCACGCCGGTGTGGTCCTCCTTCAGCGTCACGTCGCTGTGGGGGCACTTCACGACCTTGACATTTTCCATGTCGGCCGTCGAGGAATACTCCACATACGCGCCGGTGCCCGCATTCTGGAACGCATAGCCGGAGGCCAGCAGGGAACCGGCCTCAGCGCCGTTGAAGTGCAGCTTTACAAACGTACCGCCGTTCAGCTTGGCCGTGCCGCCGTTTTGCACGGTCAGGAACCCTATCCTGCCCGTCCAGCCGGTCAGGTCAAGCGTATTGCCCGGAGCTACGATCACATACGAAATCTCCGCGCTGCCGCGGACGATCAGTTTATTTACCGAATCTTTTTCTCCGACATTAAGCGTTCCGCTGATGGGCTTTCCGTTGCTCACATCCAGCGTCAGCGTTTTGCCGCCTGTCACATAGCCGCCCGAGTATTCGCCGCCCAGCGCTGCGACTGTGCTGCCGGTCTTCGCCGCTTTGATCGCGAAATACAGGCCGCTCTTCACATTATTGTCAACGTAGCCGTCGGCGTAATATGTGATCGCACCGCCCGGAGCAGTGACCATCGCCGTCACCGTCTGCCCGCAGGTATTGCAGGCCCAGACGCCGTCGGCCTCCGCCGCGCCCGCATTGTGGGGGCAGTGATAGCCGCAGTTCGCCTTTTTGCACACGCCGTTCTTATCCGACCAATCGTGCGCGCAGGTGAAGCCGCATGCGCAGACGCCGTCCACAATGCTGTGCGCGTGGTCCTTGACCACAACGTCTCTTACGGTTTGATAGTCGTAGCCGTTTACGAAATTATTATCTCTGTTAAAAAACGCCCTGTTGTCCGCCAGAAGGTCGCCGGGCTTGCCGTCGATATTGTTCTCGACAAGACCGAATGTGCCGCCGGAGATCTTGGTTTCAACATTCCTGCTGGTGACGGTAAACACATCCACCGTGCCGCCCTTAAAGGTCATCGTGCCGGTGGCAGTGGTAGCGCTCTCCCAGTACCGATAGAATGAGCCGCTCTCAACGGTCAGGCTGCCGTTATAGAGCTTAAGCTCATAGAAGTAGCCGGTCCCTTCCGTATCGTCGGTTTTGCTGCTGTCCAGAACCGTCAGTGTGCCGGGGTTGCCGTCTGGGTCGCCGACCTGAAGGAAGGCCTGATGGCGGTTGTCGTCATCCGTCCGATGGCCCACTCTATGCCCGTTCAGGTCGAAGGTATACGGTCCGCCGACGACGTAGATATAGTCTTGGCGGTCCCGATCGTCAGAGTCTATCATCAGCTTGACGGTCTCGTTCGCCTTTACATTGGCAAAGGCTTCGTCAATGGTCTCGTAATACGTGATCGTGCCGTCGACCGCCGGTATACCGGCCTCGAACTGCTTGCCGCATTCGCAGGAGCCGTCCACAATGTTGTGCGTGTGCGCCACCACGATAACATCCTCGGTCAGCTGTTTTACACTTCCGTCGACGATTGCGCCCGCCTTGTTTCCTGCGTTCTCGTCATATTTCGCAAAAGCATAGCCCGGCTCCAACAGATCGAACACCGCGCCGTATTGGGTAGAGCCCTCTACGCTGACGCTGTAAGTATCGCTTCCACTGTTGGTAAATGTGCCGGCTGTCAGCTTGTTTTTCAGCTGTGCATCGCCGCTCATAATCAAGCCGCCGTCCAGCAGGGTATTGCCCTGCAGATCCAGCATGCCGCCTTTCGCGTCAATTGCATAGCCCTGATCGCCCCTGGGGCTGTCTTCTGGTATGTCCGCAACCGTGATGGTCATATTCTCCAGCGTCAGCGTAGGGTTTTCTCCATTCATCGGCATATCAATCGCTTGAGCAGGGTTGACAGACCCGGAGTCATCTAATTCCAGCGTGCCGTTTTTGACGGTTACATCACCTTGTTCAACCAGCAGAATGCCCTGCTGCATTTCGCTGACAGTTCTTTTCAGCGTACAGCCGTTCAGGTCGATGATAACCTTGACACCCTCTGTATAGTCGAACCTAAGCGGATAGGCCGGATAGCTACCCAACTGCAAAAAATTGAGTTCATTCAAATCGTATGTTGCGCCGTTTTTCAGCAGCTTCACCTCGACCTTGCTGATAGAACCGTCGCTATCCGTGAATGTACTGCTATTCGCGGCATCAAATGCATCGGGCAGGTTGTTATAGTACTTGGTCTCTGTGCCAGTCCCTTCCAAAGCCGTCTTGGTCACCTGCACAACGTAGTCTTCTGTTGTACCGCTGTCCGGCTCCTGCGTGTCCTCCGCCGCCCATGCGGGCGCGGGCAGGAGCGTCAGGCACAGGGCCAGCGCCATGAGACAGCTCAAGATACGCTTCTTCATAGATCTCCTCCTGTTCGTTTCCTTCTCTGTCCGAATCAGTCTCCCACGGACAGAGATCTTCCCGTAGGGAGAACTCCCTACGGGTCCGGGGGCGCCCCCGGACAGTTTTTCAGTTTTCGGTGTTCAGTGTAGCATATTTTCCGCGCCTTGCGTGGCCGTCTGCACGAAACGTCCTTTTTTCGACACGAAATGTCACCGGAACGGCTCCGGCCAACATTCCTTCTGTATCCGGCCTCTTTTTTCGCGATAAGATCATACACCGTACACCGGTGTACGATGCAAGAGCTTTTTTGAATTTCGGAAGAAATTTTACGAACCCCGGCGAAAAGCAGTTCTTTCTTAGTAAAATCGCCCATGCCGCCCCGCAAAAAAAGCAGCCGCATTCCAAGGCTTTATCAATCTCTCAGTTCAATTATGATAAGAACAAACGATCGGAGCGTGCGAGTATTGGAGGAAAAGCAAGCACAGCAAGTGCAGCTACACTTGCGAAATGTCATCGACGGAAAGGAAGAGAGACGATCCATCCTTCCTCCTTCCTACAAAAAATTTTCACCCGAGGATCTCTGTTAACAGAGATCCTCGGGTATTTTTTACCAGATGATTATTGAACACTTATCCCGCCAGATTAGGCAGGAAAGTACTCAGATTGGGGAAGAACGAATAGACGAACACGGTGAGAATCATCATGATGAAGAAAGGCAGCATTCCTTTGATGATCCGGCTCATCGGCAGGCCCGTAACGCTGACCGCCGTGAAGATGTTCACTGCAACCGGAGGAGAAGAAGAACCGATGATCAGTGCGCCGGTTGCAAAAATGCAGTAGTGGATGGCGTTGATTCCCAGAGATTGGGCCACCGGGAACATCAGGGGCAGCAGTAGAAGGGCGTTAGCATTGGCATCCATAAATGTTCCAAAGATCAGGAAGATCACAAAAGAAAGGATCATAAAGGAAACCGACGTGGTAAACACAGAAGAAACGCCGCTGACAATCAGGCGGGAGAGACCCTGTCTTGCAAAAATCCAACTGAAGGACATGGAGGTAGAAATCATCAGCAAAATCACTGAGCCGGCCACTGCAGAATCCACCAGAGCCCGGATGAACTGCTTCACGGTAATTTCTCTGTAGATGCAGAAGGAAACGATAATGCCGTAAACCACTGCCACAACGGATGCCTCCGTAGGAGTGAAGGAGCCGCCGTAATTTCTTCTGCGGCAGATGACGTAAGCCGTCAAGCAGAAGACAACCGCCAGTAGAATGCCGATGACGATTCCGCCCAGGAACATATCGCTGATAGACACGCCTGTGCATACGCCAATGGTAACCATCAGGATGCTGGGGGGAATCAGGGGACCTAGGTTGCCGGCCACGGAAATCATGCCGCCGGCAAACTCCTCGTCATAGCCGTCCTTGAGCATCTCCGGATACATGATGCCGCCGATGGCGGAAACCGTTGCCGGTGCAGAGCCGGACAGAGCTGCGAAGAAGGAGCAGGCAACAATGGAGGTAATGGCTAGACCACTCCGGACTTTGGCGCAAAGAATCTTTGCCACTTGAACGATTCTGGCGGATATGCCGCCGTATTCCATCAGCTTACCAGCCAACATGAACATGGGGATGGCTAAGTAGGAGAAAGAATCCACGCCGGCAAACATTCGCTGGGCGATACCGGACATGCTTTTCTGCATATCTCACCAAGCTTACGTTCAAGATTACGCACACCAGCTTCCCTTGTGTAACCACTGATGATCTTTGCCATCGCTTTGTCTGTGATGGCGAGCTGCTCCGGTCTGATCCCATTGCGCTCCATCTGCTTTGCGAGCAGATGCTCTTTGGCAATGTGAAGCTTCTCATTCTCTGTATAACTGGTCACTTCGATCAGTTCCATACGGTCTAACAGCGGCCTTGGGATATCCTGCACAGAGTTTGCTGTTGCAATAAACAGCACTTCTGAAAGATCGATCGGTATCTCAACATAATGATCCCGGAACTTCTTATTCTGCTCCGCGTCAAGCACTTCCAGCAATGCAGACGCCGTATCCCCCTTGTAATCGCTGCTCATCTTATCGATCTCATCTAACAGCATGAGCGGATTTTTCACGCCGGCGCTGCGCAGTCCGTTCACGATACGTCCCGGCATTGCTCCGACGTAAGTTCTTCTGTGGCCGCGGATCTCTGCCTCATCCCGCACACCACCGAGACTGATCCGCACATATTTTTTATCTAACGCTTTTGCAACGGACCGGGCAATACTCGTTTTACCGGTTCCCGGTGGTCCGACCAGACAGATGATCGGGCTCTCGCCCTTGCTGGTGAGATTGCGGACAGCCAGAAATTCTAACATACGCTCTTTTACTTTTTCCAGACCGTAATGATCCGCATTTAAAATCTGCTCGGCATTCTTCAGATCCTTGTTATCTCTGGATGTCTTATTCCACGGAAGCTCCAAAAGTGTTTCAATATACCCTCTCGCCACAGCGCTCTCAGAGGAGCTGGAACTGATATTTTTAAAACGGTCGATCTCTTTTTTGATCTTCTCTTTTACTTCTTTGTCTGCCTTAATCTTACCCAGAGCATCCATAAAGTGATCTGCGTCTGATTCCGTATTATCTTCGCCAAGCTCCTCACGGATTACTTTCATCTGCTCTCTCAGCAGATATTCTTTCTGGTTTTTATCCACATGCGCCTTGACTTTCGCCTGAAAATCATTCTTGATGGCTATGATCTCGATCTCTTTTAATAAGAGTGCCATCAGAACCTCATAACGTTCGGTCATAGAAACCGCATCTAAGATTTTCTGTTTTTCCTCAAAATGTACCGGAAGGCTGTTGGCAAGCTGATTCATCAGTTTTTCCAGATCTGTGATCTCACTTAACTGGCGTTGCAGCTCTTTTCCCATTTTGGGATTGACGACCACATATTTACCAAATGTCTCCTGAATGCTCCGAAGCATTGCCTCCTTCGCTTCTTCTGGCAGTCCGTCATCCACTTCCTCGTCAAATCGAATGATCTCCGCAAGCAGATAGTCCGGATTTTCAAGAAAAGCGGACAATTCTGCCCGCTCTTTCCCTTCTACCAAAATGCGTACAATATTATTTTGTAACTTAATTACCTGCTTTACCTCAGCAATGATCCCGATCTTAAATAAGTCCTCGATATCAGGATTTTCCTGTTCCACATCTTTCTGTGCCACAAGAAAAATCTTCTGCTCATCCATCATCGCCTCTTCCACTGCCTTGATGGATTTTGCACGGCTTACGTCAAAATGGGCTACCATTCCCGGCAGGATCACCATTCCACGAAGGGCAACTGCAGGCATTTTCATAATCATTGTATCCATTTTCTATAATTCCTTTATCTGTAACAGCTTTTCCTGCTGTTATCTTTTGTTTAAGAAGCCTGTTCTAACTTCTCAACAAGTGCTTTTTCTTCTTTCTCTTCAATTGCAAGATTCTTTTCTACATCTTCTTTGGTGATCTCACATTTTGTAATGCTCTCATCGGATGGAATATGATACATCAGATCTAATGTAACAGCCTCCATGATTGCACGAAGACCACGCGCTCCGGTCTTTCTCTCAAGCGCTTTGTCCACGATTGCTTCGAGTGCATCCCTGTCAAATTCCAGACTGACACCGTCTAATTCAAACAGCTTTTTGTACTGTTTTACAAGTGCATTCTTCGGCTCGCATAAGATACGGATCATCGCATCCTTATCTAACATATCCAGTGTTACGGTTACCGGCACACGACCGATAAATTCAGGGATGAGTCCGAATTTCACAAAATCCTGCGGAAGCACATGTTTTAATACTTCCCCTACATTGTACTCATCTTTGGCATGTACTTCTGCATTAAATCCAATGGATTTCTGGTCGAGACGTGTCTCAATGATCTTCTCTAATCCATCAAAAGCACCACCACAGATAAATAAAATATTGGTAGTATCAATCGGGATCAGTTCCTGCTGCGGATGTTTTCTTCCACCCTGTGGCGGAACAGAAGCAACCGTTCCCTCTAATATCTTAAGTAACGCCTGCTGTACACCCTCGCCGGAAACGTCTCTTGTGATGGAAACGTTCTCAGATTTTTTTGTAATCTTGTCAATCTCATCAATGTAAATGATACCGTGCTGTGCACGCTCAATATCATAATCAGCAGCCTGGATCAGTTTCAAAAGGATATTCTCGACATCTTCACCCACATAACCTGCCTCGGTAAGTGTGGTTGCATCTGCGATTGCAAACGGAACATTCAACACTCTCGCCAAAGTCTGTGCCAAAAGTGTTTTACCGGAACCGGTTGGTCCGAGCATAAGAATATTACTCTTCTGCAATTCTACATCTGAATCTGATCCTGCCATAATTCTCTTGTAATGATTATAAACTGCAACGGACAAAACTTTCTTCGCTTTATCCTGGCCAATGACGTACTCGTCTAAAAATGCCTTCATCTCCTCCGGCTTGATCAGATTGATCTGCTCCGCAGGCTCTTCCAGATTTCCGTCAAATTCATCATTCTCCAACTCTTCGTCTATAATCTCGGCGCAAACGTCTACACACTCATCACAGATATAGGCTCCGTTTGGTCCCGCGATCAGTTTACGGACCTGATCCTGAGTCTTACCACAAAATGAGCAGCGCAGTCTCTCGTCATTTCTTCCTGTCATTTCTTATTCTCCAATGTCTCTATTTATTAGCGGCTTGTGATCACATTATCGATCAGTCCGTATTCCATTGCTTCCTGAGCAGACATATAATGATCTCTCTCTGTGTCCGCTGCGATCACGTCATAAGGTTTTCCGGTGTTTGCAGCTAAAATCTCATTTAATTTCTTCTTTGTCTTTAAAATGTTTTCCGCTGCGATCTGGATCTCCGTTGCCTGACCTTTTGCTCCGCCGGATGGCTGATGGATCATAATCTCTGCATTCGGAAGTGCAAGTCTCTTGCCCTTTGCTCCGCCTGCAAGTAAAAATGCTCCCATGCTGGCTGCCATACCGATACAGATGGTAGATACATCGCATTTGATGTACTGCATCGTATCATAAATAGCAAGACCTGCTGTTACCATTCCACCCGGGGAATTGATATATAAATGAATATCTTTTCCAGGATCCTCGGACTCTAAGAAAAGTAACTGTGCAACCACAAGGCTTGCTGTTGTCTCATTCACTTCTTCTCCCAGGAAAATAATTCTATCTTTTAATAATCTGGAGTAAATATCGTAATTACGCTCTCCTCTGCTTGTCTGTTCAATGACGTAAGGTACTAAACTCATATCTCTTACCTGCCCTTTCTTTTCATAAATATGATCTGGATCGCACTATCATGGGATCCGCACTTCTTTCACTATTGCAATATATCGGTCATACACTGCACTGATAAATATTATCCCACAAATACAGGGACGTTGGAATAGGAAAAAACATGTTTTATGAAAAATTAATATCTTGTTCGAATTTTAAAAAATACTGAACTTTTTTCTCATCAAATGCATTCTGCCATAAATCTCAAACAGACCGGCTCATAAGAGCCAGTCTGTGATATTTCCGGTCTGCATATTATATGCAATCCTCTGTCTGCTGTACGCTGCCGGAATTATTCTTCTGTTCCTTCTTCTGCTTCAGCTTCTTTTTCTTTCTTTGTCTTAGCTTTTGCTCTTTCTTTTACGTTCTCCATAATTAAGTCAACTGCTTTTGTCACAGATAAATCTCTCTTAATGGATTCTTTCTCAGCTTCTCCTAAGTACTCTTTTAACTTGTCAGCTTCCATTCCGTACTGAGCTGCCATCTTCTCAACTTCTGCATTGATCTCATCTTCAGAAACTTCGATGTTCTCTTCTTTTGCGATCTGCTCTAATACAAGGCTGCTCTTGATACGAGTCTCAGCTTCTGGACGAACCTGCTCTTTTAATCCATCGATTGTCATACCGGAGAACTGCATGTACTGCTCCATGGAAAGACCGCTCTGTGCGATTCTCTGTGCGAACTCATTGATCATGTTCTCGCACTGTGTCTCGATCATAGCTTCCGGGATCTCCATTGTGGATTTGTCGATGATCTTCTTGATTGCTTCATCTTCTTTTGTACGTTTTGCTTCGTTCTCTTTCTCAACTTCAAGATGTTTTCTTAAGTCTTCTTTGTACTCAGCTAATGTATCAAACTCAGATACTTCAGAAGCAAATTCATCATTTAACTCCGGAAGTTCTTTTGCTTTGATCTCGTTAATCTTAACTTTGAATACGGCTGGTTTTCCAGCTAAATCAGCTGCCTGATATTTCTCTGGGAAAGTAACGTTAACTTCTACTTCATCCCCTGCATTGTGTCCTACTAACTGATCTTCGAATGTATCGATGAAAGAGTGGGAACCGATCTCTAATGGATGATTCTCTCCTTTACCACCTTCAAATGCAATGCCGTCAACAAATCCTTCGAAATCGATGACTGCTGTATCACCGTTTGCAACTGGTCTGTCTGTTACAGTTACAGTTCTGGAGTTCTTCTGCTGCTCTTTCTCAAGTGCTGCTTCTACTTCTTCGTCTGTTACAGTTGTGTCGATCTTAGTTACCTGAACACCTTTGTATTTTCCAAGTGTTACTTCTGGTCTTACAGCCACTTCTGCTGTGAAGATGAAAGGTTTTCCGGATTCGATCTGAACAATGTCGATTGTTGGTCTGGAAACGATGTCCTCTTTGCTCTCTTCCATAGCTGCTGCATAATTATCCTGAATTAAGATGTTTGCTGCTTCTTCATAAAATACAGCTGCACCGTACATTTTCTCGATCATAGCTCTTGGAACTTTACCTTTACGGAAACCAGGGATGCTGATTTTGTTCTTCTCTTTCATGTAAGCAGCCTGTAAAGCTTTTTCTACTTCTTCTGCTGGTACTTCAACAGTAAGTTTTGCCATGTTTTTTTCTAATTTTTCAACCTGTACACTCATTATAATGATTTTCCTCCTTATATATATAAAATATCCATGTACATTTCACGCTTAATGCGCTAATCGAGCCACGTCCAAAGTCGCATAAACCCGCGGTTTTTCTGGCTCTGCCTAAAAATGGGCGTACTACGACTATCGCAGTCATTCTAGGATTATAGCACACACTTTTGCAAAATACCAGTGTTTTTTATGGTTTTACGAGGTTTTCTGCGATTTCTGCTCTTTTTCCATGCAATTTATCATATACGACATTACAAACCACTGTATAAAGAGAGGCAGTCACATTGATCCCTGACCGAAGCAGCAGCGCCATCGGCAGTCCGAACAATGAAGCTGCAATTGCAAGCGCTCCAAACGTGTTAAAAACCGTCTGCCATTTATATCCGGCAGAATAACCCACGCCGATTCCACCAATAATTCCGATCATACTTCTTCCTGACTCCGGCAGTATCAGATAAAGGACGAGAAACAGCGCACATCCGGCAATATTAAACACGCCCCTGTCCACCGCCCTCATTTTTCCATCCTCTGTAAATGGAAGGCAGACTGACATACATGCGATCCCTGCCCACATTGCTCTCGGAAGTCCAAGCAGTGAAACGATCAGCATTGCACTTGAGACGATCAGTGTCAGTTTCAGATACCATTGGTTTCTCGCAGACCGAACATCAAATTCCCGGAATAAATCCTTAAATGTCCTGCGATAAGGTCTGTTTTTCTGATTTTTATAAAAAACCGCCATGCACACAAGCATTCCCGCCGTAAGTCCAATCACCCGCAGCGCAAACGCTCTGCCACTCACATCATATCCATATAAGAGCAGATACCCGAGCACAAACGTGGAATGATTATGCATAATGACATTGTGACACCCAAAAATCATAAGAAGCAGGATACAGACACAATTTATAAAAAATGCTCCCACCGGAGATACCATATTTGCCAGTCGCGGGCCAGCCATCATGATCGTAAATATTCCCACAATGGACAACAATCCATGACTCGTCCGTATGCCAAAATCTGCCTGTCTCAGCACAAGCAGCGCCAACAGGACCGTTACTCCTACAACGCTGTTTTCCTGCCCTGTCAATTTTGTATACAATGTGACAACCGCCACACAAAAAGCCATAACAAGATATACTTTAAAATTATAGATAAGAATATGACGCCATTTTTCTTTTTTGTCTGTCGTATTTTTGATCAACTGTTTTGAACCGGCAGAACTAAGCTGTAACTCCTGATAAAATGTCATTTTGTAGTCTCCTTCTCTTCTCTTTTGAATCAGCAAAGCGAAGAGTACTATACTTCAAAACATGGAGTCTGGCAAGTATAAAACCTCATTTTAGAAAAATTTTGGAATGTTTACTGTTTTTTCATATAGAAATATTTTCCGAACAGACTTGATTTATGCTAAAATGTGATTATCTAGAAAGGTCTGCACAAATGAGGAGAAAGCTATGGCAATCACAAAATCCAACGAAAGAACAAAATATGAGCTGGCAGATGCCATGAAACGCTGTATGAAAACTGCACCTGTAGAAAAAATCACTGTGAAGGAAATTGTAGAAGCATGCGGTGTCACAAGACAGACTTTTTACCGCAACTTTCAGGATAAATATGACCTCATCAACTGGTATTTTGACAAAATTCTCTTAGAATCCTTTGAACATATGGGGGAAGGAAAATCTGTCTATGAAGGTCTTGTAAATAAATTTACCTATATCCAGGAAGAAAAGCTGTTTTTCAAGGCTGCATTTAAAAACGATGACCAGAATTGTCTGCGCGATCATGATTTCCAGTTGATCACCGCTTTCTATACGGATCAGATTGAAAGCCGTACCGGCAAAAAGATTTCTCCGCATCTGCAGTTTCAATTGGAAATGTACTGTCAGGGTTCTATCTTTATGACCGTTCAGTGGGTACTTGGCTACCGGAAATGCACACCGGAAGAACTGGCCAGATCACTGGCCGGCGCTATGCCGGCAGAACTGAGTGAAGTATTCCGTGAGGTTGGACTGATATAAACCGGAGTTTAACGTATGAACTGCCGCTTGTAGGTGGTGGCACGGATTTTTAGATTGAATTTTATAATTTAGGTTATGAACAAAATATTGCAGTCTGACATGTTTATGAAAACATGAATGTGAAATGGACAAATATTGTGTTTCGTTGCGTTAAACATTGCGATGAACCTCTCTGAACATTTGTGTTCAGCAGAGGCTTCCACAAATGGAGAGTTTCATCTCCATAACGCAA
>OLSP01002658.1_pt1 | contig 13877 bp, 8 predicted proteins | sample 1672941 | NCBI WGS metagenome assembly OLSP01 (sample SAMEA3136739, study PRJEB25190) | human gut metagenome | reverse complement strand
ACACACTCGATTTTTTCATAACCCCTCCGTTCCCGGCGAACCCCCGCCGGCATTACCGTGTACTCTCTTTTCTTACAATATGATACTTTTCAAAAAAATAGAACTGTGGTACACTGGATGTCAAGGGTTTCAAAGTCCAGCCTTTTTGTGCTTGCACTAAAAAAGGCTGGACTTTGAAACCTGCCCGAACATGAGGAAGGAGCGATTTGCTGTGCAAATCTGCGGATTCCGAATGTTTGACCAATTTGCGGGAGCAGCTTACTGCGAAGCAATTTGTTGACATCCATGTATGTCTTGAAAGGCGTTCCTTATGCGTCCACGCAGGAAAGGGCTGCCTTTCAAAACATACATGAACACTACATCAGGAGGCAATTATGAAATATATTGATTTACATGTTCACTCACTTTTTTCAGACGGCACCTGCACTCCGGAGGAACTGGTAGACAAAGCATCTGCGCAGGGACTGGTTGCTTTTGCCTTAACCGACCACGATACGGTCGGTGGCGTTGAACGGGCATTAGCGGCTGCAAAAGATAAGCATCTGCAGGTTATCCCGGGCGTCGAATTATCTTGTGAGTATCAGATTACACCAACACGTTCCAAAGAAATTCATATTCTTGGCTACAATATTGACTGGAAACAAAAAGAACTTCTTGATACATTAGAAGCTGTCGCAAAAGAGCGTGACGACCGCAATAAGAAAATGTGTGAAAATCTGCAAAAAGCCGGGTATCCGATTGATTATGATTCCTTAATCGAGCGATTTGGAGACACAATACTTACCCGTGCACATTTTGCCCGCTTTTTATTGGAAAAAGGAGCAATTCCAAGCATTGACTCAGCATTTAAAAAGATTCTTGCAGCCGATGGTCCTTATTTTGTAAAACGGCACTATCTGACACCCAAAAAGGGAATTGAATTAATTAAAAATGCAGGAGGACTTCCGGTTCTTGCTCATCCCCTGTTATATAAAATGTCCGTGACCGAACTTCATCATTTACTGGACGAGTTATGCGGCTGCGGTCTTCGCGGAATCGAGGCAATGTATTCGAGAAACCGCGGAAATGACGAAGCCTTTGTGCGGAAACTGGCAAACGACTATGGTCTTTTCATCACCGGCGGCACCGATTACCATGGTGCAAACAAACCGGATTTGGACATCGGAACCGGCGAAGGAAATTTACGAGTGCCGGTTATGCTCCTCGAAAATTTGAAATAAGTTCTTCTGCTGCGGCCGTAATATCTTTTTGTCCGACAATGGCAGAGATAACGGCTGCACCGTCCACACCGGTTTCACGCAAAAGAGCAATATTATCTTCATTTACCCCGCCAATGGCAACAATTGGTATCGGTACGGACTCTTTAATTTCTTTTAATTCTTCTAATGTAATATGACGGGCATCCGCTTTTGTGGTCGTACCAAACACATCCCCAACGCCAAGATAATCGGCACCTTCACGCCATGCTTTTTGCGCAAGTTCCACGGTATTGGCTGTCGCCCCTACAATTTTATCAGCACCTAAGAGATTTCTGGCTGCATCAAGCGGCAAATCACTTTGTCCCAAATGAACGCCATCCGCGCCTACTGCCAAAGCAATATCTATGCGGTCATTAATCAAAAGCGGCACTTCATACGCATCGGTAATCGTCTTTACGGCCTTTGCCATCTCATAAAATTCTCTCGAAGAACACTCCTTTTCCCTCAGCTGGACAACACTCACGCCGCCCTTAATTGCCAGTTCCACCGATTCCTCGATGGTCTCCGTTGTCATAATATTTCGGTCGGTGCATAAATACAACGTATAATCAATATCCGGTTTCATGTTACATTCCTCCTAAAATTCGTTCCACTTCAACTGCATACTCCGGTTTCTTACTCCGGATTTTATCAATTTCATCCAGACACTGTTCCATAATGCTGGTGTTATAATCCATCTGTTCACGCAGTTTCTGTCTGCGCACATTCAAATCATGCCTTACCTCAACCATTTCCTTTGGCTCGACTAACGCTTCCACCTGACCTAACCAGATATCACAGTCCTTAACCTCTAACTTGCGAAGTTCCTGCAAAACCACCTGATTCGCCTCATGAATCCGGATACTGCTCTCACGCTGTCTTTCCCATTCTCTCTTGGCACGGATATACTGCGTGCGGACAAAAGAAAGCTCAGCCGCGTTGCGCACCTGATATTTATGATACATATAATCCAGTGTGCGGACATTATTTACATATTTAATTTTGACACGGTTCAAAAGAAAAATGGCACGGTTGCCTTTCTTCTCCGTAATCACCATATCAATCCGGTTTTTTCTGGCTTCATTCAAAATAATAGCCGCAAATACAAACGTCACAAAAACCGTCACGACAAACGCAACATTAATAATCACCTTAAAACATGCCATCAAAACCGCAAGCATTGCAAAGGTCGCAATCAACAGTGCTGTCAGGCATTTTCCAAGTACCTTTAACATCCCCTGCCTGTGAATGATATCCTGTTTATCCGCAAGCAAAAGATTTTTCTCACCGGAAAGCTGACGCAAATCCTGTTTAATTTTCATCTGGTATTCTTCGTATTCCGTTAATTTTTTAATATCATCTTCCACCACGTCCTCATAATTATCCATGGCACGGCGCTGGGCTTCCGTAAATTTGTATTCCTGCTTCTGGCTCTTTTTGCGCTCTTTCGTCAACTCTACAATCTGCTTTGCCGCAGCCAGAAGTTTTTCCTGCTCCTCTTTTGGTGCGCGGTCAATAAGCTGAATGTCCTTTAAATACGATGTTACCTGTCCATATTCAAACTTAATATCTTCACACTGCTTTTTGGCCTCTTTAATATTCTCGCAGAGGTGCTCCAAATAAGCAATGCGCTCCTTGTCATTGCGCAAATCCACTTTTTCTTTTTCAACACGAACCATTTCCTGTTCCAGTTCATTTAACAGTTCCTTCGTATCCTTTTTCTCCTTCACCATGTCACCTCCTGCCTAGTAAGCAAATGCCCTTCGCAGCTGCTCTTTGTAATCATCCATCATCGATTCCGTTTCTTCCGGCACATAAAAACCGGCAAGCACTTCCTGATACTTTAACCGTATCTGCTCAATTTCCGACGGTTTTAAGCCAAACGACAAACTCTCTTCCTCAAACGTTTTATCTTTTTCTTCCATCAGCAAAATCCACAAATAATGCTGCAGCGATTCTCTTTTATTGTTCCGGATATAGGCTTCGCGGAAATCCTCCCCCGCCTCCAAAAACGAAGACGTGTAAAAATGAGCAATTCCCTCATTATGTAAAATATCTCCATACTCTTCCGGTGTAAACGAAATCGCATCCGGTCCCTGCAAAAGTTTCCGGTAAGCCATCACTGCCTTTCCGTAATGTCCGGTGCGCACATAATTGTCCGCCTTAATCTTCTTTTTCTGATAAGACGGCAAATGGTCAATCTCATCTAATACCTTAACAATCCCGCGGATTTCTTCTTCGTTGTAGTAATCACAGCCGCAAAGTGTCGTAACAACCAAATCTTTCAGCCCATGCTCTCCCACAATCATTGCCTCTAATTTCTCTGCTAACTCTTTTAATCCCAGTTCTTCCTTCATCCATTTTGCCAGAGAGATCTGAAAAAATTCCTCGTTTATGCCGTAAATATTGTGGTAAATGACATAGCACAATTCTTCGATGGAATAAATATTTTGCCCTAAATACGATAATTCATATGGCTTTTTGGCTATTTTCCCTTTGGCAAGAATCATTTTTTCCTCTCCTTTCTCTTTTACAGTTCTACCTGTTTTTCCCAAATCCGGTTTGACGTTGGAAACAGCTCTCCGAATCCTTCATCCTTTATTGTCACAATGCATTGGCTCGGTGACTCAAAACGAATGCGTAACATCAGCCGGCAGTGCCTGTCAAGCCGTCCGGTAAGTGGGTCAAGTTCTATCATAAACTGCTTTTCTTTTTGGGTTAATACATTTTTTGTCTGCAAAGCAAGCTCGGTCTCACCCGAAGGAATCAGTTCCAATTCTTCATCGACTAAATACCAGGGAACTCCTGCCTCTACAAGAACTACCTTCTGCTGCTTAGCCTCCGCATATAAGTTCACCGCAACCTGCGAAGTCACCATCTGCTCATCTAACAGAAGATAATCTCCTAACCGCTTTTCTTCTGCCATCTCACGCGCCATCAGACAGGCACCGCTCACATACAGATTTCTTCCTTTGAAAAGCCTTCTGCCCACACACAATTTACGGAACAGCGAATCTGCCCATCCGCCTTCAAAACCCTCTCCGGCCATGTAAAGCGTTGACAAAAGTTTTTTGTGAATCGCACCATACACAACATTTTCAAAAACGGCCGCCTTGTGCTCTTTATTTTCCTCCGGTAGAGAAACCGCCCCCGAATAATCGCGTTCGGAAACACCAACCAAAATCGGACTTTTGCTTCTATCTACCTGCATCTGATAATATGTCAGCGTATTTCCCTCATAATCAAATAAGCCGACATCATTCATCCACAGTTCTTTCTTTTGGTTTAGCACATAATACGGAAATGCCTGCTTGTGGCTAATCACCATCGCACGCTCCCTGCCAATTCCAAGTTGTTCAAGTGCCGCATAAATGAGTTCCATATATTCTCTATCCGCATCCTTTACCGTAACAACGAGCTGCTTAATCGTTTCACCAGGATAATCTTTTCTCGTAAGGGAAAGTGTTTTCCGAAAAAAGTAAGACAGCATATTCAGAGGTTTTGAAATTTTGCCGTCAACAACCACATCTTCCTGTCTGCGAATCCGCACAAGAAAATCCCGCAAAGGCTTTTCGCCCGAAAGTGCAATCTCGGTCGGAATCAGCCCTTCCTGATTTTCTTCCGTTTGTCCGATAAGCACCGGTATATTCTTTTCTCTGTCATAGACAGCCATCTGTGATTTTTCTTCGCCCAGGTCAAACCCAAGCAGCAGTGTTCGTTCACTCATGTGCTCTCTCCGTTTTCCTTCCCTTTTCTTTACTGAAGCGTAAATAATTTCTTAGCCGCAAAGCGGTCTTTTTCATAACGTCTGCGCAGACTGCCATACAACTCCATATCACCTGTATTCTTTGCTGCAATCATATCGTTAAGCATATGGAAAAATCCCAGCGCGCCTTTCGCCTGCTCTGTGCGGCGGGCGCACATCACTTCCGTTCTCTCTCCCGTTGTCTGCTCCTCAATGTAACAATATTTTTCTTCGCCGTCAAACAACAGCATTTCATACACATAAACACCCGAAAAAACCTGCCGCATCGGCATTGTTTTTTTCACTTTGCCGTCACGGTCTGTCTCACAAAGGAGAATTTCTCCCGGTGCGCCGCTATAATACTGGATAATCACGGTATTTTCAATTTCAAACGGAACATTCACCTTGCCAATATAATCTTTCATAAAGGCGAAAACAGTTCCCTCGCTCGCAAATTTTTCCAGATTCATTTCCACAAATTCTTTTTGCTTGCTGGCAAAATGCTCCTCTAACCGGTAATGGCGCAAAGCAGCCAAAACCATAACCGCATCTTTTTCATACATCGCTTCTTTTTCAATTTTAACAAACATTGGTTCCGACAACTCCTGCCGCTCCACGACATAATCATAAGCGAGCTGCGACAAAAACGCCTTCACTAACATCCGGTTTTCACCCGATTCCATATATCCCAGATAAATCGGCTCATACGGCTCCTGACTGGCACCAACAAACAAAACCTGTGCCAAAAGACGCTCCGTAATATCTTCATCCGCCCCGACTTCCGGCATTTTCCGGCACTTTTCGTAAAGAGAAGTAAAAGTAATTAAATCTCCGGTATAATAGCGGCGCAGATATTTCATTGCATCCTTTCCGGCACAGCCCTGATGATACAAGTAAAGCGCCCATTTCACGAGCATTGGCTCTGACTCGTCCTTATGTTCCTTCACAAGCGCCTCTACGAGCGTGGAAAATGCATCCTTATCACATTCCGGCACACCATAGCGCAGCAGCATAACCTGTGCTTTTTCGTATTTTCCCTGTGCAATGCAGTCCGCCGCCACATCCGCAATCCGTTCCCTCTTAAGTGTAATCGGATTAAACTGCTCAATCAGCGAAAACAATGGCTCTGCCATGCCCTCGCGGTGATAATAATCATATAAACAAAGCAAAATTTTCTCCCGCATTTTCCGCCGTAAACAATCCATTTGCAGTGCATTCTGTAACACCACCGCCTGCATATCCGTCATTTTTGCAGAACGCTCTGCCTTATATGCCAAGTGCGTAATCAACTTCGGATTTCTTGCACCCAGTTCATAGCACACCGGCGCTAACTTTTCCATCGAAAGCATTTTTTCCATCCGGTAATCAACCGTACCCGAATAATAAAGCCCTCTCTCATCCACGAAAAACAGCTGTGTGTTCGGAGTATAAAGCGAAACTACCACTTGTCCATTTTCAAAGGGATAATAGGTCTGCTCCTTCGTCTCACGGTGCACAACCGCCACACCGTCCATCCGGTCATTGCCGCAGGTAATCCGATGTGAAAACATCACTTCAGAAAGGTCATCCGCCATTTCCTTTGTCAGCGTTTCTTCTGTTACACACGCCTCATAGAGCAACGCCAAATCCTCTGTAATCCGGTGGTGTGCAAGATTTCTCTCTACAAATTTATGAATCTGCTCGCCATAAGCCTCTAAAACTTCCGGTCTCTCACCGGCATGTTTTACCAGATAAGCGTACAGAAACGCTTTGCATCTGTCATTCAAATGGTTCTCATATTGAAAATACGATAAGACCGCATCCGGAAGCGTCCGAACTTTCTCCGTATCTATCGTATACATATAATATTCATACAAATCCGTCAGCCGCAAATGCTTGTTGACACCCTTTTCAAACCACGAGAAATATTTTGCATCGCGGATTTCATTTCGGATAAGCATTCCACAGATGCCATGGAGCGTATCGGTCATGACAAAGAACTCATACAGTTTTTGTAAAATGGAAAACACTCTGGCATCAAAGTGTGGCAGGCGTTCTCCAAGAAAACTAACGGCAAGAGATACTTCTTTCGTAGTTAAATCACGTTTTAACCCATAGTTTACTGCGTTAATTGTCACGTCATCCAGACTGGAAATCAGGGTGGCATCCTCGCGGTAAGCAAGCATCATCGCCGAATATAAAAGCGGGCTGTTGCTGCCACTCTCCAACTGCGTGCGCAAATCTTTCTCTAACAAATGCCCAAAGCGGTAACGCTCGTCCACCTGCGTTAAAAGGTAAGTCAGTAAATCACTCTGATATCCATTTTCCGCATACGAAGAAATCAGATTTGCCAGTCCGATGCGGTCCTCTTTGCGCTCAGAATCCATAATTTTAATAAATTGAATCAGGATATAATTTTCTATTTCTTCCAATGATTCCCCTAGCGGCGGCATTTTTAGATTTTCCGTCTCCTGAAAAAAGGAGAGGATATTTTCCTTCTCGCGCAGAATCATGGCAATATATCCGCGCACAGCCTGCTCATATGTGCCACTGATTTTTTCGAGAATTTCGCGGTTCTTTTTGAGGAACTTTCCGAATGCCTCTCTCGTAACCCGCTTCTCCTGATATGATAAAAACATACGAATTGCCATGGCAATCGCTTTTTTTCTGGCTCTTTGAATCTTTCGCTCTTTTTCGCCGATTCGGTTGTGAGCTATAATATGTATCACTTTTTTCTCGTACGGCGTCTGCAAAATCAAATCACCGTGGCGTCTGCCGGCCGGTACTTTATCTGCACAAATCGTAAATTCCAAAACATCTCGCCTATCCACAAATTCATCCGTCCACAGAACATGCGTCTGCACTTCAATAAAATCTGCCGTTGTGCGGACATGAATCCCCGCATGTCCCCATGTATTCACGCGAATCGTAATTGCATCGGCTTTGTCTGTTCCATCTAATTCATATATCAGTTCTCTGCCGGATGGATGCTCTGTTTCAAAGCGGATGGCTTTCTTTTTCTTCATCGCCACCAGAAATTCTTCCAGACTTTGAAGTTTTGTATTTTTCTTTAACAGACAGTCGTATAAAATGCGCCCGCTCTCATCCCGATATAAAAAGGCATCCCGAAACTCCGGTGCCAAAAATAAATCAACGCCATGTTCCGGATTTTTCTCAATCCGCTTCTTTAAGGTCGGATAATCCCGAATCTCTCCTTCTTCATCCCGAAGCACAGGAGACACAATTGTAATCTCATACGGCAGCTTTTCTTCGCCGCAGTCAGTAATTAAATCTAGGTTTCCCTTTAGTTTTTCCCCCGGATTTAATTCGCCGGCATCCACATCAACCGTCAGTTCATTCTTTGTCCCATCAAAAAAAGGCAGGAAATCAATGCACATCTCCTCGACAGTGCCAAATCCTTTCACTCTTGTGCCGAAAGAATTTTCCAAAAGGAAGCTTGCCGTCCCATGTGTTCCCGCTGTTACCTCAAACACCAATTTTTCAATTGATAAACAAAGTTTTGGCGTTTCATATATGAAATTTCCTTTTGCCAATGACAAAATCTTTTCTCTCATTGATAACCTCCTAACCTCAATTCTATAGTATACCATTTTTTATGCATTCTGTGAATAGTAAGAATCAATCTATTTTTGTATTGCTAAGTCCACGCAGTATGTCTATAATAAGGAGAGGACGAAAGAGAGGAGTGACTCAAATGGCACTAAAACCAAAAGAACATTTTCACGGAAGCGATTTAGAGAAAATCGAGGCCGTCTATGGAATAAAAAAAGAAGACATTATAAGTTTTTCTGCGAATGTAAATCCACTTGGTGTTTCGTTTCGGTTAAAAGAAACTTTAACGAATCACATCGACGCTATCACGACCTATCCAGACCGTGAATACACATCTCTGCGCAAATGCATTGCAGACTATGTACACACAAACTATGAAAATATTGTTGTCGGGAATGGTTCGACAGAATTAATTTCGCTCTTTATCCAGATTACACACCCGATGAAGGCACTGATTGTCGGCCCGACCTATTCCGAATACGAGCGGGAAGTCGCAATGGGCGGCGGACGCTCCCATTACTTCAGCCTCACGGAAGCCAGCGAATTTGAACTGGACACAAAAGCACTCACCGAGGAACTTTCCGCCAATGTCGATTTGCTGATTTTGTGTAATCCAAACAACCCAACGTCATCTGTCATCAAACGCCAGCAGATGCGTGAAATTCTGGATTACTGCAAACGCAAATCTATCACCGTGCTTGTCGATGAAACTTATGTGGAATTTGCCGAGGAACCAGATGAAGTAACCGCGATTCCACTTACCGAATACTACAATAACATTGTCATTTTGCGCGGTATTTCAAAATTCTTTGCAGCACCGGGACTCAGACTTGGCTATGCCATTTGCGGAAACCGTGATTTGCTCAATGAAATCAATCAGAAAAAGAATCCTTGGACGATTAACTCATTGGCTGCAATCGCCGGAGAAATCATGTTTCAGGATGAGGATTATATCAAAAAAACGAGAGAGTTAATCTCTTCGGAACGAGCACGAATCTGTGCACGCCTTGATGAGAGTCCGAACTTTAAGGTTTATCATGCACACGCTAATTTTGTACTCGTAAAAATTACGACCGATAAATTTACTTCGGAGGACGCATTTGATGCCTGCATACGCAAAAATCTGATGATACGAGACTGCTCTACGTTTCCGTTTCTGAATAATAAATATATCAGACTCTGCTTTATGGTGCCGGAGCAGAATGATGCGTTGCTAGAGGTTTTGCTGGGATTATAAAAAGATTGTATTAACGGTTGGCTTGAGGCTATTTTAGGTTCTACATTACGTTTTTATTCCTATGCACTTCGTGTGCCGCTCCCACTTAACAAATACGAAAATATCGATAGACAAAAGACGTCTATCTCATATTTTCGTATTTGCAGCACACTCACCACATAGGAATAAAATGAATTGCCGGAATCGAAAAAATCCAAGTAACTACCGTTTCATGCATTTGCTGCTAATCTTTTGGATTCCCGTAAAGCAGAAGAAACTCTTTGTGACTCGTGGGTTTTGAGTACGTCGGTATGTGTTGCAAGAAGTCCAGTGGACTTCTGTTCTGCAACGACCGAAGCGGAGCGTAGACCACTGGTAGTTTCAGTGCCCATACCGTTACGCGCTCAACAAGCGAAAGCGCCCACAAGACGCAAAGCATTTCTTCTAAATTACGGAAACTGAAAAAATTAAGCGAACATCTGTCACAAACAAAGACAAACCCTGAAAAGAAATAGAAAAGGTTGCATTCTCCCTCGACTAATGATAAAATACCATATTGAGACAGTAACGTCTCTTGTTAGGATGTATGGCATATAGCAGTGAGAAAATGCTAAAAAAATAATTGGAGAGTGACAAAATGGGATTATTTAGTAAGGTTATAGGAACACATAGTGAACGTGAAGTGAAACGTGTGATTCCGATTGTTGACAAAATTGAATCACTTGAACCAGAAATGGAGAAGTTATCTGATGAAGAACTTCGTGGCAAAACGGCGGAGTTTAAGAAACGTTTAGCAGATAAAGAAACTTTGGATGATATTTTACCGGAAGCGTATGCGGTTGTACGTGAGGCTTCTAAGAGAACCATCGGACTGAGACATTTTCGTGTACAGTTGATTGGCGGTGTCATTTTACATCAGGGACGTATTACAGAGATGCGTACCGGTGAAGGTAAAACGCTCGTATCTACTCTCCCGGCTTATCTGAATGCGCTCGAAGGAAAAGGTGTTCATATCGTAACAGTAAACGACTATCTGGCAAAGCGTGATGCGGAGTGGATGGGTCAGATTCATGAATTTCTTGGTCTGACAGTCGGTGTTATTTTGAACAGCATGGACAATGACGAGAGAAGAGAAGCATATAACTGCGATATTACATATGCGACAAATAACGAACTGGGATTTGATTACCTGCGTGATAACATGGTTATTTACAAAGAGCAGTTAGTACAGCGAGATTTACACTATGCCATTGTCGATGAGGTTGACTCGGTATTGATTGACGAGGCGAGAACACCACTTATTATTTCCGGTTCCAGTGGAAAATCGACAAAGATTTACGAGGCGTGTGATAATTTAGTGCGCCAGTTGAAAAAAGGTACTGAAAAAGAATTGTCCAAGATGGACATTATCATGAAAGAAGATAATAACGAAACCGGTGACTATGTTGCAAACGAAAAGGAAAAGACAGTAAATCTTACCGAGCAGGGTATCAAAAAGGTAGAGCGTTTCTTCCATTTGGAAAACTTAGCCGACCCGGAAAACTTAGAGATTCAGCACTGCGTAAACTTATCACTTCGTGCACATGCGTTGATGCACCTTGATAAGGATTATGTGGTAAAAGATGACCAGGTACTTATCGTAGACGAATTTACCGGACGTATCATGCCGGGAAGACGTTATTCGGACGGTTTACATCAGGCAATTGAAGCAAAAGAGCATGTAAAAGTGAAGAGAGAGAGTAAAACTCTTGCCACAATTACATTCCAGAACTTCTTTAACAAATATGATAAGAAATGTGGTATGACCGGTACCGCTCTTACAGAGGAAAAAGAGTTCCGTGAGATTTACGGCATGGACGTTGTTGAAGTGCCGACAACCCTGCCGGTAAAACGTATTGACCACAACGATTCCGTATATAAAACAAAACGCGAGAAATTGAATGCAATTGTTGAAGATATTGTGGCAAGTCATGAAAAAGGCCAGCCGGTACTTGTTGGTACGATTACGATTGACGCTTCGGAAGAATTGTCACAGTTGCTGAAAAAGCGCGGAATTCCACATAAAGTATTGAATGCGAAGTTCCATGAACTTGAGGCAGAGATTATCGCAGATGCCGGTCAGATTGGTGCAGTTACGATTGCGACGAACATGGCCGGACGTGGTACGGATATTAAACTGGGCGAGGGCGTAACCGAACTTGGCGGTTTGAAAATTATTGGTACGGAACGTCATGAATCCCGTCGAATTGATAATCAGCTGCGTGGTCGTGCCGGACGTCAGGGCGACCCTGGTGAATCGAAATTCTACATTTCATTGGAAGATGATTTGATGCGTTTGTTCGGTTCCCAGAATCTGATGCAGATGTTTAATTCGCTTGGTATGCCGGAAGGCGAGCAGATTCAGCACAAGATGCTGAATAAAGCAATTGAGCGTGCACAGAAGAAGATTGAGAGCAACAACTACGGAATCCGTAAAAATTTGTTGGAATATGACCAGATTAATAACGAGCAGCGTGAGATTATTTATGCAGAGCGCCGCAAGGTACTCGATGGCGATGACATGCGTGATACCATTATCAGCATGATTGATGAACTGGTTGAAAAATATGTCAATATGGTAATTGGCGATGACCAGGGACCTTCCGAGTGGAATTTGAAGGAGTTGAATGAAATTCTCATTCCGATGATTCCGGTTAAACCGGTTACCGGTGAGGGCTGCGGTTCAAAACAGGAATTGATTCAGAATTTGAAAGAAGAGGCTCTTCGTCTGTATGAGACAAAAGAAGCAGAATTTCCAGAGCCGGAGCAGATTCGTGAGATTGAGCGTGTCATTATTTTGAAAGTAACGGACAGCCGCTGGATGGATCACATTGACGATATGGATCAGCTTCGTCAGGGAATCGGACTTCAGGCATTTGGACAGAGAGACCCGGTTGTCGAGTATCGTTTACAGGGCTATGATATGTTCAACGATATGACGGAGTCCATTCGTGAAGAGACGGTTAAGATGCTGATGCATGTCCGCATTGAGCAGAAGGTTGAGCGTGAGCAGGTTGCTGAAGTGACAGGAACCAATAAAGATGATTCGGCAAATGCACCGATTGTCCGTAAATCGGAAAAAATCAGCCGAAATGCACCGTGCCCATGTGGTTCCGGTAAAAAATACAAATATTGCTGTGGCAGATAAGCAGTGAATAACTGCGTTTGCATAAAAAAAATTAAGGTGGTGATTTTGTGGTTGAATTGGATAACATCCGAATCGAACTGAGCAGTTTTGAAAAACCACTTCTGGAAGTAAGGGATTCACTTTAACTTAGCAGAGAAAAAGTTAAGGATTGAAGAACTTGAGAGAAATATGGAAGCACCTGACTTTTGGGACGATGCCGAGAAGGCAAGTGCGGATATGAAGGAATTAAAGGACTTAAAGAGTATTGTTGAACGTGCCGATGCACTCAGCATGGCGTATGACGATATTATGACGCTGATTGAGATGGGGAATGAAGAGGCGGATGAGTCACTGGTTCCGGAAGTTGAAAATGAGTTTGTGCAATTCCAGAAGGAATTTGAAGATTTACGAATTACAACGATGCTTACCGGTGAGCATGATGCCGAGAATGCGATTCTTACCCTGCATGCAGGAGCCGGTGGCACAGAGAGCTGCGATTGGGCAAGTATGTTGTGCCGTATGTATGAGAAATGGGCAGACAAACGCGGCTTTAGCGTAGAAGTTTTAGACTCACTGGATGGTGATGAGGCGGGACTGAAATCCGTCACATTGGAAATTCAGGGAGATAATGCTTATGGTTATTTAAAGAGTGAGCACGGCGTTCATCGTTTGGTGCGTATCTCACCGTTTAATGCGGCGGGAAAACGACAGACTTCGTTTGTGTCATGTGACGTCATGCCGGATATTAAGCAGGATATTGATATTGAAATCGCAGATGATGATATCCGAATTGACACATACCGTTCAAGTGGTGCCGGTGGACAGCATATCAATAAGACATCTTCCGCAATCCGTATTACGCATATTCCGACCGGAATCGTGGTACAGTGCCAGAATGAGCGTTCCCAGTTCCAGAACAAGGATAAGGCAATGCAGATGTTGAAGGCAAAACTGTATTTG
>OLSP01002651.1_pt1 | contig 13910 bp, 9 predicted proteins | sample 1672941 | NCBI WGS metagenome assembly OLSP01 (sample SAMEA3136739, study PRJEB25190) | human gut metagenome | reverse complement strand
ATTCCATAATTTCAGATAAGGCATATTTCGTAAAATTCTGCTTTAACTCAATTAAATAAGGCATAATGTCTTGATTAAATCGTATCATTACCTTATCGTCATAGTCCGTCCATTCAACTGTTGGGATAGGTAGTATCCGTCTAAATTTAAACCCTTTGTTTTTCTCTTCTTTGATTTCAAAAAAAGCTTGCTCTTGCATTTTTGCTATTGCTTGTTTAAAGCGACTATGCTTATCATTATCAGAAACTTTAAAAAACGAAAAAAGTTCTTCTTTTGAAAGGTACACAGCATTGTCTTTCGGTGGTTCTTCGGTATCAATGCACGATACGGCTAACTCAAACATTTTGAGAGGTGTTTTATCCATTTTAGCAATAGAGGTTATCAAGCTGTTATGCTCTACCACTTTTCTTTTTGAAAGTTCATTCAAGGTCAGCACCTGCTTTTGATTTTCTTGTTTTTCTGCTATACTAGGCATAGTAATACTCCTTTGTGAGTGATTTTAGATAGGCATAGAGAAAAATCTTTAGCGAGTCAATTTCTCTATGCTTTTATTATATCACATACCAAGACATTTTTTAATAAATTGTCTTGGTATACATTGTTTTTTGTCTTGGTATAATTTATATAATTGGCGGAAACATTGACTTTTTCACCACGTAAAAGAACAAAAGATTAAAATATATATGATAAATATATAATAGGCTTCGCCTTTTTTTATTTTTTTCAAAAATGTAAAAATAAAGGTCAAAGTCATCAAAAAAGGAGTGAGCGAAAACCACGCTCACATTTTACTTGCAGCGTTCACTTCGTTCACTCGCTAAAAGAAAAGATCTAAACCACTTTTAGGAATTTATTGGATTCCCTCTAATTGCTCATATAAGCTGTTTTAACTGTTTGACTAGCTAAATACTCATATCATGCAATCAAGCGTCTTACAGACGGTCAGGGCAAGCCCTAACAACCCTTAAATGGAAAACCGATACTTTGTTTAACTTGTTTTTTTACAACTTACAACAAGCTATTCAATTCAAAATCAATTTAAACCCACTTAAAAGCTCGTTTAAGCATTCTTAATGCTCCCTTTGAACAAATAGACAGTTTCGAATTAAAGTCGCTTAAATCGAGTTTTAGAACGTTTTAAAATAGAATGATGAAAAACTAAAAAGTTTCAAACGCTGGTCGGCTTGTTTCGTAAAAAAAGAGTGCAATGCGCACTTACACATCACTCTAAAAACGAGTGATGTAATGGCTAAAAATCGTGTATCAGAAGTTGCTTATCGCAACAACAAAATTTCATGATAGTAGCTTCTCTTAAATGAGTGAGTCTTTGTTTCAATTTGTGATACATTTTTCTGATCCATCAAAAACTTCCTCAAAGATAAAATGCCTCAGCGCTCATTCCTCAATCGCCCTTTGTCATTGATTTTGTAATAAGTATTGCGCCCTATTCGGTTACAATCCTCACAACAAAATAGAAAATATAAACCCATAAATACTGCAAGCTATCACATTGTAATACAAATCACTTCGTTCTTGTATTACAATGTTGCTTGAAAAGGGGGAAGTTTCACTTTCCCCTTTTATCCCCTTTGGATTGTGTCGATTTGCTTTACGCAAACGCCACCTACCCATTTTATAAAAATAAAATGGGCAAAAGATCTTTCTTTTTGTCATACAAAAAGAAGAAAAAAAGAGACGATTTTCTTCTTCCGAAATCGTCCCTCTTTTTTCTAAAACCATGGATGAACGAACAAAAAATCTCTCGTATTTTGTTTGTTCATCCACTAAAAATATGCGAACAGTATGGCTTCATTCAATCCTGTTCTTACAAGTCAAAAGCATCGAATCGTCCTCGTACGATTCAACAAAAAAAAGTAGTCGTTTTTGGACGACTACTAAGTTCTAAACATTCATTACCCAAAATCAATTTGGTCTAACATCGTTTCTCGACTAGCTTGATCTAATCCAAGATACGTTAAGGTCATGGCTTCACTTGAATGGTTTAATAAATGCATCACTAAACCAATATTATAGTTTGATTGCGTATAAACACGATACGCACCTGTTTTACGCATGGTATGCGTCCCTAGATAGTTGATTCCTAAAAGATCACCAACACGTGCCATGACCTTATAAAATTGCTTCTCGGTGATGTGACGGTCTGGGTGAGAAGTTGAAGGAAATAACCACTCTGAATTCATGTTTTGTTGGATTAGCCATGCATGATAAAGCATTAAATCTTGTTGGACAGGTTTTAAATATAACGTATTTCCCTTACCTGTTTTTTGATCATGAATAAATGCAGTTTGTTTGACTGTTCCATCAAGATTAAAGACATCTGTTTTCTTTAATTTCATGACATCACTTACTCTTAACAAGGTCGCTTTCCCAACTTGGAAAATTGTATAGTTGCGACGACCAGCACGAAAACTATCAAGTAGTGTATCCTGCACCATTTTTAAGATATTTGAATCTTTGATATTTTTAAAAATTTTTGTACATTTTTGAAGTTAGGTCAAGTAATACTCCAAGAAGTTCATTATGATCACTAATCATATCAAATAATTGGTCTTCTGTTAAAACACCACATTTTACTGGGATTTTTTCAATTTCCATATATTCAAACCATTTTTCACTACCATAAAAATTTCTTAATTCAATATAGTTATTGTAAATTGAGTTAAATTTTTCAACACTATCAATTAAATTAGTTAAGACTGGCATAAAAGTGTCATATTTGTTTTCCATTTGTTGAATCAGCTCTATATCTTTGTTATCCATTTGAGAATCCTCTCTTTTTTAGCAATTATCTCAAAAAGCAATTTTTAATGCAATCATTAGTATTTAATAAAGACCCGAATTGCTAGTTGATTATTTATATTAGGATTAATTGCTACAATCATTTCGATACAGAAAAGAAAAAATGTAAGGATACAGTCACTATTATGGCAATTCCCTCTATTAATTATTTCTGTATTCAGTATTTTTTATGGGCAAGATATTTTTAGTAAAATATGGGAATGCTTATTAGTAATAGCCTTGATTGTAAGTATATATAATGAGTTACGAAGAATAAAAAAATAGACTATATTTTTCAAACTAGAAAGACAAAAAGCACCTTTTGAAAGGCGCTTTTCTAATTCAACCGTTTTCATAAACAATAAGTTCAGTACACTCCCCTTGTTTTAAATAGATTTTTGTTTTAACGCAATTTGAAGTCCAGTTGAAACTCGTGCATATCCGATATTCATTTTTTTCCTTCATTTTAATTTATTGTATCATAACTTAGAAATGTGTATATAAATGAACAAAGAATAAATTACGGGTTTATGAACAATAAAAGTAAATGATTTTAATAATCTTAATAAGAAAAGAAGAGTGTTCAGAAAATGACCATTTTATGAACATTCAAACATTCACTTGAATATAGATGGATGTTCTGATACAATATATTCAAACAAACATTTGAATGTAAAGGAATGATCGTATGAATAATGAAATTTGTGAAATAACTTGTATTCATGAAGACAAAGTTAATCGTGCTAAATCTAAACTAGCAAACTTTGATACTCCGTCAGTAAGTGGTTTCTTTAAAATATTGTCAGATGAAAATCGACTTAAAATTGTACATGCTTTAGTTCATGAAGATGAGCTATGTGTTTGTGATATTGCTAATATCATTGATGCTTCGGTCGCAACAACTTCACACCATCTGAACTCCTTAAAAAAATTGGGAGTAGTTGATAGTCACAAGGATGGTAAGTTAGTCTACTATTTTATTAAAAATATCAAAATCTTAAATCTTATGGAGCTTGGCGTAAATTTTAAAGAAGAGGTGCTAGCATGAGTGAGAAAATGACCGAAAAAACCTATCGAATAGAAGGATTAAGCTGTACAAATTGTGCAGGTAAATTTGAAAAAAATGTAAAGCAGTTGCCAGGAGTTACGAGTGCAACAGTAAACTTTGGTGCAAGTAAGATTTCAGTAGAAGGCCAAACAACAATTGAAGAACTCGAAGAAGCGGGAGCCTTCGAAAATCTTATCATTCGTGATGATCAAGAAAATGATGAACAAGTTAGATCAAAAGAATCTTTTATTAAACGGAATATCGCTTTAATCATCTCTCTTGGTTTTATACTTGTTGCTGTGATTTCCCAACTATCATTGGGCGAAGATCATTTATTAACGAAAGCTCTTTATATATTGGCAATAATAATTGGTGGATTTGATTTATTTAAAGAAGGGTTCTCTGATTTGATCAAATTGGACTTCTCCATGGAATCTTTAATGACTATTGCAATTATTGGGGCCGCATTTATTGGAGAATGGGCCGAAGGTTCTATTGTAGTAATACTATTTGCTATTAGCGAAGCTTTGGAACGATTTTCAATGGATAAAGCAAGACAGTCGATTCGTTCTCTTATGGATATAGCTCCCAAAGAAGCTCTTATCAGGAGAAACAATGTAGAGCAATTAGTCAGTGTCGATAAAATCGATATCGACGATATTATGATCATTAAACCCGGACAAAAAATAGCCATGGATGGGCTTGTTATCAACGGTCATTCTTCAGTAAATCAAGCAGCAATAACAGGAGAATCGGTTCCTGTTGAAAAACAGTTAGATGATGAAGTGTTTGCAGGAACACTAAATGAAGAAGGTGTTCTTGAAGTCAAAGTAACAAAAAAAGTAACGGATACAACGATTGCCAAAATCATTCACTTAGTTGAAGAAGCGCAAGGAGAACGAGCTCCTGCACAAGCCTTTGTAGATAAATTTGCAAAATACTATACGCCATTCATAATTATTATGGCCCTTTTGATAGTGGTTGTTCCTCCTCTATTCTTTGGTGGTGACTGGAATAAATGGCTTTACCAAGGGTTATCCATTTTAGTTGTCGGATGTCCTTGTTCATTAGTGATCTCAACACCTGTTTCAATTGTTTCGGCTATTGGTAATGCAGCAAAAAATGGTGTTTTAGTAAAAGGCGGAGTCTATCTGGAAGAAATTGGTCATTTGAGAGCAATTGCTTTCGATAAGACTGGAACCTTAACAAAAGGAAAGCCTGTCGTAACGGATTTCATTGCAACCAGTTCTGAAACTGATATAAATTATCTATCGATTATTTCATCGTTGGAATCTCTTTCTCAACACCCATTAGCTTCTGCTATTTTAAACGAAGCGGATAAAACTAATGTGGATTACAAGTCAATACAAATCGAGGATTTCCAATCTATCACAGGTAAAGGACTTACAGGTATACATCAAAATATACGTTACTATATTGGGAGCCCTAAACTGTTTTCTGCATCAGTAATCGAAGAAACAGCGGTCAAAGTACAATACAGACAATTTCAAGAACAAGGGAAAACCGCCATGTATTTCGGTACTGACGAACAAATTTTAGGAGTAATTGCTGTCGCGGATGAAGTAAGAGATTCAAGTGCTGCCGTTATTTCTGAACTCCACAAGTTGTCAATTGAACACACTATTATGCTTACTGGTGATAATACTAAAACCGCTGAATCTATTGGTAAGCAATTAGGTGTGACTGAAATAAAAGGAGATCTAATGCCTCAAGAAAAATTAGATTCGATTAAAGCGTTGCGGACAACTTATAATAAAGTAGCAATGGTGGGCGACGGCATTAATGATGCACCAGCATTAGCTGCATCGACGGTTGGTATTGCAATGGGCGGTGCAGGAACAGATACGGCTCTCGAAACTGCTGATGTTGCTCTAATGGGGGACGATTTACAAAAATTACCATTCATTGTTAGACTTAGCCGCCAAACTCTAAAAGTAATTAAGCAAAATATCACCTTCTCATTAGGTATAAAACTATTAGCTCTACTACTAGTCATACCAGGTTGGCTAACACTATGGATTGCTATTGTAGCAGATATGGGAGCAACGCTTTTAGTAACATTAAACGGATTACGATTGATGAAAGTTAAATAACACAACAAATAAAAGAAGGCATGTTTATAAGCGTGCCTTCTTTTTATGATACATTTTTAGTTTTTTTGAACGCTAGTTATGAAGCAAACTATGCGCCATTTAAATATTAAAATGACAAGCAAGGGTTTCATCTGTTATTTTTTTGAAAACAACTTTTTAATTGCTCTCAATTTACGATAAGAAAACAAACAGGGATAAAAATGAACATGATTGCTAGTAAAAGCATGCCTACCATCCCTAATAATCCCTCCATTTTTGGTTCTATTATATCAAAAAAACATAAAAACAACCCCCATTACCTGTCCAATAGATAACGGGGGCTATTTTGATAGCGTTATATAGGGGTTATTATCTAATTATAGTCCCTTAATAAACTTAGTAGCATAACGATAATAAATCCATTATCTTAGTTTACAATCGCTAATTGCTCGATGAAATCATCGGTCAGATCAATTGGATTTAGAATTTTATAAGAAAGTGTTACCATACTTTTATAAGTATCTTCTGAATCCAAGTCAATTTGAATTATTTTACCTATCGCTAAATAGTTTTTATCATTTATCCAGACAATACCATCCCCTACTTTCAATGATACACTCCAATTAATAGCAATTAATTTATCTAAGTTAATATCTGCTGGCTTAGTTATTTTTTCAAAATTTTCAAAGTTATGAATTCTCATCATCCTACTGACTTTGTTATAAGAGTGAATTGTATCAGTCCCTGCAACCGACCAATTAGTTATAAAGTCCATTGGTGCAATTCCTAATTTAAAATCTCCCCCATTAAGTAGGTACTGAAAAGAGATTTGACCTTCTGATTGTGGTTTGAAATTCATTAAATTGGCTGAATCATTCAAAAATTTTATTTTTTCAACACTATTATAGTACCTTTCAATTCTGTCTTGAGCATCAGGTTTTGTTTCCACCTTGATATTTAGAAATAGTTCGTCACGTATAGTTGATATTAATTCAAATAGTCCTTTTTTATTCTCCTGCGAAAACGGTGTATCGAATTTTAATTGACTGATATACTTTCCTTTAAAAAAATCGGGCAGATCAGTAAATGATTCGATATCAATTATGGGAATTATAAATGGACTGTTAGCTTGTTTTTTTATTAATTCTATTTCGTTATATACGCCGGTTGCTGAATCGTTTGTTTTTTTAAATAAGTTTGCGTACAAATACAAATAACAAAGTGAGAACTATCAATACCGTTCTTCATGAATTCATCAAGTTTAGTTCCAGGGTGGTTTTCCAAAACATCAAGATGGACTCGAAACCCCCAGGATTGCAAATAAATTGCTAACCATTGTGAAAAATTTTTAACTTTCTTATCTAGTGGCTCATCTTGTTCCCAAGCATATGAAATGAAAATAGACTTATTCAATATTCCTACACCCCCTTCTGTAATTAATAATCACTTTACAAACATTGTTTGCAGGAATCCTTTTTTCTGCTCTTTCAACAAATCTAACTTACGTTGATGAAGAGCGATAGTTTTGTCGAGTTGTTTGAAGAATGAGCCTATTTTCGTCTGTTCTGCTAGTGTCGGAACATTGATTGGAACTTGACCAATCTCATTCTTGTTAATTTTCTTTGGAAAGGCGATATGCAAAGTCCTCTTCCAAATCTGGTCTTGTACAAATGGTGCATAAATACTTGCCTGCAAGAAATAAGGATTTAACTCCTCAGATTTGAATAGTGCAAGACTAACGTAATAGGCGAGGTCTTCGTCTGTTTCAACGACATTCGCAGTTCCTATATCCCCGATTCGAGTCATCAAGACATCACCTCGTTGTGGTCTTATTTTGAATTCATCTTCAAAAGCCTCACGAGAAATGAACTTATTTGAAGTCAAAGTCTTGATATTCTCAACACTAAGAAACATCACACCATTATCTTGATACTTAGGAGTTTGGTGGGTTCCGTCATAAATATCGGAAACCTCGTTCAACTTACGCACTTCCCAATCGTCAGCAAACCCCGCAAATCGCAATTCAGGAACTTTGGCACCATTTTTAGGGAACATTTTTTGCAAGTAGCCTTTTTTCTGTTCCTTGAGTAGATCTAACTTACGTTGATGGAGAGCGATAGTGTTATCTATTTGTTTGAAGAAGGTGCTGATTAACTTAATCTCGTCATGATTTTTCGGTAAATACATCTGGAAATTTTTAACTTTATCTGCGTTTAGATTAGACTGTGTGCCAGTTGAAATAAGTTTATTCCACTCTGATAATTCATTCGCTTTATTTAAACGTTGATAAACAAGATCTCTAAGGTCATAATCATCAAATATCATGTTGTAGAATGCTTGAGATGTGGCTGCGTCAATGTTCAATATGGCTAATTTACCAACGCTAGCATACATAGCTAAACTTATTGCTCCTTTTGACACAATCCACGCAGCTGAACTATTTAATCCGTCTGATGATATATGTTTTTCCGTGTTATTTATAAATCCATTTGATTTAGTAATATCCGATATACCTAGAAAAGGTATGTCGCCATCATAAAAAGCTTTATTTGTTGATTTAGGTGTTCCGCCTGAGCCACCTTTTATAAACAAGTCACTTAACTTACGCTCTTCCCAATCATCCGTAAAACCTTCAAACCTTAATTGTGGACTCTTTTTACTCATCATGACCGCCTCTCAAAAGAAGACGCATCGATTCAATCAAGGCTTGATTCTCTTCACTTTCTGAAAAATCGTTAATCAAAGATAAGAGCGTTTGATCTTGTTGGACTAATTCTTCATTGATCTTAAGGAGATTGGTATTCACTGCAACCAAATCAACCGGTTCTTCTTCCTCAAAGGTATCGACATAACGAGGGATATTTAAGTTAAAGTCATTTTCTTGGATCTCATCAAAACTTGCAACATGAGCATATCTTTCAATATCTTCTCGCTTTTTGTAGGTAGAAACAATTTTATCAATATGTTCATCCAACAGGACATTTTGATTTTTTTGTTTTTCAAAATCTTGAGAAGCATCGATAAACAAGACATCACGCCGAGAACGGTTTTTCTTCAAAATAATAACCGTTGTCGGAATACTGGTCCCAAAAAAGATATTGGCCGGCAAGCCAATGACCGCATCAATGGCTCCCATTTCTAAAAGGGCCTGACGAATGGTTCCTTCTGCGGCTCCTCTAAAGAGCACGCCATGAGGCAGGACAATCCCCATTGTTCCTGATTCTTTCAAATGGTAAAAACCGTGAAGGAGAAAGGCAAAGTCCGCTTTAGATTTAGGCGCTAATTTTCCAAAACGCTCAAAACGAGGATCAGAGATAAACTTATCTGCCGCTGACCATTTCGCAGAATAAGGAGGATTCATGACCACAGAATCAAACTGATAAGGCTCTTCTGAGGGCCAATCGGCATCTAAAGTATCTCCGTTATTCAGGTTCATGCGTTCTTTATCTACTCCATGAAGAATTAAGTTCATACGTGCTAAGTTAAAGGTCGTCGTATTTAACTCTTGTCCATGATAGTGCACTTGATTTGGATTGATGAGATAGCGACGGATATTAAGCATCAAAGAACCCGACCCCATCGCAGGATCGTAAATATGAAAAGGTGCTCGAGATGCTTGCCCGATCGACGTAATTTCTGACATGATACGTGAAACAGCTTGAGGGGTATAAAACTCTCCTGCTTTTTTACCTGCACCTGCCGCAAACATCCCGATTAAATACTCATAAGCGTCCCCAATCACATCGCCATTGTGTTCAAATAAATCAATCTCATCTAAGGCACGCAAGACCTCAGTAATCGTCACATTACGTTGTTGTGCATTTGAGCCTAATTTTGTGGAGTTTAAATCAATATCCGCAAACAATCCACTGAATTCTTCTCCTTGACGTTCCAACTCATTAAAACCTGCTTGTAAGTCGGTCAAGTTAAATTCATAGTTATCAGCTTTGATGCGGTAGTGATAAAACAATCGATCGGGTTGGATAAAGTAACCTTGTCTGGGTTGGATATTTTCGATTAAATCGTCTTTGTCTTCTTCGTACCACTCCATGAACCCTGCATACAGAGTGGAGCGTTCTGGGAAGGTATCTGTTTTTCCATTTTCTTGTTCATAAACTTCTCTAAGCTGCTTATCAGACAAGTACTTATAGAAAATTAATCCCAGTAAGTAGTTTTTGTACTCACTTGCATCCATCTTCCCACGTAAGATATCCGCAGAAGCCCATAGTTGTTGGTTTAAACTTGTCGCCATTATAATTCTTCCTTCCATTTTTGAAGTTGTTCAAAGTTTTGTTGTAGTCGTTCTTCTAAAACTTTTGTTCTTCTTCTATATTTTTCACCCGTTTTGGCTTCGAACTCTTCTTTACTAAGAGTCATCGAATCCAGTAAATGGGTTAAATAAGGGATCGTTTTCTTATCGCTTTGATATTCGTTCATTGCAGACTGTAAAAAGTCGAAGGATAATCCAAATTCTTCAGCTTCTTTTTGAAGTTGTCTTTGAATTTCATTTTGAATCGAAGTCTCTTTTAATTGAGCCACATCGATCTCTTCAGTAGTATTGACGAGTTGATCTTTCAAGGTGTGATACATCTTTTGGATTTGAGGATCCTTTTGTTGGATTTCTTTTTCAAATTTTTCAACGGCCCCTGCTTCGTTTAATTGGATCGCTTTCAAAAGTTGATTAATATAAAAACTATCCACGACGTCTTTATGTGTCGCATTGAGCTGCGAAGAAAAAGCAATCTCTTGTAAAAGCTTCTCGAAGTCTTCCTCAGGATGCTCCTCATCCTCGATCATTTCTTTAATCTTTATTTTAATATTTTCCGTTTTTCCTTGATATTGTGGCAACTGCTCCACTACTTCTGAAAATTCTTCAAAGTCCTCTTCGTATTGATCATAGCTTCGGAGCGCTTTATAACTCTTTTCTAGCTTTTGATAAGCACTCACTTGCGCAATCATCGTTTTAAGATCATTGGGATTATCCGATAGGTCAGCTTCGCTTTGTTTATAAAGTGTTGAACATTCGATAAATTCTCTTTTAACTTCTTCATATTCTCTTGGAATCAGTTGATCAAAGTTTTGATTTTCATTTGAGAATAGACGAAACGTGTTTCGCACATTTTCTCTCATGGTAAAGGGCTTTCTAAAAGAGACAATCAACCCAGAATCTTTTCCTGTATAAATACGGTTGGTTCTTGAGAACGCTTGAAGGAGCTTTTGATAGTTCATTTCTCGATCAATATATAAGGTTTGAATCGTTGGAGAATCAAAGCCTGTCAATAAACGATCGACAACAATAACAAAATCTAGCCACTGACCATCCGATTGATATTGCTTTTCCTTACGGGCCAACCGTTTATTTATATTTTGATTGTAGAGTTTCTCATCTTGATAAGGAGAAGCATCAAACTGTTTCGCATACTCTTTCATGATCTCTACTAATTCATCGTCTTGTTCATTTTTTTCTAATTGATCCGGATTGGTTGAGAAGGTAATGGCTACTCTTGGGAAATCTTTATCAATCAGTTGATGACGTTCATCAAATTGTCGCCCATTCAAGAGTGTCCCATTATCTTTCATTTCCTTTAAAATCCGGTAAATATGTTTGGCTTGGGCAATCGAGTGAGTGGTAAGAATAGCTGACATCGTAGGAAAACCATTCTTTACCTTGAACTTTTTGACCACACTTCTCCGATTAAAGATTTTTTGTAACATGGTACGAATATGTTCATCTGTTTCATACAGTTCCGTAGGCAATAATTTTTCTTGTTGGAGGACATCGTCTGGCAACTTTCCTTTATTGAGTTGGGTGACAATCACCTCCTGATCCTCTTCTGAAATCAGTGAATGATACTCGACTTGAAAGCCTAACACAGCCCCATCATCCATGGCATTTTTGATTGTATAGGAGTGAAGGAGTGGCCCGTATTGCTGGCTCGTCGTTCTGGCAAAGGTTCCATTTTCTTGCTTTTTATTTTCTTCAAAAATAGGTGTCCCCGTTAATCCAAACCAGGTTGAATTGGGTAATATTTTCTTAATTCGCTTCATTTCCTCATCACTAACCGCACGATGAGCCTCATCAACAATAAAAACAATATGTTCTTTCCGTAGCTTCTCAAATTGATTGGAACCTTTTTCTTCACTCTCTTGTTGAGCGCTTCGCATAGCTGCAGAGAGTTTTTGAATCGTGGTCACTAAAATCGTATTATTATTTTTTGATGAAAGGAGGTTTTGAGCCAACTGTTTTTGATTTTTGATCCCAACAATCAAAGTATTGGCTACCGAATTTCCGGTCGTTTGTCCGGTATGGTATTCCGAGGCAAACTTCGTAAACTCATCCTGCGTTTGAGCATCTAAGTCTGTTCTATCAACAACCATAACCGTACGATCGACACCGATCGCATTTTGAGCTAATAATTTCGTTGCGACAAAACTGGTAATAGTCTTTCCTGAACCTGTCGCATGCCAAATGAATCCTCCTTCATGTTGTGCCGCTTTTTGACGAATCTTACGAATAGCATGAATTTGGTAAGGTCTTAAAGCCATGAGGAATTTTTGATTTTTTTGATCATCGACGAGAATGGTATATTGGCTAATCAATTCATGGGCATCGGGTATCCGCAAAACTGTACGAGTAAAATCAAACAAATCGGAAACCGTTTGATTGTCTTCAGTCCGCCAATTAAATAAAAACTTCTTCATCCGAGCATAGGCTTCAGCGGTATCTTCACTAGGTCTTGCAAAGTATCGGGTATCAACTTTATTGGAGATTACCATGATTTGAGTAGTTGCGTAAATCCCTTTAAAAAATCCATCTTCTGCATAACGCTGAATTTGATAATAAGCTTGCATGAAACCGTCTTTAGCGGACTCTTTTTTGAGCTCAATATGAATGATTGGGAGTCCATTAATCAGCAAGCTCACATCTCCACGATCTACTCTAGAGGAATCTGGGACCACTTGGTGCACTACCTCATAAGAAGAAGTTCCTCCTGAAATATCCTTATTTCTAAAGGCTTCTAAAGTCACTTTTTTCCCATCTTCTCGCTCTAATAAAACTTGAGCCACCCCGTTTTCTCCTCTAAGCCATTGAGAAGCTAAAAAAGGCGTTCCGGTCAAACGTGAAAACTCGACTTTAACTTGCTTAAATTCTTTGTCCGTTAATGGTTGCTCTCCCAATACTGCTAAATTTATTCGGTTCAAATGGCTTCTAAAGTTTTGCCAAAGTGCTTCTTCCGACTTCAAGTCCGGACGATAAGTCCACTGATTTTCTTTCTCACTTAAGATTTGTATGAACTGGTTTTCAATCATTTGTTCCGAATGACTCATTTGATTCCCCTCATTTCCATAGTCCCCACCATTTCCTTGGTTTTTCTTGTTCTTCTATCCTTTTTTGATCTTTGATTTGTTCCTGCAAATTTTCCAACTTCTCTTTAAGAGCGTTCTCTTCATCTTTATATTGATTGTCTAAGTGTTTGAATTCTGTTTCCTGTGAGGGCATTTTGAGAACTTTTAACCTGTCGTTTTCTGCTTTGTATTCCTCTAACAACTTTTTATCTTGTAAGGCTAATCGTTGTTGCTGGTCTAACAATTCATGTAATTTTTCAATTTCTACTCCTCTTTTTACCAATTCGTTTTGTAAAAAAAACACATCTACTGTTGGTGGTTCTTTATCTGCTGTTGGTGCTTGTGTTGGTGGTTTATCTAAATAGTTTTTTATTATTTCCTGTTGTTTAATATTTAAAAATAATCTATTCTTTTTTTAAGTAGTTCTGAATGAATATTGACTACTCGTATGATTTATATATATATGTCTTACTAACGCCTAACTCGTCCGCTAACTCCTTTATTATATCCGATACTTTTTCTAAACTCAATGTTTCGTGTGCTCAACTCGTTCACCGTCTAAAACGTTGTCATGGATCTTACCATTCTTTCGGACAATCTGGACAGTATCACCTTTAATAAAA
>OLSP01002649.1_pt1 | contig 13932 bp, 7 predicted proteins | sample 1672941 | NCBI WGS metagenome assembly OLSP01 (sample SAMEA3136739, study PRJEB25190) | human gut metagenome | reverse complement strand
ATCACTTCTACCACTCCGGAACCTACTGTTCCGTAGCCCATTACTGCTATATTGATCATATATTCCCTCCCTTTAGCCGTTCGCGATCTTCTTCAGGTATGCATTGATAAATGAATCAATATCACCATCCATTACGGCATTTACATTACTGTTTTCCTCATTTGTACGATGATCTTTCACCAGTGTATATGGCTGCATAACATAAGACCTGATCTGATTGCCAAATCCGATATCTTTCACTTCACCCCGGATATCTGATACTTTTTCAGCCTGCTCCTGCTCTTTCATGAGTTGCAGCTTTGCTTTTAACATCTGCATTGCTTTTTCTTTGTTGTGGTGCTGTGACCGTTCATTCTGACACTGTACCACAATTCCGGTTGGCAGATGCGTAATACGTATTGCGGAAGACGTCTTATTTACATGCTGTCCTCCGGCACCACTTGCGCGGTATGTATCAATCTTCAGATCATCATCTGCAATCTCAATATCGATATCATCTTTCAGATCCGGCAGTACATCGCACGATGCAAAAGATGTCTGGCGTTTTCCTGCCGCATTAAACGGTGAAATACGCACCAGCCTGTGGACACCTTTTTCTGATTTCAGATAGCCATAGGCATTGTCTCCAACTACTTCAAATGTAATATTTTTTATTCCGGTAATATCTCCATCCAGATAGTCCAGTACCTGAACCGAAAATCCTTTTGTCTGAAACCACCTGGTATACATACGGTACAGCATGTTCACCCAGTCACATGCCTCCGTTCCGCCTGTTCCGGCATGTAATGTCATAATCGCATTGCAGGAATCATATTCTCCAGATAACAATGTCTCAATTCTGAGTTTTTCAAAATCTTCCTCAAAATGAGCAATATCCTTTTCAATTTCCTTCACCATCGAGCGGTCTTCCTCTTCATCAACCATCTCAATCAGTGTACAGATATCATCATACTCCGAATATAATGCATGGATCACTTTCAAATGTTCCTGAAGATCTTTTAATTCTTTCATGATTTTTTGTGATTCTTCCGGCGCATCCCAGAATCCCGGTTCTTCCATCTTACGTTCTAATTCTTCAATCCTCTGTTTCTTTCCAGGGATGTCAAAGTGAATCCCTCATTTCAGCAAGTGGGCTCTCGTAAGCACTGAGCCGTCCTTTATACTGGTCCAGTTCTACCACACTATCACCTCTTTCTATCTTAAATACATACGATACCGGGACGTTTATTTACGTCCGCAGCACTGTTTATACTTCTTACCGCTTCCACATGGACATGGGTCATTTGGATAGATCTTCTTATTTTCACGCTTCTTCGGTGCACGTACGGCACTTTCATCCTTATTCGTACCGGTTACCTTGGCTACTTCTTCGCGTCCTGCTTTCTGCTCGATCTTCACACGGTATAATGCACGGATCGTATCAGCAGAAATTGCTCTTGTCATCTCATCAAACATCTCATATCCGATCATCTTGTACTCAACCTTCGGATCTCTCTGACCATATGCCTGCAATCCAATACCCTGACGCAGCTGATCCATGTCATCGATGTGATCCATCCATTTATTATCGATAACCTTCAAAAGAACCACTCGCTCCAGTTCACGGATATGCTCCGGTTCCGGGAACTCTGCTTCTTTCTGCTCATACAGCTTCACCGCACGCTCTTTCAGCATATGCTTCAACTTCTTGGCATTCATATCCTTAACTTCTTCCGGTGCAACCGGCTTCATCGGGATCACATTACAGAGGCTTACATTAAAGTTCACCAGATCCCAGTCTTCCGGATCTGCATCTGCAGGAATATCACTGTCTACCAGATTCTCCACATATTCTGTGATCATATGGATGATAGAATCACGCATACTCTCGCCGTCCAGGACCTTCTTTCTCTCAGAGTAGATGATCTCTCTCTGCTCATTCATTACCTGATCATATTCCAACAGGTTCTTACGAATACCAAAGTTGTTATTCTCAATCTTCTCCTGTGCCTTCTCGATTGCACTGGATAACATCTTATGCTCAATCTGTTCGCCATCTTCTACACCAAGTGCATTAAACACGCTCATCAGACGTTCAGAACCAAACAAACGCATCAGATCATCTTCCAGAGAAATGTAGAATCTGGATTCACCCGGATCTCCCTGTCGTCCGGCACGTCCACGGAGCTGATTGTCAATACGTCTGGACTCATGACGCTCTGTACCGATGATCTTAAGACCGCCGGCTTTTCTTGCCGCATCGTCCAGCTTAATATCCGTACCACGACCTGCCATGTTCGTCGCGATCGTTACGGCGCCGTGAACACCTGCATCCGCTACGATCTCTGCTTCCTGCTCGTGATATTTCGCATTCAGAACGTTATGTTTGATTCCTTCTTTTTTCAGCATACCGCTCAAAAGTTCGGACACTTCTATCGTGATCGTTCCGACAAGAACCGGCTGACCTGTAGCATGAGCTCTCTTTACTTCTTCAACGACAGCATGATATTTTTCTGCTTTTGTTTTATATACCGCATCTTCAAGGTCTTTTCTCTGAACCGGTTTGTTTGTCGGGATTTCTATAACGTCCATTCCGTAAATATCACGGAACTCTTTTTCTTCTGTAAGAGCCGTACCTGTCATACCGCTCTTCTTCTCAAATTTATTAAACAAGTTCTGGAATGTGATCGTCGCAAGCGTCTTGCTCTCTCTGCGCACTTTTACGTGTTCCTTCGCCTCAATCGCCTGATGCAGCCCGTCCGAATAACGTCTTCCCGGCATGATACGTCCTGTAAATTCATCGACGATCATAACCTCTCCTTCTGCATTCACAACATAGTCCTGATCTTTAAACATCAGATTATGCGCGCGCAAAGCAAGGATAATATTATGCTGGATCTCCAGATTTTCCGGATCGGCAAGATTTTCAATATGGAAGAATTTCTCTACTTTCTTAACTCCGTCTTCTGTCAGGTTAATTGCCTTTTCCTTTTCATTGACAATAAAATCACCCGTCTCTTCGATATCCTCTCCCATAATCGCATTCATCTTGGAGAATTCTCCGCTTGCCTCGCCACGTTCAAGCTGACGGGCAAGAATATCACACGCTTCATAAAGCTTTGTCGATTTTCCGCTCTGCCCGGAAATAATAAGCGGCGTTCTCGCCTCGTCGATCAAAACAGAGTCAACCTCATCGATGATCGCAAAATTCAGACCTCTTTGTACGAGCTGTTCTTTATATATGACCATGTTGTCACGCAGATAGTCAAATCCGAGTTCATTATTCGTTACATAAGTAATATCGCAGTCATATGCCGCACGGCGCTCTTTATTGTCCATTCCGTTTAAAATAACACCGACTGTCAATCCAAGAAATTCATGTACTTTTCCCATCCATTCAGCGTCACGTTTTGCCAGATAATCATTGACCGTAACGATATGGACGCCTTTTCCTGAAAGTGCGTTCAGATAAGCCGGAAGTGTAGACACAAGCGTCTTACCTTCACCTGTACGCATCTCGGCAATACGACCCTGGTGCAGAATAATACCACCGATAAGCTGTACTCTGTAATGACGCATACCGATACTTCTCCATGCTGCCTCTCTTACAACGGCATAAGCCTCAGGAAGAATGTCGTCAAGCGTCTCTCCTTCATTCAGTCTGTCCTTAAACTCCTTTGTTTTTCCTTTCAGTTCCTCATCTGACAGCGCCTCCATCGCAGGAGCAAGAGCTTCGATCCGGTCTACGATCGGATAAATTCTTTTCAGCTCATTATGGCTGTGGGTTCCGAAAATCTTTTCTATAATACCCATATTCTGTAATTAACTCCTTATATAAATTTAGCATCGGTAATAGCTCCGATGCCACCACTATTCTTCATTTTAACACTAACCAAAGCGTAATTCAATACTCAAAAATTGTTTTGACAACCATACGCGCACCGCCTTTTACGCACAAAAACGATACTCTTATATCGGAAATAATGATCCCATTCAGAATCATTCAATCACCGGAAGTACCAAAAGGCACATTCCGGGAGTGCAAGCGGTCGCCAAGGTCACGGGCAAGCCCGGACTTTGGCTTATCGCCATTGCAAAAAGCACAGAACCCATTCCAAAGGCTCTGTGCTTTTCTCATTCATCCGCACACAATATTTGATTATCCTGTGCTGATTTTTTTATGCATTGCTCTATGCTCTTTTTCTTCTTCTGAAAATAACAACTGCGGAAGCTACCAGCATGAACGCCCAGAACATGATCGGTGTCTGATCGCCTGTCTGAACTGCCTGACCTTTCTGTGAATCCGGATTTTTATCCTCATCTTCCTTAACGTCATCTTTTTTCACAAGCAGTTTCTCTGCATCTTTTAACGCTTTTAACATATCTTCAACGTCTTTTGCCGTCGCTTTCTTGTCTTCCAATACCGCTTTTGCTTTTTCCAAAACGTCTTTATATGCTTTCACTGACGCATCCGTATATCCGCTTAAGTCTTTCTTTTCAGCCGCTTTGATCGCTTCTTTCAATGCTTCTAACTGCTCTTTGCTCGGCTTTTTGTCTTCTTCCTGCGGATTGTCTTTCTCTACGAGAAGCTTGTCTGCATCTTTTAATGTTTTCAGCATATCTTCAACCTCTGTTGCCGTTGCTTCTTTATCTGACAACATTGTTTTTGCTTTTTCCACAACATCTTTATATGCTTCGACAGACGCATCCGTATATCCGCTTAAATCTTTCTTTTCAGCCGCTTTGATCGCTTTCTTTAATTCCTCTAACTTTTCTTTGCTCGGCTTCATTTCCAAATCAACGGCAGCTTTCTGCAGTTTAGCCAAAGCGTCGTCTACCTCTTTTTGTGCCGCCTTCTCATCTTTAAGAACTTCCTGCGCTTTATCATATGCCGCCTTAAAAGCATTCCATGTCGAAGGAGTATACTCTTCTTCTTTATCTGCGTATTTCTTTGCGAAATCTACATAACTCTGAAGCGCAGTCTTATCCACTTTATCCGGACTCGGTTTTGCAGTCAGTCCGCTGATCGCAGTTTCAAGATCCGTCTTCGCCTGATCTACTTCTGTCTGTGAAGCATCCGCGTTTTTAAGTACCGTTTCAGCCGCTGTCAGCGCTTGCGTATACTTCGCTGCGGATTCTTCCGTATATCCCGAAAGATCCCCGTACGCTTTTTTCGCCTCATCAACCGAAGCCTGCAGTTTTGTGAAATCTGCACGTTTTACAAGTCCGTTTACCGCTGTCTCAAGCGCTGTGCGAGCCGCCTCGATATCCGCATCAAGCGCATTTTCATTTTTCAAGACTTCATTTGCCGCATCCAATGCGCTCTTAAACGGCTGCCATGTGGACGGAGTATAGTCTTTTTCAGTCTTATCGCTCACTGCATCGACCAATACTTTCAGGCTTGTCGTGTCACCTATAAAGTCAAGCATATGTACGATTTCAAGCAATTCTGTGTACGCTTCGTCAACCTGCTCCTGTGACGCTTTTTCATTATCTTTCACCTGAACTGCTTTCGCAAGCGCTGCATCTAACGCTTTTTTCACTTCAGGAACGACATGTTCATATTCCGGTTTTTCTTTCGCGCTCTGTGCGTATCCGATCAAAAATTCAAGGAACTGCTTATTTACCTGTTCCGGCTGCGGTTCTTCTTTTTTCGGAGCCATTATACGGATTTCTGCCGCAGATGCAAAGTTCTTTCCTGCCTGATCTGACAATGTTCTCACTGCATATAATCTAACGTTTGTCGCCTCTGTCTGATCAAACTGAGCCCATTTCCATCCTGAATCATTTGTCCATGTTCCTGTCGCCACTTCATGATAAGACTGTCCGTTATCATTGCTTACCTCAATACGGTATTCAACGATCACACCGTTCACCGCGCCGTTTCTTGGAAGTATACGCAGTCCGTTGACAGTCTTGCTCTCTCCCAGGGCAATATCGATCCACAGATTATTCTGGTCGTCGCCTTCATATTTACTGTGCCAAAGCGTTGACACGTCTTTATCCAGAACATATGATGCAGGTCCTTCTTTCCCTGTCTGCGGCTGCGCGCTTCCTGCCGTAGCAGTCATCCCTTCTGTCGGAAGGTCAAACTCATCATTTGCCGCCGGATTTTTTACAGAGTAGTTTTCTAAAATTTCTGCTCCGAGTGTTTTCAGATCCTGCGGTGTCGCAGTTGTCGGATACTCTTTATTGCTGCGTACCCATTCCCATTCCCACTCAAACCAGTCGATATTACTCTCATAATCCGTTCCCGAAAGCTCGTTTGTTCTTGCTGTGATCCAGCGCTGCCATCTTGCTTTATAGAAATCACCGATCAAGCCTGACCACTGACGGTTAGAGTAATCTTTCAGACCGCCTTTTTCCGCCTGATTTTTCGATCCCCATGTAGTAACGAGCGCTTTTGCATTGAACTCATACAGTTCTTTTGTAAAGTCATCCGCATTATTTGCAAGCGCTTTTGCCTGCTCTACCCATCTTCCGAGAAGGAAGTATTCGCTTGTTCCCGTTACTTTTTCCATGTCTTCGATCACTGACATGAATTTTTCCGAATATGTTTTAAAGCTGTCCAGATCTTTTGCGCTGAACGCTGCAGACATACCTTTTTGATATTCCTGAGCGCTGTTGGAAAGTACCTGCTGCAAAACATTTGCCAGATCGTACTGATATCCTGCGCTGTCTTTCAGCTTATCATAATCAGCTAACAGAAGCGCTGCCGCTTCTTCAAGATCGCCTTTTTCATAGCTGATCACCGCGTTGCCCCATGTAGAAGCCGCCCCGATCGTAAGATTCGGTCTTGCATTTACAACTGACTCCGGCGCACCCTGTCCAAGGCCGTTTAAGCTCGCCTTATATACTGTTTCTTTCAAAATATCCCATGCCTGATTTGCCGACTCACTCTCTGCTCCGTATCTTCTCGTCGCATAATCATCAAGCCATGTGTCAAGATCGATCACTTCCATCTTCTGTGACGCATCATCCTGCCAGATCGTCTCGAACAAGAAATCATACAATACCGGGTTATTTACACTCGCCTCAGGAGTGATTCCGATTCCCGCGATATATTTCGTCTCATTAAATACTTTCGGAATATTATTTGCAAGGTTGTCAAGATGTCCGTGCAGTCCGAGACGTCCTCCGAAGTTATTCAGCATACAGAACAGCCACGGAGTCTTGTCAAATTCTTCCTCGTCTCCATATGCTTCCGCGCCGGGACGTCCTTCATCATAATGCGGGTCTTTCTCTGCGTACAAGTCAAGAATCAGCGCATGATCTGTTCCCTTTTCCACTCTGTCAAGACCGTTTAACAATGCAGTTGTCGGATTACCCTGCCATGACTGGATGATCCAAACCGCATCTTTGTCTGCCGTGATCATTTCAGTTAATACTTTTTCCGAAATGTCGGACGCATTCATACCGCCTGTAATGCCGCCTTCGTGGAACGGGTCTGTCGCATAATAGTTGCTTACGTCTCCGTAAACTTCTTTCTGACACTGATAGAATTTCTTCGCATATTTTTCAAATGTAGAAGAAGTTGTCTTTAACATCGTCGGACGCTGGAAGGAACACCACTCGCCCTGCTCGATCACTTCTGCATTTTTGTCATAATCGTGAATATTTGTCGGAACCATTCCGCTGTAACCTTGCAGTACAGGCTGCATTCCGAGTTTTCTCATAATAAGCTGATTCTTTCTTGCCAGCTCTGTTCTCTCTTCAAACCACGAGTCATGCACCGGGCCTCCGAAACCGGAAAGGTTCGCCATATATGCCCACGCATAATATGCAGGTCCTGCAATAAAGTCTTTAATATCTTCGTGAGAATATCCAAGTTCTCCTAAAAATCTTCTCCATACTTCTTCCTGCGCTGTCGCGTCAAGAACGACGTTCACGCCGTTTAACGCCAGCCAGTCTAACTCGTCACGCCATTCCTGCTCTCCCCAGAACGCCATAGAATAAGAAAGCGTACAGTAGTTATAAGAGTAGCGGACTTCCGCCTTCGTCTCTTTAAATACTTTTTCTGTCACAACAGGTTTATTTTCCGGCATATCTGCCTGATCTCCCACTTGTGAAAGATTTACCTGACAGAAATATTTCAGATAATGGTTCAGTCCTGTCGCAAGAGAAACACCGTCGTTTCCTTTGATTTTCACCTGATCTCCATCCATGGAAAGTTCAAAGTAATCATAACCGTTCTTTTTCGGATTCTCCGCAAGTTCAAGCTTAAACCAGTCTTTGTAAGCTTTTCCGAGTCTTCTTTCGATAATACCGTAAACTTCGTTTTTCGTATCATTTTCTGTAATCTCTACATTATATTCTGACTCTTCATATTTTACTGTATTGATCTCAGGTCTTTTCTGAACTTCTGACTTGCTCTCTTTTCCTGTCACACGGACTTCGTTCAGTACAGCCGCCGTAGACGCGGAATTATATTCCATATAAACGCGGACGATTCTCGCTTCTTTTCCTTCCGCCTGGTAAACTTCTCCCTTTTCAGCATCACAGGAATCTTTTGATGTCTTCTCTGCCAGTTTATCAAAATCTCTTCCGTCCATACTTGTATAGATCGTATACTGAGAATATCCATTCTCCGGTGTATATACTTCTACCGTATCAAGGTTATAATTTTTCTCCAGATCAATATCTACATAAGACGGATAATATGCGCCGGTCCACTGTGTCTTTTTGCTTCCGTCCGTAATATTTTTCGCCGTATTTTTTCCAGACGGCGTATGTACCGGTTTCTTAAATGCGATACTGCCTGTATCCTGTACTTCGATCTCGCTTCCGTACACCTCAAACTCTGCCACTGCCGGCCATCCGTTCTGCGTTCCGCCCTGTGTCTTACAAGAATGCATAACAATCTTCACTTCTGAATACTGCGCGGCATTAAACTTATAAACCTGCGCATAATTATCTGTACGGTTTGCCTTCTGGTGATCTGCAATCTTCGTATAATCGCTGTCTCCTGCTTTCTTCGCCAGGATGCTGTACTCGAACGCGAAATCAACACTGTCCGTATCTCCCACATGCTCAAAAGCAATGCGGAACGCATCCATCGTTCTTGCCTCGTCAAAATTCAAAGCGATGTACTTCTCTGAAGTCTGCGCTTCATTGTGGAACTTATACAATGTTTTGTCGTTTCCGTCAACAAGGTTTGCTGATCCTTCAGATTGATTTTCGTTTCCGTCTGTTGTGATCTTCGCCTGATTTGCAATGTTATTGTAATCAGACACTTTTTCTTCCTGCTCTTCAAACACTTCCACTTCCTGAACCGACGGCCAGAACGCGCCCTGACTTCCATCAGAATTCTGCGGATCGGAAAGCGTTACATAAATATGCGTTGCCGACTTCGGCACGTCCGCTGTAAACTCTTCTTTTGAATCTACCGTCATTCTCTTGCTTCCGAAATCAATCAAATCCGTTGTAATGCCGTTCTGTGCATACTGAACTGTCACAAGCGCCGTTCTTCCTGTACTGTTATCCCCGTCTTCGCCAAGTTCTACAGCCACTTTTGAAATACTGCGTCCTTTATCCAACTGGATCACAGCCGTTGCAGGCCACGTTCCTTGTGTCTGCCAGCTTGTTTTCGGATCACCGTCATTGATGTTTCCGATTACATAACTTCCATTCTCACCGTTCTGCGTACTTACCGTACCGTTAACGGCAACATTGACAAGCGTTGTCTTCGCCTCTGCTTTTTGCGGAGCTATGCCCGCAAATGCGCTAATAACCATGCAGGAAGCAAGAATCGATGATACGATCTTTCTAATCTTCTTTTGCATTCTTCCACTCCTTTATCATAATATCAGACCGAAGCAGCATATCTGTTTTCTATATCATGGCATATCTCTATACAAGACGCCACGCCGAATACAGGCAGAAAAAAAGATCGGATATTTTCCGGCATAATGCATAGAAAATATCTGATCCACCCGCTCAAAGCTGCCATCTATGTCTTTGCTCTTTATCAGAATAGCAAATTTTCTCAAAAATGTCAATTTATACATTTGTATTGCTTGTTGTACATTTGCGCCGCTTATATCATGCTCTTTTCTATCTATTAATACCAAACAGACCTTTTAAAATATACCATTTTTTCTCAAATAGTCACCTGTTATGCATCTTTTCATCAGTTATATTTGTTCACAATTTTTCTATATGAAACAGTTCCTCCGAAAAGATCGAGGGCGCTTCCTATCGTAAAGTCAAGTTGTCCGCCGCCCAAACTCCGAAACCGTTCCAAATCGTCTTCCGAACTGATTCCTCCGGCGTATGTAATCGGAATTTTTCCCCATTGCCCAAGCATATGTACAAGTTGTTCTTCCATTCCCGATCGTTTTCCCTCTACATCAACGCCGTGGATCAAAAACTCATCACAATAAGAAGATAATTCCTCAAGAACAGCGGCGTTCAAACGTAGATTCGTATATTTTTGCCAACGATCTGTAACTACATAATAATCTTCACCTTGTTTTCGGCAGCTCAAATCGAGCACGATATGCTCTTTTCCTACGGCATGAACAAGCTTCTTTAGATTTTCTCTGCAAAATTCTCCTCCGCGAAACACATACGATGTGACGATCACATGGCTCGCTCCGCATTCTATATATTCATATGCATTCTCGTCTGTAATCCCTCCTCCTATCTGCAGTCCTTTCGGATAAACACGAAGAGCCTCTTTCGCCTGTTGTTTTGTCTGTTCATAATATTCTGACTGCCGGCTGTTTAAAAGAATAATATGACCTCCTCTCAGACAATCTTCCTTATACATATTCGCATAAAATGCGGCGTTTAAATCAGATGCGAAATTCGTCTTTGCCATGTTCCCCTCATCTTTTAAACTTCCACCGACAATCTGTTTTACTTTTCCGTTATGAATATCAATGCACGGTCTGAATTTCATCTGCCCTTCTCCTTATGTATTGTTTACACTATTACAAGATCGACCGCAGACATAAAGTTCCTTCTCTCTGCGGTCGAATCAATCCCGATTATTTTATAACTGTTCTTATCATGCGACAAAAAACTATCTCATAGAGTCATCGGCATTTCCTGTTGCATCTCCCTGATCTGTATTTTTCATACGGTCGCCTTCTTTTTTCGCTCCGTTTTCATCAGTCAGATCATCCGCCGCATTGTCAACACCGTCTGTGACATCGTCTGTCACATCGTCAATTCCGTCTGTGACATCATCTGTTACGTCATCAACTCCCTGAGTCACATCATTTACCGCATCATCAAGAATACCGTCTCCTTTTTTATCTGACTTGTCCGACGCATCGTTGCGATCGTTGTCTCTGTCTTTATCCGTTGTCGTCTGATCCGCCGCATTATCTGTTTTATCTTTGCCCGCACATGCTGTCATGCCAAACAAAGTGAACACACAGAGCGTCAGCAAAATGAGTTGTTTCATTTTTTTCATAAGAATATCTCCCTTTCCATAAATATTGTTGTAGTTCTAATATCTGCAATATTTTCAATATTTATACATTCGGGATTTTTTCTTTTTGCTACAGAGCCTTTTTCCTCAGTTTTTCCATCGCTTTTGATTCAATCTGACGCACACGCTCTCTTGTTATACCAAGACTTTCACCGATTTCTTCTAATGTATATGTGCGGTCTTTCCCCAATCCAAACCGAAGGCTGATCACTTCTTTCTCTCTGTCGTTCAAAGTTTCAAGAAGTTCTTGTACTTCTTCTTTCCTGACAAGAACGTCCATCGCATCTTCCGGCGTCGTCTCAGATCTGTCTTCTACAAAATCTCCAAGACTGTCCTCGCCATCTTCCCCTACCGGAGTTTCCAAAGATACCGGATTTCGAATATAAGAAAGAATATTTTTCACTTCCTCTTCTGTCCGGTCGCCAAGCTTCTTTGCAATCTCCCCCGGTTCTGCTTCTCTTCCGAATTCCTGCTGCAGTTCTTTTGCTGCTTTTTGCACCCGTTTTATATTTTCCGCAACGTGAACCGGAACTCGAATTTCTCTTGACTGCTGATCGATGGCTCTTGTAATTGCCTCTTTGATCCACCATGACGCGTAAGTTGAAAAACGGTTATCTTTCGTATAGTCATACTTTTCGGCAGCATGCATCAATCCGATATTTCCTTCCTGAATCAGATCCATTAACGGCAAACCTCTTCCCGTATAATGTTTTGCGATAGAAACGACGAGACGAAGATTCCCTTCTTCCAGTCTCGCTCTTGCGGATTCGTCTCCGTCTGAGATTCTTCTGCCCAATTCTTTTTCTTCCGTCTCGTCCAACAGAGGAATCTCCCCTATCTCATTCAAATAGATCCGAAGCGGTTCTGACTCCTGAATTTCTTCTTTTCCCATACAAACCTCACTTTTATTTATCTGTTTTATATTCTCTTTATGTTCTGTTATATATCCGATACCTGCTATCGTTTTTCTCTGAGCTCACCGTTTCTGTATGCGACAAGCAGTCGTTCAAGATCTTTTACCTGACGTTTGAGTTCCTCACCGATATCCGTATCTCCGACTAAAAGCCTCTCCCTGACTCTTTTCACTATCATCGTTTCGGAATGGATATCTTTTTCCTTTGCGATCGCCGACTCTGTAGATTCAAACGGCTCGTGCGCAACAAGCAGAAGTCCATATGAATTAAAGATCAAAGTATAACCTGCAATTCCGGTTTCTTTCTGATACGCTTTGGAAAATCCGCCGTCGATCACAAGCACTTTCCCGCCGCATTTCACGGGATTTTCCCCGTCTTTTCGTTTCACCGGAACATGTCCGTTGACAATATGAGACACCGCCGGGTCTAACCCAAACTCTTCCAATATCTGATTGATAACTTTTTCATTTTCAAGCAGGGAGTAATACGGATTCTTTTTCTCTATGTGAGTTTCCGCATCTTGCAGAAAATACCGTTCAAAAGTTGCCATCTTATCTTTTCCGAAAAGCGGAGAATCAGGATGCAGCCATATATACCACATGATGTCCTTTCCATCCTGCCTTTCATTCTCATCAAGAGCAAAAAAGCCTTTTCTCACATAAGAATCCAGAACATCATAAAGTTCTTTTCCACCGTAAGACTTGCCGAAAAGCCGAATTTCTTTCAATTTTCCGTCTTCTGTGAGCGGAACACATCCGTGATAGAGAAGATTATCATTGTAAACTTTATACAAACTTCCCTTGTTCAGCAAAAACCTCATATGCCTTTGAAGCTTCTCACAGTGCAGAAACGCCTTTTCAAGCCGCTTCATGATCTCCTCTTCCTCTTGAGTAAAAGCGTACGGATCTTTCGGATCGACTGTAGGAAACGCCGTATCCAAAAGCGGATATTTCTTTCCGTCCAGTTCAATCGTACCTTTTTCAAAATCAATTCTGTGCAAAAGCGCCCTGTTTTCTAAATGAAATGCTTTCTGCCGACGGATGATCTGCCCTTCCACTTTAAATTGAATGATGGAGATTGCTTTATGAATCCTCATATTCATTTGCATCTCATCAGGATCTATCCCTTCAACCGCTTTTAACCGAAAACAAATACACGGATCATCCCCGTAAATCCGAAGGGCAAATGCTGCCAGAGGAAGAAGATTGATCCCATATCCATCCTCCAAAATATCGAGATTTCCGTAACGTGCACAGATGCGGATCACATTCGCAATACAGCCCCATTGTCCCGCAGCCGCTCCCATCCAAAGTATATCATGATTTCCCCACTGAATATCGACAGAGTGATAAGACATCAGTTTATCCATAATAATATGAGGACCGGGACCTCTGTCATAAATATCGCCGACAATATGCAGATGATCTACAACGAGCCTTTGGATCAACTCTGAAATTGCCTCGATAAAATCTTCTGCTCTTCCGATCCGTATAATCGTTGAAATAATCTCATTATAATATGATTCCTTATCATGTACCTCCGCTTTCTCCGTGATCAGTTCCTCGATCACATAAGCATAATCTGCCGGCAGTGCCTTGC
>OLSP01002644.1_pt1 | contig 13948 bp, 7 predicted proteins | sample 1672941 | NCBI WGS metagenome assembly OLSP01 (sample SAMEA3136739, study PRJEB25190) | human gut metagenome | reverse complement strand
AACCTTGACAGCCTGAGCCATGTTTGCACCGAGAGCGATCTGTGCTACATATACATAACCGTAGCTCATAGCGATCTCTGCAAGGCTCTTCTTGCCAACTTCCTTACCGGAAGCTGCGAACTGGCAAACCTCACCGATGTTGGAAGCCTTGGAAGCCTGACCACCTGTATTGGAGTACATCTCGGTATCGAATACCATAACGTTTACGTTCTCACCGGAAGCAAGTACGTGATCCAGACCGCCGAATCCGATATCGTATGCCCAACCGTCACCACCGAAGATCCATACGGACTTCTTAGCGAGGTAATCTTTCTTCTCAACTGCAGCCTTTGCATCCGGGCATCCGGCTGCTGCTGCCTTCTCTAACTCTGCTACAAGAGCTGCTGCTGCAGGAGTATTTGCCTTTGTATCGTTCTTTGTCTCAACGAACTTGTCAAATGCTGCCTTTAACTCAGCGCTTGCCTTGTCAGATGTTGCGCACTTCTCTGCAGAAGCGATTGCCTGCTCACGAAGTACCTTCTGACCGATTTCCATACCAAGACCATGCTCAGCGTTATCCTCGAATAAGGAGTTTGCCCATGCCGGTCCCTTCTTGGAATCTTTGTTTACCGTATATGGTGATGTAGCTGCCGGACCACCCCAGATAGAGGAACATCCGGTTGCGTTACTGATGTACATATGCTCACCGAACAGCTGTGTGATCAGACGAGCGTAAGATGTCTCAGCACATCCTGCACAGGAACCAGAGAACTCAAGCAGCGGCTGGTTGAACTGGGATCCCTTTACAGTGTTGTCTGCCGGCATGCCAGGCTTCTTGCCTACGTTTGCTACCAGGTAATCGAATACCGGCTGCTCTTCTGCCTGAGACTCCTGCGGAACCATCTCGATTGCGCCTACCGGGCAGACAGTGATACACTCACCGCATCCCATACAGTCTAACGGAGATACACTCATGGTGTACTTGTACTCGCTTGCCTTCGGCTTTGTATCTGCAAGCTTGATGTTGGAAGGAGCTGCCTTCACCTCATCCTCGCTCAGCATGAACGGACGAATGGTTGCATGAGAACATACAAATGCACACTGATTACACTGGATACACTTCTCAGCATTCCATGTCGGAACGGTTACGGCTGTACCACGCTTCTCATATGCAGCAGCGCCAAGCTCGAACTGTCCGTCCGGGTTCTCCTTGAATGCGGATACCGGAAGGGAATCGCCATCCATTAAGGAGATCGGCTCCATTAAGTCTCTTACCATCTTAACAGTCTTCGGAAGACCCTTAAGCTCTGCAGGAGCTGCGTCTGCCTCCGGATTCTTCCAGGAAGCCGGAACCTCTACCTTATGTACTGCGTCTACACCGGCATCAATTGCCTTGTAGTTCATCTCTACAACTGCGTCGCCCTTCTTACCGTAGGACTTCTTAGCTGCAGCTTTCATGAACTCTACTGCCTGATCGATCGGCATAACGTTTGCAAGTTTGAAGAATGCAGACTGTAAGATCGTGTTGGTACGCTTGCCCATACCGATCTCGATTGCCTTGTCGATTGCGTTGATTGTATATAACTGAATGTTGTTCTCTGCGATGTACTTCTTCGCATCTGCATTCAGATGATGAGCTAACTCTTCATCAGACCACTGGCAGTTGATCATGAATACTCCGCCCGGCTTAACGTCCTGAACCATCTTGAATCCCTTGGTTACATAAGACGGGTTATGACATGCAACGAAGTCTGCCTGGTTGATGTAGTACGGGCTTCTGATTGGCTTGTCACCGAATCTTAAGTGGGAAATGGTAACACCACCGGTCTTCTTGGAGTCATACTGGAAGTATGCCTGGATGTACTTGTCTGTGTGGTCACCGATGATCTTGGTGGAGTTCTTGTTCGCACCAACAGTACCATCACCGCCGAGACCCCAGAACTTACACTCTACAGTACCTTCTGCAGATGTGATCGGAGCCGGCTTAACCTCTGGTAAGCTTAAGTTCGTAACATCATCTACGATACCGATTGTGAAACGAGCCTTCGGAGCATCTTTCTCCAGCTCTTTGTATACAGCGAATACACTTGAAGGAGGTGTATCCTTGGAACCTAATCCGTAACGTCCGCCTGTCAGGACAACAGTGTCGAGACCAGCCTCACGGAGTGTGGTTGCAACATCAAGGTATAACGGATCACCAAGTGCGCCCGGCTCCTTTGTTCTGTCAAGAACAGCAACCTTCTTAGCTGTCTTAGGAAGAGCCTTTAAAAATGCCTCGGATACCCACGGACGATACAGACGAACCTTTACAAGTCCGACCTTCTCACCCTTAGCGGTTAAGTAGTCGATTACCTCTTCAGCTACGTCGTTGATGGAACCCATAGCTACGATAACGCGCTCTGCGTCCGGTGCTCCGTAGTAGTTGAACAGATCATAGTTTGTGCCAAGCTTCTCGTTGACTTTCTTCATGTACTTCTCAACGATTGCCGGGAGTTCATTGTAAGCTGTGTTGCAAGCCTCACGATGCTGGAAGAAAACATCTCCGTTCTCGTGGGAACCACGCATAGCCGGATGCTCCGGATTCAGTGCATGTGCACGGAACTCTGCAACTGCATCCATGTTGCACATCTCTTTGAGATCTGCATAATCCCACTTCTCGATCTTCTGGATCTCATGGGAAGTACGGAATCCGTCGAAGAAGTTGATGAACGGAACCTTACCCTCGATTGTAGCAAGATGAGCTACCGGGCTTAAGTCCATAACTTCCTGCGGGTTGGTCTCGCACAGCATAGCGAAACCGGTCTGACGACAGGCGTAAACATCGCTGTGATCACCAAAAATATTTAAAGACTGGGTAGCTACGGTACGCGCGGATACGTCGAATACACAAGGAAGCTGCTCGCCTGCGATTTTGTACATGTTCGGGATCATAAGTAACAGACCCTGGGATGCTGTAAAGGTTGTGGTCAGCGCACCTGCTGCAAGGGAACCGTGTACGGCACCTGCTGCACCTGCCTCAGACTCCATCTCTACGACTTTGACCTGATTGCCAAAAATATTCTCCTGTCCTGCTGCAGACCACTGATCTACGGTATCTGCCATCGGGCTGGAAGGTGTAATTGGGTAAATAGCTGCAACATCTGTAAACGCATAAGCTACGTGAGCTGCCGCTGTATTACCGTCCATTGACTGTTTTGCTCTGGACATTATTATTCCTCCTTAAATTAAAATAGAGTGTCATATTCCGACTTAAGACTAATTTTAGCATTTAATTTGTCGATTGTAAAGGTTTCAGACTGTACGAAAACGTGTGCAATCTACTTTTGTCATGTTCTGTTTGTCCCCGGTCAGATATACTTTTTTTCAAACTCCTCCAGGGGCAGCGGGCGGTCAAAATAATAGCCCTGACCGTAGTTAAAACCGCACTCCATCAAAAACGTCCGCTGCTGCTCCTCCTCAATTCCCTCAAAAATCACCTCCTCCTTTGCCGACTGGATGAACTGCCCCATCTGATAGACAAAAGCACTCTGTCCGTTCTGGTGGATTTTGTCGGTAAAGCTCTTGTCGATCTTCACTACATTCGCCGGGATTTCCAACAGCACGCTCAGCGACGAGTAGCCGGTTCCGAAATCATCGATGGCGATGCGGTAGCCGAGTTTGCCAAGTCTGGTAAGACACGCCTTTAAGCTGTCTAACTTCTCCACAATCACACTCTCCGTCACCTCGATCTCTATGTAGCACGGATCAATCCCGTACCGCTGCAGGGTATTCTGCAGGCGCTCGATAAAATCATCGCCGCCGTTCTCAAAATTTCTCCTGGAAAAATTGGTGGAGATCGTAAACAGCTCTCTTCCGGAATCCCTCCAGCGGCGCATTGCCCGAAGCAGCTGTTCCAGAATATAAAAATCCAGATCCACGATATAGCCTATATTTTCCAGTGCAGGGATAAACCGTGCGGGAGACAGAATCTCGCCGGATTCCAGACGCCAGCGTGCAAGCGCCTCGGCGCCGTAGACCCGCTCCTCGCGGAGCAGAAACTTCGGCTGTAAATATACCTCGAACTCGCCCCGCTGCAGTGCCGCGTAAAATCTTCCGGTAATCCGGATTCCCTCATCGCGTTTTTTCCTCATATCCTCCCGGTAAACGACCGCTCCCGCATTCTGCTCCTTGGCAAGCTTTCGTGCCAGATTGGCTCCCTCCAGTATCTTCTCAAACGTCTCTTCCCCGTCATCGATAAAGCAGATTCCGGCCGAAAGCTGCATGGCTCCCGCCGGATAGCGGATCTTTAACTGTTCGCCAAACATCTGATCCTCTCTCTCCACAAGCCCCAGAATGTTCTTTTTGTCCGTTCCTCTGACCAGCTCAATGAAATAATCCGAATACATTCTGCAGGCCTCCACGACATGGGACTCGCTGCGGATTAACGCTGCAAGCTCCTGCAGAATACTGTCGCCGGCCTCCTGTCCATAATTTTCATTTACATAGGCAAAGTTGTTCACGTCCAGATTTACCAGCGCGTACACCATGTTCTCATCCTGCGCAAGCCCACCGCTCTTTAATTTTTTCCGGATCAGCCTGCGGAATGTGTCCAGATTATACAGTTCCGTCAGCATATCCTGATTCTGCAGATGCCGTATCTCTGCCTGGTCATCGCTCTGCCTGCTGCGAAGGGAGACAAATACAGCAACCACCCGCGCGAGTTCACTGAGCATCCCTGCTTCCTCTTTGGAAAATCCCTCTGCACTGCTGCTTCCCACACACAGGCAGCCACTTCTGTTACCGGAAAATTCAAACTTTACATTTCCACAGTTTTTGATGGAAGTTCCATGATATTTCTCCGCCCCCAACTGGGGAACCTCCGTTAATATATCTTCCGTTGGCGTCGAGACAAAACGCCCGATTTCCGCCTCCCGGAACACTGTAACCGATTGTGGGAAAACCTGTTGTTCCACCCGGCTGCCATCCCGGTTCCAGTAATTCATCAGCACCATTTCCTGCTGTTCTTCCCGGTACTCAAACACCATGGCAAAGCCCAGCCCGTATTTTTTCCCAATCTGTTCGATCAATACGTTTAATGATCCGTTGATATCTTTCGCATGCGAGAGAAGGCTGAACGCAAAATTCAGGAACTCTTTATCCACCTTCTGCCCGCTTTCCGGAGCATATTCGATCCTGTCGCGCCTGCGCTCCCGCTCTGCTCCCTCTTGCTGCTTTTTGCCAGCAAACGAATAGTGGTCTTTTCCTTCCCGCTTCGTGGCATACATCGCCCGGTCAGCCATCGCAAACAGGGTCTCATAATCTCTTCCATCTTCGCCGTATACTGCCATGCCGATGCTGAGTGTCACCTCAACGATGGCATCATCGCCGATCAGCTTTTTTCTGGCTTCCCGGCCCAGCGCCGCTGCGCACGCTTCTGCCTCCTCCGGCGTCGCATCCCGCATCAGCGCCAGAAATTCATCTCCTCCGACTCTTGCGGTGACATCTGTCTCCTGAAACTGGCTTTGCATCACACCGGCAATATCAGTAATTACCGTATCTCCGACGGTATGCCCGAATGTATCGTTGATCCGCTTAAAATTATCAATATCGATCAGGAACAGCACATGCTGTTTTTCCGGCTCACTTTTTAAAATCCGTTCTACCTCTCCGGATGCCGCCACCTTATTATAAAGCCTTGTCAGCGGGTCGCGCTTCGCCTCCTCCGACAGTTCCTCCTGAATCCTGCGGTCGGAGCTGACATCGTAGCTGCGTCCGATGATGCGGATAATCTGTCCGTTGTCCCCGACAATGCTCCGGTAAATCGTCCGGTACCACACATATACAGGTTCCTCCCCGGGAACCGCCACATTCATCCGGTAATCAATACTTCCTGTCTGCACATCCCTGCTGGCTGCCTCCAGCACCCTGGCATACGCGGCACGATCCTCCTCGCAGATATCCGCGAGCATCTCCTCATAATCCATATATCTGCGCCCTGCCGTTCCCGGCTGCCCGTTCCCGCGATATTTGCGCGGCACCCTGAAACGCCGCTGTGCAACGTCGTACTCTAGCGGGAATTCATCGGTGACCTCTTCTAACATGCTGTACTGCTCCTCCATCAGGCGCAGTTCTTCCTCCAGATTCTTCCGCTTGTCTATGTTCCAGCTTACCAGGATATAGTAAGGTACCGCGTCCCGGTAATAATACAGTCTGCACCGCATCAGTTCCCAGCAGACGCCGCCGCTCTTCGTGCGGATGCGCAGTTCAATCTCCTCCGTGGTTCTTAGTTCCCGGCACACTTCGATGGCATCCTCGAACACACCGGTATCGTCCCGGTACAAATACTCCACAAACGGCGTATTTCCGGTCAGTTCCTCCCTGTCATACCCCTCTGCATGCAAAAATTCCCGGTTCACCATCTCAATATACAGCTCATTCCCGCCGCGGACTACCGCTATTCCGACCGGCATCTCGCCGATCAGATCTTTTCTCTGCCCCCGCTCCATGTCTATTGTATTTATTTGCGTATCCCCATACTCCATAAAATCAATCTCCTGAGATGCAATTTCCTCTGTCATACTTAAGATAACTCCGATTGCCTTCCCGTACATTATATCAAATTTTTAACGAAATCCAAACAATTTGTCGCAGCGTGAAAGCCCTTTTTAATAAGAAGTTCCGGTTGCATTTCTCCGTATTTTTTAGTATGATACGAATTGGTGCAATAAAAGCAGGTGATTTACAAGAAAAGTTAGGAGAACATAAATATGATCAGTACAAGCAACATCACTTTACGAATCGGAAAAAAAGCTCTCTTTGAAGATGTCAACATCAAATTCACAGAGGGCTGCTGCTACGGTCTGATCGGTGCAAACGGTGCCGGAAAATCTACGTTCCTCAAGATTCTGTCCGGACAGCTTGAACCGACAAGCGGAGAAGTCATCATCACGCCGGGGCAGCGTCTTTCCTTTTTGCAGCAGGATCATTTTAAATATGACGAGTACACGGTACTCGATACCGTTATCATGGGCAACAAGCGTCTCTACGATATCATGAAAGAAAAAGACGCGATCTACATGAAAGAGGATTTCACGGACGAGGACGGTATCCGCGCCAGTGAACTTGAAGCAGAATTCGCAGATATGGACGGCTGGAATGCCGAGTCCGATGCAGCCACCATGTTAAATGGTCTTGGCATCCCGACGGAGGATCACTACACACTCATGGCGGATATGCCAAGTGCCTTAAAGGTCAAGGTTCTCCTTGCACAGGCGCTCTTCGGCAACCCGGACATTCTTCTTTTGGATGAGCCGACCAACCATCTGGATCTCGATGCGATCAGCTGGTTAGAAGAATTCTTAATCAACTTTGAGAACACGGTCATCGTTGTTTCCCACGACCGCTACTTCTTAAACAAAGTCTGCACAAACATTGCAGATATCGACTACGGAAAGATCCAGCTCTACGCCGGCAACTATGATTTCTGGTATGAGTCCAGCCAGCTTCTCGTAAAGCAGATGAAGGAAGCCAACAAGAAAAAAGAGGAGAAGATCAAGGAGCTGCAGGAATTCATCTCCCGTTTCTCCGCGAATGCTTCCAAATCCAAGCAGGCGACTTCCAGGAAGCGTGCCCTGGAAAAGATTCAGCTCGACGAGATCCGTCCGTCCAGCCGTAAATACCCGTATATCGACTTCCGTCCGAACCGTGAGATCGGCAATGAAGTTCTGACCGTCGAAGGCATTACCAAGACCATCGACGGCGTCAAGGTGCTCGACAATGTCTCCTTTATCGTCGGACACGACGACAAGATCGCGTTTGTCGGAAGCAACGAGCTGGCAAAGACAACGCTCTTTAAGATTCTTGCCGGTGAGATGGAGCCGGATTCCGGCACCTACAAGTGGGGCGTGACGACCAGCCAGTCCTACTTCCCGAAGGATAACACCGAGATCTTTGATACCGATCTTCTGATCGTTGACTGGCTGACACAGTTCTCCGAGATCAAGGATGCAACCTATGTCCGCGGTTTCCTCGGACGTATGCTGTTCGCCGGAGATGACGGTACCAAGAAGATGCGCGTTCTCTCCGGTGGAGAAAAAGTACGTGTCCTGCTCTCCCGCATGATGATTATGGGAAGCAACGTGCTGATCTTAGATGAGCCGACCGACCATCTGGATATGGAGTCCATCACCGCATTAAACAACGGACTCATCAAGTTCCCGGGCGTTATTCTATTTGCCTCCCGCGACCATCAGGTTGTCCAGACTACAGCGAACCGTATCATCGAGTTCCTGCCGGACGGCACCTTTGTCGACAAGGTATCCACCTACGACGAATACCTCGAGAATGATGAGATGGCAAGAAAACGTCAGGTATACTCCATGTCATCAGATGACGAGGGCGATAACTAAGACCCGATCTTTTTTACAAAATCACACGGGAGCGCTGTGCCAGAAAAATCTCCGGCATAGCGCTCCCGTTTTCTGTTCTTCTAAATTCTGTTTTCACTCCCGCCGATTCCGCGATCCTGTTCTCCGGCGCCCCTACGCTTCCTTCGGCTTCCGGTACTCTGCCTCCCGCATACCGAGCGCAAACGCTCCCATAATACCCGGATTTTCTCCAAGTGCCGGCGGCACGAGGTAGGTATCGATCTCCTTTAAGATTTTCTCATTGGAAATATACCCGCCCAGCAGTTCCTGCACTTTTGCGCGCACCATCGAAAAGAGCTGGCTCTGGTGCATAATTCCGCCCCACAGCACAATCTTCTGCGGAGAATACGTCAGAACATAATTTGCAACCGCCTCCGCGAGATAGAACGCCTCCATCTCCCAGACATCCTCCCGGTCCGCCAGTTCCTTTGCCGGTCTGCCCCAACGCGCCTCCACCGCCGGACCGCTTGCAAGCCCTTCCAGACAGTTGGCATGGTACGGGCATTTTCCGGCGTAGGTGTCTTTCGGGTGACGCTGCAGAAGAAGATGTCCTGCCTCCGGGTGCACCAGCCCGTGCATGAGCGCCCCGTTACAGTAGACGCCCACGCCAACGCCGGTGCCGACGGTAATATAGATTGCCGTGTCGCAGTCTTTTGCGGCTCCCCAGGTAACTTCGCCAAGCACCGCCGCATTCACGTCCGTATCAAATCCGACCGGGACGCCGAGCGCCCGTGAAAAAATTCCCACCATATCGACGTTCTGCCATTCCAGCTTCGGCGTGCTGGTGATATATCCATAGGTCGGGGACGCACGGTGCAGATCCACCGGTCCGAAACACCCGATTCCGAGTGACGAGATTCCTTTTCCCTCAAAAAACGCAGCCATGCGCGGCAGGGTAATCTTGGGCTTCTCTGTGGGAATCGTCACACGCTCTGTGATTGTGACCTGACTTTCTCCCGGCTGTCCTTTGTCTGTCTGCACTTCCCCGATCGCGCACACCATCTTGGTGCCGCCCGCTTCTATTCCACCAATCCGCATCCTTCTCTTCCTCCCTTTTCTTATATATACCACTTCGGAGTTCTCTCCGCCAGTCATATTTCAAGGAACCGGAATATTTAAGAGACAGCAGCCCTCCCGGATGGATTAGAAAATTCTCCGCACCGCCAGCACGCTGCGGTAGGTTACCGGAGAAGTCAGCGTAATGCCTGTCTTTTCATTGCTCGCATGAATCAGTGTGTTGTTGCCCGCATAGATGCCGACGTGGCCGCTATAGCAGACAATGTCGCCCGGCTGGATTTCCGACAGACTGACGGCATATCCCACACTCCGCTGTTCCGACGATGTGCGCGGCAGATTGATTCCAAATGCCGCATACACGCCCTTGACAAATCCGGAGCAGTCGGTTCCGTTTGTCAGGCTGTTGCCGCCGTATACATAAGGGTTTCCCAGAAACTGTCTCGCGTAATCGACCACCGCCTGACCGTTGGAGGAAGCCGTCTGCGCACTTTGCCCCGCACTGCTTCCGGAACCGCTTCCCGCGCTGCCTCCGGAACTGCTTCCCGCGCTGCTTCCGGAACTGCTTCCCGCGCCGGATTTTTTCGCCTCCTGTTTTTCTGCCGCTCTGCGGGCTGCTTCCTGTTCTGCTGCCGCACGTGCCGCCTCCGCCTCTCTGGCTTTGCGCGCTTCCTCCGCTGCACGGGCTGCCGCCTGCCGTTCTGCTTCCTCTCTGGCAAGCCGCGCCTCTTCCTCCGCTTTTGACTCTGCATGAATGTACTCTGTGGACAGCGTCACATAATCCAGTGCCACATAACCGTCACCGTCCGCGGTGGACACCTTCGCCCAGCCTTCCGTCGACTCGTCGGTTACCACAACGTCATCGCCGTCCGGCAGCATGGTGAGCACCTTCGCCTCGGTTGTCGGCTCCGTCCGCACGAACAGGGTCGTCGTTGTGACGGTCGCCAGGCGCGTTCCCACACTTCTGGCAAGCTCCTCATCCCCCACGACCACATATTCCGCCTTGACATATCCGTTCACATTTCCGGACGTAATCCGGTACCACCCGTCCTCCGTCGTCTCCAGCACAGTGGCTGCGGATTTGTCGTAAAGTTTTCCAAGAATTTCACTCTCCGTATCCGGTTCCTGCCGCACGTTGACATAGTGATTCACCTGCGCCACTGCAATATCCGCAAACTCCGATGCGGTCTGCGGAAGTTCATTTTCCGCAATCTCCGCCGTCTCCCACGCTTCCTCTGCCACCATCTCCGGTTCCATCATCCGCGCCACAGCCGCGTTACTTTGCAGTTCCTCCACAGCATCCGCCGTCTGCGCCTGCACTCCTCCCGCTTCCTTAAGCACCTGTGCCAGCGTCTGTGTCACGCCCGCCACCGGCACCTCCCGTTTTTCCTGTCCTGCCTGCACCATTCCATAGCTTCCCAGTGTGACGGCTCCCGCCAGCAGAAGCGCCAGTATTGTCATTCTTTTCTTCATTATGTAGAATCCTCCCGATTTATTCCATATGCTTCCATATTGTTACTTATTTGTTACAAAAATATTTCATTTCTGCAACAACCGTATTGTAACAAAGGAACCACATGGAATCTACAGGGAACTCTTTCCATTTTTCGCTCTCTTCTGTCCGGTCTGCCGCTTTGTCCCGCAACGCAAAGGGAACCCAAAGGTTCTTTCGTCCCTGCGGGTTCCCTTCGTATTTTCCTTCCGGTTTCATCCAAACTTCCTTACTAATAGCAGAAGCTGTGTCCGCCGATCTTTTGGTCCAGTCTCGGCGTCAACGGTTCCGTAGAAAAATATAACGTATCATTTCTTAATATATGTGTATTTCCATTCAATACCTCATGAATCGAAGTGTATTCCTTCTCCGTGGGGTTCGCCCGCTCTCTGTTCTTCCAGGAACAGAACTGCGTCGGGTTTCCCTGACTGAGCACGTCATACAAGGTATCTGGATATTTTTCGGAAGCCATCCGGTTAAAAACTACCTCGACCACGGCTTCCTGCCCTTCTGTCGGCTCGCCCTGCGATTCCAGCCAGACGATTTTTGCCAACAAATCTATCTCCTCCTGCGTCAATGTGATATTCCAGCGGTTCTCTGCACCGGTCGTCGTCTCTACCGTTGCAGGCTTGCTCTCTGCCGCCTCCGGTGCCTCTGCTTCCCCCGATGCTGCCTGTACTTTGGCTTCCGGTGTCTCTGCGTCCTCCGTGGGTGCCTGTACTTCTTCTGCCGCATCGGACGGCGCCGTGCTTGCTACCATTATTCTGGGGTTCTTTGTGATTCCTGTCGCTTCATCTGATTCTGTCGTAAATGAATATCCGGATAAAACACGGCATACACCCGCAACCGGAACCTCTGCTTTGTCTGCCGCAGAAATTACATACGCGCTGCTGATCTCTTCTCTGCTCTCCTGTATCGTGTTCTTCTCCTCAATGTTGGCCGCAACCATGAGACAAATGCATAAAGTGCACAGCATTGTCACGTCCAATATTTTTCTGTTCATTTTGCTCCTTTCCTCAAGAATGATACTCTGTGAGCTGCTCTCGCACTCGTTGTTTCATCATACTAGATTCTTCCCAAAAGTCAAATTTCCCATTCACAAAATTCTGGAAAAATTTTCTTTACATTTTCCCAGAAATGCGGCAAAAGCGTGTTCTGTCGTATCCAATAATTCCGAGGAATGCTTTGATGTGTTAAAATAGAACTGCCCAAACGCACAAAAAAAACATCCCGAAATGGGATGTTTTCTATATTCCTTCCAATCTTCCTACACGGCTTCTCCTGTCGCAAATCCCGCCATTTTTGTACCTTTTCCGGCACAATCTTCCTCTGCTACCGTGTGAGAAACAGTTCTTCAAACACCGGGATTTTGTGTTCCGGATCCGCCTGAAAGATCGCAACATGCGCATCGTCTGTGCTCCTGTCGGCAAATGCCGGATATAAAAACCCGCAGACCGGCCGCCCCGGCTCGTACTCTCCCACCAACGGAGCGACTGCACCGATCAGATATTCATATACCTCCTCCGACTCCCCTTGCCGCTCCTTGTCCGATGCCTTTACCGGCACATCATAGCGGTCGTGAAAGACCAGAATCGCATACGGCTCCCTGCTACGGTACCGGGCACCCACAAGCTCATAAAACGTGTACAGCAGCGCATCATTTTTCAGTCCGCACTCGCGCATTCCGTACAACAACTGGCGCATTTTCCTCTGTTCTGCGCCATCCCCGAATGCGTAGCTGCGCAGGTTTACATTGGTTGCTGCAAACGGAACCGCTTTGGCAATCGCCAGATTTTTCTCCTTTTCCACCGCAGACAGATTGAGAAAGTTCACATTAAAACTCTCATCGATCTCTCCGTCCGGCTCCATATAGCCGCCTGCCACACGTGTAAAGGAAGTGCGGCTGGGCGTCATTCTGCGTGTCAGCTCCAGCATATCTTCTCTGTTTATCATAATTTCTCCCGTCCCGTGTTTTTATGATAACATTTCATTGCCGGCACATCCATGCTTGTCTTCACCACACTTATGTTCCGCGCAGGAATGCTCATGCTCATGATGAGAACATCTCACATCGGGATTGTAATCTAATTTTCCTGCAAGATAAGCTTCTACCGCTTCATCTGCCGCACCGGACACTCCACCATACAGCTTTATGCCGGCAGTTGCAAGTGCGCTTTGCGCACCGCCTCCGATTCCGCCACAGATCAGCACAGCCGCACCCGCCTCCGTCAAAAATCCGGCAAGTGCCCCGTGTCCCTGTCCATTTGTGTCGACAATCTGGGATCTTACCACCTGGCTATTCTCAATATCATATAATTTAAACTGTTCCGTGTGTCCAAAGTGCTGAAATATTTCTCCATTTTCATAGGTAACTGCAATTCTCATCTGATCTGTTTCCTTTCTTTGAATATCATCTTTTCCGACGGACGTTGAGGTGCGCCTGCATATTTTATTGCAGCAAAACAGGGCAGTTCCATCACACAATCGATAATTCCCACCTGAAATCTCCAATGTCTTTCCATTTACGATGCTGTCTGCCATTTTGTATCTGGCTGACTCATAAATTTCGGTCACTGTTGTGCGGGCAATCCCCATCTGCTTCGCACATTGTTCGTGCGTACACTTCTCAAGGTCTACAAGACGAATCGTTTCATACTCATCCATCGTCATAATGACTTTTTCCCTTGCCGGAACACCATTCGGGCAAAAATTATCATATGCCGCTTCCATACAGATTCTTCTTGCTTTTGTCGGTCGTGCCATCTTTTCTCCTCATACCTATTTCCGTCATATGTCAAAAATTATTATATCGCAATTTTCTTTTTTTTACAACTCTCTATGAAAATTATGCGTACCCGATATACAGATTATCTGCCGCCATCACGCTGCAATCCAGTTTACAATCTGTAAGAATATGCAAAACGCTCGTATTGTGATCCCGCCTTTGCATATAACATGAAATGCAACATGGCATAAAAAAAACACCGAATTTACGGTGTTTTTAGAGCAGGGGATGAGAGAATCGAACTCCCACCAAAGGTTTTGGAGACCCCTATCA
>OLSP01002640.1_pt1 | contig 13965 bp, 13 predicted proteins | sample 1672941 | NCBI WGS metagenome assembly OLSP01 (sample SAMEA3136739, study PRJEB25190) | human gut metagenome | reverse complement strand
CAGCATCTCCAGCGCCTTGGGCACCTCACCGACGTTGGCGCAGAAGTGCGCGTCGCTGTCCACGCAGACGCGAACGTCGTACTGCATGCAGAGCCGCGCGATTTTGCGGCAGTTGACGTCGCAGCCCGGCCGGGCGACGAAGGAGTTGTTGTTGATCTCGATCAGCCTGCCCCGCTCGGCGACGGCGCGAACCAGCCGCTCCGCGTCGATGGGGTAGGAGGGAATGCCGGGGTGGCCGATCAGGTCGATGCAGGCGTGATCCATGGCGCGGATATATGCCTCGGTGTGCGCGTCCGCATCCAGCACGGGCATGACGTTTTTGTGCATGCTGGCGATGCCGAAACGGATGTGCTGGAACGCGCCGGGAAGGTATTCGTCCAGGTGGCCTTCGGTATCCCAGAGGTTAAACTCCATGCCGGGGTAGACCCGAATCCCGCCGATGACATCCGGAAGCTGGGAAAACGACCACGGCGTCCAGATGGTGCCGGTGCCCTTCATGCAGAAGCCGTGGTCGGTCATGCACAGGGCTTTCATGCCTTTTTGAGCGGCGGCGGCGCAGTTTTCCTGAATCGTTGACCAGGCGTGGCCGGACATGACGGTGTGCGTGTGCGCGTCCACCTCGATGCGCAGATTTTTGAGCATAAGACATCCTCCTTGCTGAATTTGACGATGGGACAATAAATGAGCAAATTCGGAATCTGCATATATTCCGATAACGGGCGCGCCCGCGTTTTTGATGCAGAATTTGCCATCTTGCTCAATTGTTGTAAAAAGTGGAAAAAATTTTAAGAAGTTTTACCGAACTGCTTGACAAATGGGACGGAATCTTGTAATATGATGTCAACAAGATGTCATAAGACATTATATACCAAGCTATGACATCGCACAAGACGTTTGAAGGAAATTTATGAAGGAGGATTTCAAACATGAACCAGGATCAGATCAAGCAACTCAACGAGGCTGTGGAGGCTGTGAAGACCCGTAAGATCGAGAACGTGTACTTTGTGGCCTGCGGCGGCTCCAAGGCGATCTTCGACCCCGCTCAGTTCATCTTTGACCGCGAGACCACGCTCCCGTCCTTTGTCTACAACGCGAATGAATTCATTCATCGCTGCCCGAAGGGCCTGGGCGAGAACAGCCTCGTGGTGACCTGCTCCCACTCCGGCAACACGCTGGAGACGACCCGCGCGACCCAGCTCGCCGGCGACAAGGGCGCGCTGACCATCAGCTTCTCCTACCGCGTGGATTCCCCGCTGTGGAAGGCGACCCAGCATCCGATTTCCTACGTCTGGGGTCCCGAGTCCGATCCGGGCGACAACAACAACGGCATGCTCTACCGCCTTGTGTTCTCCATCCTGAACGTGCTGCAGCCCAACGAGAAGTATGAGCGCGCCATCAAGGCCTGCGACAATCTGGGCAAGGTTTACGAGGCCAACAAGGCGAAGTTCGCCGAGAGCGCAAAGGCCTTCGGCAAGAAGTATAAGAACAACAAGCTCATCTACACCATGTCCTCCGGCCCCTGCTACGGCGTGGCGTATTCCTTCGCCATCTGCCTGCTGCAGGAGATGCAGTGGATCCACTCCGAGCCGATCCACTCCGGCGAGTTCTTCCATGGCCCGTTCGAAGTGACCGACACGGACGTTCCGTTCATCGTGCTCAAGAACTACGGCAAGGATTGCGACGAGAACGTCAAGAAGAACTGGATCACCGAGTACGGCGCGGATTACAAGCGTCCGCTGGTTGAGATCGACAGCGCCGTCGGCGCGTACAGCGATTCCATGAACGGCGAGACCCGCGTGCTGGATGTGCGCGCCGAGGCGTTCATCAAGCGCTTCTCCGAGCATGTGATTCCGATCGACTGCAACGAGTTCGATATGGAAGGCATCGACGAGGATCTGCGCAACTACTTTGCGGTGCTGGTGGCCGGCGTTGTCCTGCGCTCCTATGCGGACGAAATCGCCTACTACCGCGGACATCCGCTCTCCGTCCGCCGCTACATGTGGTGCATGGAATACTAAGATCGAAGACATTCGATTTGCAGCGTGATACAGTCGGCAGCGCGTCGGCTGTATCACCGATTTCATAAAACGAGGAGGAAAAACCCATGAAAAAGCGTATTGCTCTGGCGCTGGCGATGGCGATTTGCCTGTCTCTGCTGTGCACCGTGGCGCTGGCCGATAAAGTGACCGTCAACTTCTTCCATCGTTGGCCGAACGAGCCGAAGAACAGCTACATCAACAGCCTGATCGACGAGTTCGAAGCCGCTAACCCGGATATCGACATCGTTGCGGACTGTGTTCTGAATGATTCCTACAAAGAGAAAATCCGCGTTCTGGTTTCCACGGACGCGCTGCCGGATGTGTTCTTCTCATGGTCCGGCGTGTTCGGCGAGAACCTGACCCGTTCCGGCCGCGTGCTGGCGCTGGACGACGTGATGGCGCGCGACAGCGAGTGGTCCAGCCAGATCGTCGAAGGCCAGTGGGCTCCGTTCAACTACAACGGCAAGCAGTACGGCGCGCCGTGGTCCATGGACGGCAAGGCGTTCTTCTACAACGTGGACGTGTTCAACGAGCTGGGCATCGAAATCCCGACCACGCTGAACGAGCTGTATGCGGTCTGCGAAAAGCTGAAGGAAAACGGCTATGACGAGCCGATCTCCGCCGGTTTCTCCGCGCCGTGGGCGGTCTCTCACTATCTGGGCACCATCTGCCAGCGCGTTGTCGATCCGGAAGTCCTCGCGAAGGATTACACCGGCGGCGGCGACTTCAGCGATCCGGCGTACATCGAGGCGCTGAACATCTTCAAGAAGCTGGGCGAGTACATGACCTCCGATCCGTGCTCCGTCGATCACGAGTTTGCGCGTAATGCGTTCATCATGGGCGTTTCCCCGATGTGCTACATGCAGCTCGCCGAGATGAAGTACATGCGCGACGACGAAGAGCTCAACTATGCGTTCTTCAACTTCCCGGCCGTGGAAGACGGCAAGGGCGATCCGGGTCAGCTGACCGGCGCGCCGGAAGGCATGATGATCTCCGCGACCGCCAAGCCTGAGGTTCAGGAAGCGGCCATCAAGTTCATGGAGTTCGTCATCTCTAAGGAAGGCGGCCATCGCATGATCGCCGAGTGCGGCGAAATCTCCTGCGTCAAGGGCGCCTGGGACGAGACCAACTGCGACGAGAAGCAGCTCGAGGCGATTAACCTGATTCTGGCCGCGACCGAGCCGGCCGTCTGGCAGGATTGCGCGACCGAAGCGACCATCGCCAACGCCTTCATGAACGGCGGCCAGCTCCTGCTGACCGGCGACATGACCGCCGAAGACGTGATGGCTTCCGTGCAGACCGCTGCCGCTGCCCTCAAGTAATGTAACCAAGCCGGCGTCCGTGCTGTCGAGCCGGGCGCCGGTTCTTCTTTTCTCCCAACTGCCGTGAAAGCGGCGAAAGATCAACCATGCTGCGGTTGTCTTTCAAGAGAGGGGCGTATCCCTTGAAAGGCAACCCGGTGTAAGTGAACGCAAAGCGATATTCAATCAGGAGGTGACCGTTGTGCAACAGACTAGAAGCGCTGGCATGAACCGTGCTACGCCGTATCTCTACGTGATTCCGTGCATTCTGTTGCTGGGTATTTTCGTCTATATCCCGCTGGTGGCCAATTTCTTCTATTCCACGCAGACTTTCAGCGCGTTTTCGCCGACGAAAACGTTCGTTGGGCTGACCAACTACAAGGAAATGCTGGCCGATCCCGTGATTCGCACCGCGATCGTCAACAACATCTGGTATTGCGTGATTTCGGTGATCTTTCAGGTGGGGCTGTCGCTGTGCATCGCGGCCGTGCTGGAAGATAAGCTGCTGCGCCACGTGAGCACGATGCTGCGCACGATGTATTTCCTGCCGGTTCTGATTTCCATGACCGTCGTTGCGCTGCTGTTCTCGTTCGTCTATCACCCGAAGATCGGCCTGATCAACGCGGGGCTGAAGATGATCGGCCTGGGCAATCTGGCGCACGCCTGGACGGGCGCGACGGATACGGCGATTTTCTCCGCGATTGCCATGAGCCAGTGGCATTCCATGGGCTACACGATGATGCTGTTCATCGTCGCCATTCAGGGCATTCCGGAGGATCTCTACGAGGCGGCCGAGATCGACGGCGCGGGGCGTTTGCGCCGTTTCATCAACGTCACGCTGCCGCAGGTGAAGGAAATGACCTTCGTCATGTGCGTGACGACGGTTACCGGCGCGTTCCTGGTCTTCAACGACGTGTATATCCTCACCGGCGGCGGACCGGGCAACGCCTCCACCACGCTGGCCGTATACATGTACAAGAACGGCTTTGCGCTCGATAAGATGGGCTATGCTTCCACGATTGCGGTCGGTATGCTCATCATCTCCATGATTCTGGCGCTGATTCAGAATCGCGCGTTCGGTTCCGGAAAGGAGGATTGACGATGGAAAAGGCTGCGACCGCACCTCGCGAGATCAAGAGAAAGAGAAGCCGCCTGCCGGGCAACAAGATGACGCCGCTCATGGCCATCATCATTGTGCTTCTGTTCATCTACTTCCTGCTGGTTGCGTATCCGTTATTCTGGATGATCTGCAATTCCCTGAAAAGCTACAAGGAAATTTACAAAAACATTTGGGCGATGCCCAAAAGTCCGCTCTGGAATAACTATGCGCTCGCATGGCAGCGCGGTATTTCCAAGTACTTCCTCAACTCCGTGCTGGTGACGGGCTCCACGATTGTCGGCGCGATTCTGGTTTCCGCGCTGGCCTCCTATTCGCTGGCCCGCTTCCGCTTTAGGGGCAACCAGCTCATCTTCATCCTGTGCATGGGCGGCATGATGCTCTCCCCGCAGGTCACGCTGATTCCGCTGTATAAGATCATTCAGGCGCTGCATATCCACAACACGTATCTCGCCCTGATTATCCCGTATACGGCATATCGAATCCCGCTGATCGTCATGCTGATTCGTTCGCACTTCCTGTCGATCCCCAAGGAGATCGAGGAATCGGCGATTCTGGACGGCTGCTCCAGCTTCAAGGTCTTTTACAACATCTTCCTGCCGATGAGCAAGCCGATCCTCTTGACATGCACCATCCTGACGGCGTATTATGCATGGAACGAGTTCCTTTACGCCATCATCTTCATTGACAGCGACAAGTTCCGCACGATTCCGGCCGGTCTGATGAACCTGCGCGACGCGCTCCAGACCGATTGGGGCGTATTGCTGGCGGGCATGACGATTTCCGCCGCACCGCTGATTATCCTGTTCCTGCTGATGCAGAAGCAGTTTATCCGCGGCATGACGGCCGGCTCGGTCAAGGGCTAAGAGAACGAAACGGAGGAACACGACAATGGCTGGAAAAATGATCGCCGTCGGCGATAACGTTGTGGATTGCTATCTGGATGACCACGTGTATTATCCCGGCGGAAACGCGGTCAACGTCGCGGTGAACTGCCGCCGGGACGGCATTGAAGACGTCGCCTATATCGGCATGTTCGGCAACGACGGCAAGGCGGAGCACCTCAAATGGGCGCTCACGCAGGAAAACGTTCACTTTGAGCGCAGCCGCACGATGTACGCGCCCAGCGGTTCGCCGGGGGTTCGCCTCATCGACGGCGACCGCAAGTTTGTGGGCGGCCCGCGCAATACCGCGCAGCACCTCGCCCGCATCCGCCTGACCCCGGAGGATCTGGATTACATCGAGCAGTATGGCCTGTGCCACACGAGCTGCTTCTCCTCGATCGAGTATGAGCTGCCGGAGATGGCCAAGCGCTGTCAGGTTTCCTTCGATTTCTCCGAGCGCACCGACCCGGATTATCTGGCGCGCGTCTGCCCGTATGTGACGTATGCGTTCTTCTCCGGCTCGCACATGACGCAGGAGGAGATCGAGGCGCTGATGGATCGCTGCCACGCGCTCGGCACGAAGGTCGTGGGCGTGACGCTCGGCTCCAGAGGCTCGATCTTCTCGGAGGAAGGAAAGCGCTACCATCAGGGCATCGTGCCCGTCGAGGCCATCGACACGATGGGCGCGGGCGACAGCTTCATCGCCGGTTTCCTGACCCGCCGCATTTTGGGCGACGGCATGGAGGACGCGCTTCGCTTTGCGGCCACCGCGGCGGCCAACACCTGCAAATTCCACGGCGGCTTCGGCTATCCGCATCCGCTTGACTAAAGAAGGGAAAGCAAAAAGGACATGAAGCCGCTGGATAACAACAATGCCGTCCCTCTGTATGAGCAGATGATGATGATGCTTCGCGAGCGACTGGATAACCATGTGCTCGACGCGGGAGAGAAGCTCCCGTCCGAAGCGGAGCTATGCAAAAGCTACGGGGTGAGCCGGATCACGGTGCGCCGCGCGATTGATGAACTCGTCGAAGAGGGCTATCTTGAAAAGAAACAGGGGAAGGGAACGTTTGTTACCCAGAAACGCGCGGCTGTTCCGGTCATGTCCATCGGCGAGAATGCGACCGTGGGCTTTTCCGGCCGATACGGGCAGGATAGCGGGCGGCTGCACAGCATCGTCATCAGCAAAAAGGAATACAAGGCGAACCGGAATGAGCAGAAGATGCTCAATCTCGAAGAGGGGGACGAGGTGCTCGTTCTGACGCGGCTTATGATCCTGGATGATAAGCCGTGGATGATCGACCGGGCGACCTATTCCGCCAAGCGCTATCCCGGTTTCCTTGAGCAGATCGAGGACGGCGTTTCCACCTACAACATCATGTGCGAGCAGTACGGCGTGCGCATGAGACGCGCGTATCGCGAAATCACGCTCGCCTATGCGACCAACGAGCAGGCCAAAATGCTGGGCTGCGCGCCGGCCGCCCCGCTGTTCAAGACGTTCAAGGTGGTCTATGACGAGCAGGGGCTTCCGGTGCACATGTCCTCGACGTACACGCAGGCGGATAACGTCGTGCTGACGGTCGAAAACGGAAACTACCGCAAAGAGCTGATTGAAAAACAGAGCGGATGACGGGGCGCTTTTCCCCGAAGACAGGGACAGAGCGGCTGAAGGGCTTTTGGAAACCCTTCGGCCGCTTTTTTGCGCGACAAAAAAACGCTTCGCCCGCCGTTTCATCAGACCCCTTGTAAAAACCCGTAAAAAACAGTATAATACTATATTAGGGAGCGTGTCTGCGGACGCGCACGAATCAAAAGAAGCGCGAGTCGCTTAGAAAGGTGGATGGCCATGCCCTGCACATATATCAGCTGCGTCGCGGAGCGCCACATGGGCCGGGAGAGCACGGGCACGCTGATTCAGGCAAAGTTGCCGGAGGAAGGGGAGGCTCTTCTATCGCGCTTCGGCGGGCAGGTGCAGACCATCTATCTCGACCCGCCGTTCAACACGGGCAAGCAGTTCGATATGAAGGCGCGCATCGGCGAAAAGGGCTATAAGACCGGCTCGCCCAGCCTCAGCCTGCCCGCTTATGATGACCGCTGGCCGGATCGCGCGGAATACCTGTCGATGATGAAGCAGACGCTGCTGCTCTCCCGCGAGCTGCTCAAGAAGGAGGGCACCCTCTTTCTGCATATTGACAGCCGGATGTACGCGCACCTGCGGCTGCTGATGGACGAGGTTTTCGGCGAAAGCAACTTCCTCAACGAGATCATCTGGAGTTACCAGACCGGCGGCCGCGCGCGCAGCTATTTTCCGCGCAAGCACGACGTGATTCTGTTCTACGCGCGGTCGCGGTCGTATTACTTCAACCTCAAGGCCGTGCCGGTCGCGCGGAACGAGTCGCGCAGCAACCACATGCGCCGCGCGGTGGATGAAAACGGGCGCAGCTATCGCTCGATCATGTCCGGCGGCAAGGAATACCGCTATTACGACGACGAACCGGCCTATCCCGGCGACGTCTGGGACGACATCAGCCACCTGCAGCAGAAAGACCCCCAGCGCACCGGCTATGAAACGCAGAAGCCGCTGAAGCTGCTGGAGCGCATCGTGAGCTGTTCCTCACAGGAGGGCGACCTCATCTGCGACCTGTTTGCGGGCAGCGGCACGTCGGCCGTCGCGGCGGCGGGGCTGAACCGGCGTTTTTTGTGTGTCGATCAAAGCCCGCTGGCGATTGCGACGACGGGCAAGCGGCTGGCGCAGAGCACGGCGGGCAAGCCGCTGGATTTCACCTTCGACGTGGAAGCGCCCTGCGGCGCGGATGACTGCGCGGTGGAGGCCGAGGTCTTCCCGGCTATCAGCTCCTACACCGTGCGGCTGATCAGCTTTGAAAACGCGGACACGCAGGCCATGGGCATCAACGGGCTGGACGCGGTGGATCAATGGAGCTGCGGCTTTGTGCAGGGCGATACCTACCGCCGGTATGCATCCAGCGTGCGGAGCGTGGCGACCCCGGCGCTCGCCGCGACGCTGGAAATGCCCGTCTGCGCGGGCGAACCGTGCATTATGATTGTGGATATCTGGGGCAGCCGACGGTTCTATCTGCCCAAGCGGAGATATTGACGCGCCTGCCGCGGCGCTTAGGCCAAAAGGCTCCCTCTGGGAGGGGGCGAGGGAGAAAAAGAAACGATGACGAACGGATATATGGTTTACCTGCTCAGGATTCTGGCGGCGCAGGGCGCGCTGGCTTCCGTCTACACCGACCCGGAAGACCCGGAGGGGTTCTCCGCGGGGTTTGTGGAGGCGGTGGACGGGCAGCATGTGCTCATGTGCGATTTGAGCCCGTGGGGACAGATTGACGGCTGGCGCGTGCGGCGCAATCAGGACGTCATTCAGGTGCTCGCCGGGGAGGAATACGAACAGCGGCTGGCGATGCTGCTCGCTTACCACAAGCAGCACCATCGCTGCTTCTTTACGGAAGCGCCTGCGGAGGACACCGATCTGCTGCTCAGTGTGCTGCTGGCCTGCAAGGAGCGCGGGGAGATCGTCTCCGTCATCATGGGCGACGACATGATTACCGGCCGCGTGCTGGAGGCCAACGGACTGCGGCTCAAGCTGCGGCTGCTGGATTTCTTCGGCCGCGAGGCGGAGGAGGAAACCGTCACCCTGCGCGAAATCGAGATTCTGGAAATCGCCACGCAGGAGGAGCAGATGTACGCCGTGCTCGAAGAGATGGCGCGGCAGGAGATGACGCTGCTCTCGTCCCAGCCCACGGAGGACAAATGAAAATCACGATTCTGACCACCTTCCCGGAGATGTTCACCCCGCTGCACACGAGTATGCTCGGCCGCGCGGAAAAGGCGGGCATTTTGGAGATCCGCGAGGTGGATATCCGCGCGTATTCCAAAAACAAGCACCACAATACCGACGACGCGCCCTTCGGCGGCGGTGCGGGCATGGTGATGCTCGCCCAGCCGATTGTGGACGCGATTCGCGATGTGCAGGGTGGCAGAAAGGTGAAGCGCATCTATCTCTCCCCGCGCGGCAAAACGCTGACGCAGAAGAAGGCCGAGCAGCTCGCCAAGGAGGACGAGCTGATTTTGCTTTGCGGCCACTACGAGGGTGTGGATCAGCGCGCGCTGGATCTGTGCATCGACGAGGAGATTTCCATCGGCGATTACGTCCTGACCGGCGGCGAACTGGGCGCGATGGTGCTGGTGGACTGCGTGGCGCGGCTCGTGCCGGACGTGCTGGGCTGCGAGGAGAGCGCGCAGACGGAGAGCTTTTCCTCCGGCCTGCTCGAATACCCGCAGTATACCCGCCCGCGTGCGTTCGAGGGGCTGACCGTGCCCGAACCGCTGCTCAACGGCAACCACGCGCACATCGTCGATTGGCAGCTCAGCGAATCGCTGTATATCACCCTGCGGCGCAGGCCGGAGATGGCGAAGGCCTATCTCGACGGGCGCAAGTTCACGCGCCATCAGCAGAAGGTGGTGGATGCGGTGTTTGACCGCATCCGCGAGGAGGACGAGGCGGCGAAAGCGCAGACGGAGGAACAGCCATGAATCTGACGCTCGGGGTTGCGGCGCACGTTGACGCGGGCAAGACGACGCTCTGCGAACAGCTTCTCAGGCGCGCGGGCGTGATTCGCGCCTGCGGCCGCGTCGATCACGGCGACGCTTTCATGGACGACGATCCGATGGAGCGCGCGCGCGGCATCACGATTTTCACCGAACAGGCGACGCTTTCGTGGCCGGTTTCGGGCGGCGAGCCGCTTTTCGTCACGCTGATGGATACGCCGGGGCACGTCGATTTTTCCGGCGAGATGGAGCGCGCGCTGTCCGTGCTGGATGCGGCGCTGCTCGTCGTCTCCTGCGCGGAGGGCGTGCAGAGCCACACCGTGACGCTCTTCAGGCTGCTGCAAAAGCGGAAAATCCCGACGATTATTTTTCTGAATAAGACGGACAGGGAGGGCGCGGACGCTGCGCGCGTGACGGCGCAGATGCGCAGGCTGCTTTCCGGCGACTGCGTGCTGATGGCGGGCGACGTGCGCGAGGCGCTGGCCGAGCGGGACGAGCTTCTGCTGGAACAGCATCTGGAGGAGACCGCGTCGAGGGCGGATTATCTTTCGGGCGCGCGGCGCGCGTTTGCGGCCTGCGCGCTTTATCCCGTTTTGGCGGGCAGCGCGCTGAGCGATATCGGCGTGGACGCGCTGGCGGAGGCCGTCGGAGCGCTCTGCCGGACGGATTACGCGCGGCGCGAGGGCCGTTTTCCGCCAAGGCGTATCGGGTGCGGCGCGTCGGCGGCGTTCGATATACCTATGTGAAGGTGACGAGCGGCGTTTTGCGCGCGCGCGACGAGGTGCGGACGATCTCCGGCGTCTGCAAGGTCGCGGCGATTCTCGCGCCGCAGGGCGGCAGGCTGCTGCCGATGGGCGAGGCGCACGCCGGGCAGACCGCCGCGCTGGCGGGGCTTTCGGCCAGACCCGGCGAGCGAATCGGCGACGGCTTCGGCCTTGAAGCGCCCGAAACCGTGCCGCTGATGAGCGTGCAGGTGGAGCCGACGGCGCCGCTGACGCAGAGCGCGCTGCTGGCGCATCTGCGCGAAATGGAGGAGGAAGATCCGCTGCTCTCCGTTCGCCCGGAAGCGGACGGCGTTTCCGTCGGCGTGATGGGCGCGGTGCAGGTGGAGGTTTTGCAGGGCATATTGGCGGCGCGCTTCGGCGACGTGGTGCGGATGTGCCCGCCGCATGTGCTCTACAAGGAGACAATTGCCGCCCCGGTTGTGGGCATCGGGCACTATGAGCCGCTGCGGCACTATGCCGAGGTGTGGCTGAAGCTCGAACCGGGCGCGCCGGGGAGCGGCATTTCGTTTGCGGCGGACTGCCCGCCCAATTCGCTGGACGAGAACTGGCAGCGGCTGATCCGCACGCATGTCTTTGAGCGGGCGCACCCCGGCGTGCTGACGGGGAGCCCGCTGTGCGACGTGCGGATTCGGCTGATTGCGGGGCGCGCGCACCTCAAGCACACGGAGGGCGGCGACTTCCGGCAGGCAACCTACCGGGCTGTCCGGCAGGGACTGATGCAGGCAGATAATGTGCTGCTGGAACCGTATTATTCATTTGCTATGGAGATCCCGGCAGAGAATGTGGGAAGAGCTCTGAATGATATTCAGAAGATGCATGGCGAATTTGAACCGCCGGAAACGGACGGTGATATGACAGTAATCACAGGAATGGCGCCGGTATCTGCTATGCGGGATTATCAGATGGAAGTGACGACCTATACCAGAGGCAGGGGACGGCTGTTTTGTACATTAGACGGTTATCGTCCGTGTGCAGATCAGGATACTGTGATAGAAGAAATTGGCTATGATCCGGAAGCAGATACGGAGAATCCGGCTGGTTCTGTATTCTGTTCCCATGGAGCAGGATATTATGTGCCATGGAATGAAGTGTTCTCGCATATGCATATCGAGAGTCAACTGAAAAAGCGGCAGGAGATTCAGAAGGACATGACAACTGATACGTCTTCTGCACGCCGTAAGGACCGCATGACCGGAAAGAAAGCACCGTCTTCGGCTGGCATCGGATGGAATGCCAAAGAAGAAAAAGAGCTGGAAGATATCTTTATCCGTACGTATGGCAAGATCGAGCGGAGGAATGCGCCTGTCGGTCAGACGGTAGTGACAGTGGACAGTAAGCCGAAAAAGCATCGAGATGACGGAATAGAGTATCTGCTGGTAGACGGTTATAATGTAATCTTTGCCTGGGATGAGTTAAAAGAACTGGCAAAAGATAACATTGAGGCGGCGAGAAATAAACTGATGGATGTGCTGAGCAATTATCAGGGCTTCCGCAGATGTGTACTCATTCTGGTATTTGATGCCTATAAGGTAGACGGTGAGGCACTGGAAATCCAACGTTATCACAATATCCATGTGGTATTTACCAAGGAAGCCGAGACTGCCGATCAGTATATCGAAAAAGTAGTCCATGAGATTGGAAGAAAACGACATGTGACGGTTGTGACCTCAGATGGCGTGGAGCAGGTGATCACAACTAGCCAGGGGGCACATCTGATCTCAGCCAGAGAATTTCGTGAAGAGATCGCATTTACAGAGAGGCAGATCCGGGAAGAATGGGACAGACACAGAGAATCTGATCGCAACTATCTGTTTGACCATATGGATGAAAATCTGGTGCGTCATATGGAAGAAGTGAGGCTTGGCAGAAAGAATCTGAAGTGAGATATTCATTAGATCTTAAATAAGGTTAATGAGATTTTTTGTGAGGATATATTGGGGAAAAACAGTGATATTTTTTCAGGTATCATGTATAATCTGATCAGGAACTTACAAACTATGTAAAAAAGAAAAGAGGATAAATATATGGCAGCAATACATGTAACAGCAGAACATTTTAAAGATGTAGTATTAAAGGCAGATAAGCCGGTATTGGTAGACTTCTGGGCACAGTGGTGCGGACCGTGTCAGAATATGGGACCGATCGTAGAAGAAATCGCGGATGAGTATCCGGATATTAGGGTGTGCAAGCTGGATATTGACAGCGCCATGGATATTGCCAGAGAATACCGCGTTATGTCTATTCCTACTTTTCTCATTTTTGAGAATGGAGAGGTTGTGAAACGTACAGTTGGAGAGCAGACAAAGCAGGAATTGTTGACTTTTGTCGGTAAATAAAATAGTTACGCTGTAATCTTTAATTGAAATATCTTCCAGAAGTGCTATAATAATTTCTGTTACATCAGAGGTCAGACAGAATGGGACAGCACATAAGTGTAGATAGAATATAGTATTTGGAGGATTTGTCATGGCAAGAACTAAGAAGACGGCTGGTAAGAATGTTGCAGCAGAGGCACAGGCAGCAGCAAGAAAGGCTGTGTCTGAAGCACAGGCAGTAGCAAGAAAGGTTGCAGCAGTTGAAAGGGCTGCTGAGACTTCAGAAAAGGCTGAGCCGGGTACAGAAGAAAAAGAAACCAAGACAGCAGCGGCAGTGAAGAATGCAGCAGCAGAAGTTAAGCCGGCAGCCAAGAAAGCGGTAAAAGAGACAAAAGCGGCAGCTAAGACAGCAGCAAAAGAGACAAAAGCAGCAGCTAAGACAGTTGTAGAAGAAACTAAAAAAGCTGCAAAGAAAGCAACTACAAGAAGAAGCAAAAAAGACATGAAGGTAAATGCTTACGTAGAATACTATGGCAAGCAGGTACATGAGAATACAATGATTGCTGATGTAAAGAAAGCATGGAAAAAGTCCGGTCACAAGATCGGTGAGATCAAGACTATGGATCTTTACATTAAACCGGAAGAAAGCAAAGTATACTATGTGATCAACGAAACAGAGAGTGGATCAGTAGAATTCTAATCGGCTCACCGGAAGATGCAGTCATGAAGGAGTAACACAAAGGAGAAGTAGTATGAGTGATATGATGACCCAGGTAAATCAGATAGTGGGCAATGGCTTGTCCTTTCTGCAGAGTACGGTTATACTGGCGGTTACGATCTGTATCGGATTGATCATCGGTCTGTTTGGATTGAAACTGGCACGTGTGTGGGCAGCATTGGTAGGACTGGTCCTGGGAGTGGCAGCAGGGGGCATCGTTTCTGTTGTGGCAGG